>Ga0209727_1000501_pt1 | contig 42555 bp, 37 predicted proteins | sample RifGroC1_FD_183995 | JGI IMG/M metagenome (GOLD analysis project Ga0209727, IMG submission 183995) | Groundwater microbial communities from Rifle, Colorado, USA - Groundwater C1 (SPAdes) (version 2) | ecosystem: Environmental > Aquatic > Deep subsurface > Groundwater | place: Rifle, Colorado... | reverse complement strand
ATCTCTAAAACTAAACTTTATCTTTTTATACCACGATGGATAAGCTACAATCCCACGCCAATACTTAGTTCTAAGTTTTTCCATCTTAACTTCACTACTTCCATTCCAGCCATCATAAGTATAAGTTAAGTATATATTTGATTTATCTTTTAGTTTCCCTATAGTTTCATCGTATTCTATTATTATATTTGTACCAGATACATAACCAATTACATATTCTCCTTCGTATTCTTTATCCTTAATATCCATTTGTTTATTAAAGCCATAATTCTTGTCACCCTTGAGTCCATAGATGCTTCCATTCTCTACATAATAGTCCTCTAAGTCTCTATATGTAAAGTTTTCCATCTCTCCACCAAAGTTTATATCTAATAACTCTTCCCCTATCTCCCTAAAGAATACTACATTATTTGCCCTATTATCCACATCAGCTACATATTGATAAAAATCCCACTCCCAATTACTGTTTACATCTGTAATATTAGATTCATTCTTAAACTCAAAACCAAGTTTTACTCCCTGATAGAGCATAGCCCCAAGTTCTACTCTCAAACTCCAAAGACTTATGCCAACCTTTTCCATCTTTTCTATGAAAACTTGACTATTATTTCCATTATCAATCCCTTTAACTGATATTTCACTACTATTTACTAAAGTTCCTTTCGCATCATCATAGTATATAACCAAGTCATTACCTTCTACTACTAATGAGAATGGTTCTTCCTTCTTAACTTCAACTATATCCTTATTCTTTACAAATACTCTATCACCACAACCTTTTCTATATCTTTTGTAGAAGAAGTAACTAACTCCTGTGTTATTCACGCTTGATATATTGGTCGGTACTTTTAAAAGGTTATATCCTTTGTCATAATAGTACTCACTATTTGCTTTACTTATATCACTTACATATACAAATACCTCTGTTGTCTTATTTGTGCTAAAGTTTACATTCTCTCCATCTTTCACATCTTTAAAATAGTATGAATTCTCTAAAAATGATGGGATATTCTTTATACTCTCACCTTTATTTAAGTATAAACTGTTACCTATCTCTGTTTTTGCTACATAACCATTTGTAAAATCAATTTTATTAGCATTATCTTTATACCCATAACTTTTTACAAGGCTTGCTGTATCTTCTTTTACTATTATTTTTCTTTCCGCATTTCTATATTCTATATTTACTTTTTTTGACTCTATACTCCTACCAAAATCATTTTCTACTTTTAGATAATATTGGCAAGCATAGCCATCAATTGGTGAGTTATCATATATACTATATTTACTCCTATTATTTGTAACCTTTATACTTGATACTCTTTCAAAAGGTTTTAGATAAAAGTCTAATAATTGACGTGAATACTTTGTCAATACTTCGTTATCTGATAATGCCCCAAGTGTTTTTTTGAGGTATTCTATATATGCTTGACTCGTCATCTTTCTATACAATGCTACATTATTTCCATACCCAAAGTCTTCACCGCTAAAGTCAACTTTAACTCCACCATTGATAAAATATGTTTTTATATCATCAATAGCATATTCTTTGTCATAAGCTTTTATTCCTTCTTCTATTATACCTATCTTATCGAGTCTTATATCACATCCATTATTCTTTATATTTATTGTAACTTCACTTGTATAATCAAACTTACCGAGTCTCACCCATTTAAAGTAGTAAGTGCTTTGTTTCAAATCTATCTTATTATTATTTACATATAGTTCTATATTATCTATATCACTAAAAATACCCTTTATCCACAATACCCCATCTGCTATGTTAGGATTAAACTTTATATTAACCTCACTCTTAGCTTTTATCTTGATATACTTCATATCCTTATCAGATACACTAAAGTATTTACCTGATAATGATAGGTTTTCTATCTCGTAGAATGTGTTTGATTGTGCTGATATAGCGATTAGACTAATTATTGCACTTAGTATTAGGGTTAATAGGTATTTTTTCATTGTATCCATCCAAATCTTAACTCACCCCCCCAGCCCCCCTCTCTTTAGTAAAAAAGAGGGGGGAGGAGAGTAGAGGTTGTTGGAAATATATCATTTCCGTAGTTGTTTTATAGATAATATTTAACTCACACCCATAGTTTTTCTATATTTTAACAGCATTTTCTTCTTCCTCCCCCTCTCTTTGGCTAAAGAGAGGTGGCTGGGGGTGAGTTTATACTTATAATATAGTTATTTATATCTATCCCTACAATAAATCATGTCATCCTCACAACAAATTGTTGTATTATCTATATCACTAAAAATACCCTTTATCCACAATACCCCATCTGCTATGTTAGGATTAAACTTTATATTAACCTCACTCTTAGCTTTTATCTTGATATATTTCATATCCTTATCTGATACACTAAAGTATTTACCTGATAATGATAGGTTTTCTATCTCGTAGAATGTGTTTGATTGTGCAAATGCTATATTTGCACTAAAAATTAGAGTTAGTATTAGGGGTAATAGGTATTTTTTCATAAATCCCATCCTTTATTTGTTTTCTTTAATATTTGTAGTGAATAATTCACCACATTTCCACATTATATATACTCATTATATAGTCATTTATATCTATCCCTACAATATATTAGGTTATCCCAACAACATTTTGTAGTATTTGCATTCTCATATTGTAGATTATCATAGTATTTATATACTATTTCTACATTTATTTATATCAACTTCTATATTATATTTATATATCATTACAACATTTTGTAGTATTATTACTCTCGCATTGTATATTATCATACTATTTATAGTGCTTCCCTACAGTGTTTTAATATATTATCTCATTATTTATACCCATCATCAGCATATATTAGGCTGATTTCTACATCAATTTGTAGTCTCCTCTGATAGAAGTAAAAACAATTTGAATACCAATCTGCATAATCCGTGCTAATCCGTGTTATATGTTTACACATCAATCCAATTTTCATATATTAAATTGTCTATATATTGAAAATGACTTTCATTATTAGTTATTAAAATAAAATCATTCTCAATACATATTGCTCCTATAAAAATATCAGCATCCTCAATAATTCTTCCTTTTTCTTTAAGATTAACATATATATTAGCACTAATCTCAAATGTATCTTTATTTATTTCAATAATATCAAATTCATTACATATCTCTTTAAATACTTCTATTTTTTTCTGATTTTTTATACTCAATAAACCTCTCAAGATTTCATAATAAGTTATTACATTAATTATTATTCTGTTGCCTTTATTTATTTCTTTCTTAAGTTTATCATATAAAATATTATTACCTTTCAATAAATAACTTATTATATTAGTATCTAAACAATATTTTTTCATAAATCTAAAACCCTATTTTTTAAAGAAACTCTTTTTTTTAATGTTTCATCAAAATTATTTAATTCATCGTTAGTAATATCAGATAATAACCCATTCATCTTATTCAATGCATCCAATTGACTCATATTATCATTTTCATTTGATAATATGATTAATCTTACTTTATGTTCATTTGAAATCTTTTTTACGATTTCCTCCGGTATCTTAAGATGTCCATCAGAAACAAGTTCTCCATAGCATTCATAATATTCCATAACTCTTTCCTTTCTTAATATTTAACTTATCCACATTTTGAAGAGAGATATTTCCCGTGTTCATCTGTGCCCATCTGTATCCTATACTCGCTTGGCGGGTGTAATCTGTGCTATAATCTCTCCCTAATCCGTGATCATCCGTCTCATCTGTGTTAGTCTGTGTTATATGCTTACTCCCAAGTCTCCCCATTATCAAAAGATTTTTTTAATTTCAATCCATTATTCTTTTTATAAGTAATAAATATAGATTTATTAAAGTTAGCCACACTTATAAATGCAAAATCACCATTATCTGATTTATCCAATTCTTTATAAGTCCATGTATCACCACAATTATTGGATATTGCAACTTTTAAAGATTTACGACCATCATCTGTATAAACTACAAAAACATAATTATCGTATGCAAGACTTTTAATATCAGATCCCGCTGACTTATTTTTATCAACTATCTTAACTTCATATACATAAGAAAGATTATCTTTTCTTAATCTACCAAATTTTACACCACCGCCAGTTGAATTTTCATCTAAATAGGTAAAATAGAGATAACTATTATTGAGAAATAAAGAACATTTCCATCCAATATTTGGAGTATTATCAATAATATATTTTTCTGTTGGAACTTTTTCTTTTACCAATTTTATTTCTGGTCCTGAGCTGGTAGGTAAAGAATAATTTGCTGAATAAGCTATATATACATTTTTACTTTCGTCAATAGCTAAAGAAGGAGAATAATAATGATTTGAATTATCAATTAAAGTTTTATTCCATGTTATACCATTATCTGTTGATTTATAAAGATACACCCAAAACGAACATACTAAAGTAGAATATAAATTATTTCCTTCTGTTTTTAAAGAAATATCTGACATTCCATAACCATAATAAGTAGTTTTTTCAATACTTTTGCTATTCCAAGTGCTTCCATAATCATCCGATACAGCAAGCATTAAATTTCCAAGAGAGTCATCTGTCAGTGACTTTTTATAATACATAATAAATAATTTATTATTGTTTCCTGTAATAACTGGATTTGCTCCATAGGTATCTGGAAAACCTTTATCTATTGTTTTATATGCTTGCCATGTATTTCCAAGGTCTTCAGATTTAAAAAATAATAAACAATTATCAGCATCTGAGCTAGATATCTTATTTAACACAACAAAAATATTAGAATTTTCAACATGAATCGATGGATAAAACCAATTACGATCTTCATTATTAAAGATATACTTTTCAACAGTTGTAGTAGTTGTTGTATTTTCTGTTTTTGTTTCAGGCGTACACCCAATTAACAAAGCCAATAATCCAATAATAACTATTATTGTTATTGAGATTTTACTATTCTTTTGATTCATTCTTTAACTCCTATTTTTTATTTTTCTTCTATTCCCTTAATTGGTGAATAAACATTAGCTCGTATTATATTTGTAAATGTACAGCCAGTTTTATTTAAGTTAATACCTAAATCAAAAGTATTCGCTGTATATGTATTAAAATCAAACTTTATTCCATATATAAGGTTTGTAAATGCTGAGTTTGATATTGTTAGTTTTGTATAACTATTAGAGTAATCATAAATATGAATACCCATAAAACAGTTTTTAAACTCTAAGTTATTTAAAGTAATCGTATCTGGCGGATACAAATAAGATAGCGGAGATATTGCATTTTCAAAATATACTTTGTTAGTACCTGTAAAAGTTAATGTACTTGTATTATTTTCATTTACAAATCCAAACCATTTATAATCATTTCCTTCTGCATTCCCTGTTCCTAAAAATCTTATCTCACTATTAGTAGAATCAATTTTAATTTTTCCACCATTATTTATTATTTTAATTGGCTCATTTTTTGCCTCAAATAAAATAAATGTTATTTTTCCTGCTGTTCCTGATATTACAAGTTCTGGGTCGTTACTATCAAGAGTTATGCTATTTGTAAATATAACATTTCCATTCAATTTATAACTATATGTAGCCAAATCACTTTTAGTATTTATATATATTAAACCAGTAATATTACTATTAGTCATAATACCAGCCAATACATCTGTATTTGTCACATTTCCCCACATATCCTCTGCAATGATACAGCTTGCCTTATCTGGTAAGATAAAAAAACTATTAGTATAACTTGTTACATCACTTGTTAATCTAACCCACCCATTTAGAGAGATTAAAGATGGAAGAGTGCCAAAATGATTTAAAGTCGTTGTACCTGATGGTAAAGAAATATCTTTCATGTATATGTTTTTTATGCTAGTAGATTCTGTTATATTAATATTATAAGCCCCATTTGTACCAGTTTTTGTTATAATTGGTGCTGTAGTATCATTATATAACCAAAAAACATATTCTTCATTTATTGTCTTATCAGTTTTATCTGAAGCTGTTATATTAACTTTGACTATTTCGTACGGTTCTGTATTTGTACTATTTTTTATCAATGTATAAGTAGTTGCTGTTTGACCTAACTTATTATTAATAGTAGGATTATAGTTTGTAGTAATATCTACTTTAAGTCCATCATCTTTAAGATTATCCTCTATAATCTCTATACTTAATGTTTTTGATTGGTTGAGTAACACCTTATCCGTATATATCTTTATATCAATCAATTCTTTATCAATATTATCTTTATCTTCTATATTATAACTATTTGCAACATCTTTTATAGATACTTTTAATTTAGGAGCATGCTCATCAATAGCCAAATTATCTAAACTATATTCCCCTACATTTCCTACTATATCTTTAACTTTCAGATATATATTAAACTTACCAGTTGTTTCTTTCAAAAAATCAAATGGTACAGTTATTTTTTTATTGCTTGAATAATTTGTTGTATCATAAAGAATATTATATTTTATACCATTACATATAGTTATTAATTTATTTTTATCTATTTCTGACAAATCACTTTTTAATTCGTAATAATTATCAGTTATTAATTGATGATAACATCCCATAACAAAATCTTTATCTAGTTGAGATAAGCCTACCAATAAAACTTTATTAAACATATCAATTGACATTCTACTTATCAATCCATAAGAAATATATAAACTATCAACAAGTATATCCGAAATTTCATCTATTGTTATATTTATACTATCAGTACTCTTATAACATTTTGTTGTATCCACAGTTGAACTAAAAGTAGGAGAGACCTTATCATAATTAAATACAATTTCTTGTGATATTAAGTCTTTTCTATTACCTGCTATATCTCTTACAAATAACTCTTTAATATGAGTTTGTCCCTCATTTAATAATATCTTATTATTTTCAATTTTAAAATTACCCACTTCCTTAAGCCTGATAGGATTTACCATATCTGCCAATCTAACATAAAAGTAGTCTGATATTTCAGTATAAGCCGTATAATTATCAGATAAGGATGTCCACGATACTATTTCTGGGGTATCAGTGCTACCAAAATTAGTTTTTGATGTAACAGTTTCATTTATTGTTGGTGCTGTTGTATCAATTACAAAATATTGTGGTTCAAAACTATATATTTTATTAAATTTATCAACAATACCAAGTACCATCATATATTTACCTTCTATATATTTGCCTTCTGGTGTCGTCATATGAACCTTAGGTATCACAATATTATTTATTCCATCAGGGGAGGTTTTATCATAAGTTGTAGTAATAATTGTTTTGTCAGTTACAATCTCATAATTATTAATAGCTGCATTATACTTATAAAATTGAAGTCCTAATATTTTAACTCCATATTGAGTAAATATTGTAATTTCGTTAAGTTGTTGATGATGAGCAGTATCTATTAAAGAACTATCCTCAATAAATGGCTTATCAAAAATCTCATTGAGATGAGGAAGAGCATCTTTTGCTTTATATAAAGTATAATTACAATATGTACTATTCCATCCATCTTCAAAATATGACCCAACTGTATTATCATGTTTTGTAAAGTCACTTGTAAAAGTTATCGTGAAATATTTTTCCTCTTCCTTCTTTTGGCTATCATTAATATTTATAGGGGTATCCATAAATATATCTTTAGAAATTATAGGAAAAGTTCCAGTATCTTGCACATCTCCCTCATAAACCTTAAAAGTCCCTTTTTTATCTTCATCTACCGTATGAGTCTGGTCATATTGATGCCATCTACTTGTAGTCCAACTAAATACCTTTGATATCCAAGCAAAAGATATTTTTGAATTATATGTCGCATAATATTCTTCATCAATAGGACTACTTGATTTGCGAAGCATTTTATAATGTGCTTCACCCCCAAAATCAATAACTCCTAAACAAATATATTCGTTATTTGCATTATTTATATCATTTGGTACTAATGTTGAATTTTGTATAAAATAATATTGTTGTTCTATATATGATAATCTATTATTTATCATATATTCGTATGGAAATGTAGTGTTAGGATTTTTATCACTACCAAACGTAGTCTTTAATAAACTTTCCATATTAGCTCTTGCATCAGTAGGCAAGTTACTACCAATTCCTTTTGCTTTCCAGTTTATAGGTTCTATTTTTTTAACAGTTGGGATAAGAGATAGAGATATAGTATCATTAGCATTAATCTCAGTACTAGACAAATCTCTTATTAAAACTTCACACTTATTGTCATTATCCCATAATACTATCTTATAGTTTCTTGCTTTATCAAACTCAATCTCATCCTTAGGTGGAGTTACATAAGTTTCCTGTCTACCATAGATTTTAAAATTTACTCCAGATGGAACGGAGACTATCTTTCTTGATACTTTATTATCTGTCAATATTTTAGTATATGTCTCAGAACTAGATGTATAACTAACCTTTTCTGTTAAATAAAATTCTTTTTCAAAACTAATATCATACGATTGTCCCTCAATTAGAGTAACTGTAAGAGGTGCATTACCTGTAGCTAAAGCAACTGTTTCACCACTGCAATAAACATTAACTAAAGCAGGAATAGTAGTACCAGTAGTATTAGTAGCATTAATTGTTGTTGGGATTCTTTTTTTTAGTGTAACCATTATATTTGGATAGCCTTCATAAGCACTAAAACTCGTCTTATATGTCTCATATCCTGTTTTTTCAACTGTAATATCATATTTATCGAGAGTTATGAACTTATATGTATTTAAATCAGCCACTGAATAATATATATTTGTACCACCACTAATTATACTACCATTTGTATCTCTATGTGTTGCTGTTATTTTAATACCAGTAGAAGGAGTTATATTAAAATTAATATTTATCTCTTTAGCCAAATACACAGTTATACTCATATCCTTCTCGGCTGTATAAGCATTTGTTTTGGTAATATATCCATCTTTTGAAAACTTTAAATTAAAGTTTTTATTTTCCAAAAAAGTAGGATTACAAGGAGTTATTCCTAAATCATGATAAGTAAAATCATAAGTATCAGGATACATTACTTCAACTTTTACACCTATTGGAGATGAGTTTATAGGTATTGTAACTAATGACGGAGCTTGCCCCCACAAACTACCCACCCCCAACCCAATCACCACCACAAACACAAATAATAACTTCTTCATTTATAACTCCTATAATACTAAAAAATCTAATAGATTTTACTGGTTTTATTTAATTCTTTTTCTCTTATATGCCTATTTAACACTAATATACAGATTATAATTTATTAATATAGTTTTTTCTAACATATTTTAACTTTATCTTCTATTTATAACATATTTTTTTGTAAAATTAAAACATATTTCTCCCAAATATTAAACTTTCTCTACACTATGAATCTCCCCTAATCCATACTTGATAAAAGCGACACCAGATATTGTCGGTTTTATCATAGCGTAATCCGTGCCTATCTGTATTATCAAAACCCCGTCATTTCTCCTCTTACAATCATATATTTCCCAGACTTATTTAACATATTTAGTTTATTCACTGATATTTTAAAATATATGTATGCCTCAGCATCAGTATTATTATTTATAGGGTAACTTGTTCCAAGAAGTACAGAATTTGTGCTACCGTTATACAAATCTAAATAAGCGTTTGATAGTCCTTCTACATTTACTATACTTATTTGTAAGAATGTTCTTGCACTTAACTTTACTTTATACCAATCAACATCCTCAATTTCATTAACACCTTCTTTTACATAATAAATACTTCCTGTTGTTTCTGTTGTTCCTGTTGTTCCTGTTGTTTTTAATTCTTTTGCATCTGTATTAGTCTCATTAGGTTCGTAAGTATCTTTTGTTATGCTACTAGTTGCACCATAACCATAACTAGACTTAGTTGTTTCATATACATAAAACTTACTACTTACCATATAATAATACATAGTGTTAGCTACTATTCCTGTATCAGTATAACTTTGAGTTGTAAACTCTCCAATATTTGTATATGTGCCAGTAGAAGAAGTTGCTCTATATAAGACATATTTTTCTGCTATTTCAAGATTATTCCATGATATATTTATTCCACTAGTTGCAGTATAAGACTCTACTACTGGAGCTTGTAATATCATGCTCTTTTTTGTTCCAGTTGTTATCGAATAATACCCTGATATATTTTTATCTGTGAATATCTTAAACTTTGTGTTTACAGAAGCAGCTGTATTATTGTATAACCAAAATGATTTTGTTGTATTATCTATAAGTTTTGCTACATCTCCATCTTGCTGATAATATATGTTATTAGAAAGACTTACGGTATTTAGATTTATTGTTAACAATTGCATCTCATTTGCACCTAAAGTCACATATTGCCAGTCAATGTCTTGATATGAGTTATTACTAACTCCATCATTACAATAATAAATACTATATAGTTTAGCACTTGTTAGGAGTGTTGCAGTGCTAGCAGTATCATTTCTTTCTTCAATATCTTCTGCGACAACGCCTTTAACACCTGTTGCATAATCACTTTGTTTTGATTGATAAGAGTTAAATCCTATTGCAAGTCGATATTGATATATTTTATCTATTGATGGAGGATTATCTATAATGTTTAGGGCAGTTACCTCATCTATCTTAGTTCCAACATCACCATTAATAGCAGGATCATATCTATAAACTATATATGTTTCTGCTAATGTATTTGTACTCCATTTGATATTAACTTCATTTTTTACTTTATAAGACTCAACTGTTGGTTTATCTATTATTACATCTGCTTCATTAGAAAGAGTTATTGTATATCTGCCGACTTTATTATTTATAAAACTCTTTAAAACTGTAAACTTTATATCTTTTGTATTTGCTGTATCATTATATAAATTAAATTTTCTTCCATCAGATATATCTAATTTATACCTCGAATCCACATCTAAAGATAAGTCGCTTAGAGTTAAACCATCTAATAAACTTATTGTTCCAGATACATTCTTATATGGCGAAACACTTATACAAAATGAGTCTGTATCAGAAAAAATATTAGTTCCATCTGTAAAATAATATTGTGTTCCTGTAATACTTGTGTTAGCAGTCAATCTATAATATTCGCTATATTGGTCATCTGCAATAGATGGCTTAATCCCACAAGAATAATTTGATACCTTTGAAGTATTGGTATTATTATTAAATTTAATTGCAAGCCTATAATAATATATTTTATTTTCTACTAAAGGTATATTATCAGTACATTCTAAGTCTATACCTTGATATATTAAAGTTCCAACTGCAGTATCAGAAGAAGTGTCATATCTATATACTAGATATTTATCAGCTATATTATTAGTATTCCACTTAATTTTTACTGTGTTACTTACGAACGACTCAACTTGCGGGGAACTCACTATTATATCATCTTTTTCATTATCTATAGTTATTTTATAACCACCAACTTTATTGTTTAAATTATTTCTTGATATTACAAACGATATATCTTTTGTAGAGTTTGTTTCATTATATAAGATAAATGTCTTTCCATTTGATATAAAATCAGAATATTTTCCATCTATAGTAAAATTTAAGTCTCCATCGATTAAGTTTTCATCTAAAGATACTGTTATATTTACATTTTTATATGGAGAAACTCCTATCCTATATGAATCTATATCAGAAAATGTATTTGTACCATCAGTAAAATAATACTGTGTTCCTACAATTGTTGTTGAAGTAGTCAATCTATAATACTCACCATACAGGTCGTCTGCTATTGATGGCTTTATACCACAAGAATAATCCGATGGTTTTGATAAGTTTGTATTATAATTAAATACAATTGCAAGCCTATAATAATATATCTTATTTGTTTGAGGAATATTTTTATCTTCACATTCTAAATCTGTCCCTTGATATATTAAAGTTCCAACTGCAGTATCAAACAAAGTGTCATATCTATATACTAGATATTTATCAGCTATATTATTAGTATTCCACTTAATTTTTACTGTGTTACTTACGAACGACTCAACTTGCGGTTTATCTACTACAATATCATTTGCTTCATTACCAACATTCATTGTATATTGACCAACTTTATTGTTTAGATTATTCTTTGATATTACAAATGATATATCTTTTGTAATATTAGTATCATTATATAAAATGAATGTCTCACCATTTGATATTGATTTAGAATACTTACCATCAACACTAAAAGTTAAGTTTCCATCAATTAAGTTTTCATCTAAAGACATAGTTACATTTATATTTTTATATGGAGAAATTGATATTCTGTACGAATCTATATCAGAAAATGTATTTGTACCATCAGTAAAATAATACTGTGTTCCTACAATAGTAGTTGAAGTAGTTAGCCTATAATACTCAGTATACTGGTCATCTGCAATTGATGGTTTTATACCACAAGTATAATCAGATAGTTTTGATGTATTTGTGCTATTATTAAACATAATAGCAAGCCTATAATAATATATCTTATTTTCTACTAAAGGTATATTATCAGTACATTCTAAGTCTATACCTTGATATATTAAAGTACCAGTACCAATATCACTATCAGAAGAAGAATCATATCTATATACTATATATTTATCTGCAATATTATTAGCACTCCATTTAATTTTTATTGTATTAGTAGCATTAAATGACTCAACTTGAGGTTTATCTACTACAATATCATTTTCTTCATTACCAAGATTTATTGTATATCTACCTATCTTATTACTTAACGTATTTTTTGATACAGAGAATATTACATCTTTTGTAGTAGCAGTATCATTGTATAAAATAAATGTATTACCATTAGATATATATGAAGAATATTTATCATCAATACCAAACTTCAATTCTTCATTTAATAAGCTATCTTGTAAAGATACAGTTGCCTTTATATTTTTATAAGGTGAAATCTTTATACAAAATGAGTCAGTATCTGAAAAAGTTGTAACTCCATCATAATAGTAATACATGACGCCATTAATTGTACTCATTGTTGTTACTCTATAATTACTTGGGAAAATATCATCAACAATTCCTGCAAAAATACCAGTTTTTGTTTTAACCCCACATTGATAGTTAGATTTAGCCGAAGTATAGTTATTAAATGTAATAACAAGCCTATAATAATATATTTTATTTGAGTCTACATTATCATCGAAAAACTCATTTATATAAGCCCCATCATATATTGGTGTTGAGTCATCAATTAGTATAGAAGTATATCTATATAGCTTATAATTTTGTACCCAAGCACCATAATTATACCAACTAATCTTTATTCTACCATCATAACCAAAAGATTCAACAACTGGCTTATTTGCGACAATATTTGTAATACTACCCAATGTCATTGAGTATTTACCTATTTTATTTTTCATTTTATTCTTCAATATTACAAAGTTTATGTCTTTTGTGGTATCAGAGTCATTATATATATTAAACTTATCATTATTTTTTATTGTAAGTTCATATTTACCAGTAACACTAAACTTTAGGTCTTCATCAGAAAGACCATCCAAAGTTATAGTAGCTTCTACATTTTTATATGGTGGAATATTTTTTACAACATACAAATCATCATCACTTAGTACATTATTCCTATCATCATCAAAGTAGAATATGCTTTCACCTGTTATAGTTTCTGCTGGATTTACAATAACAGTAGGAGAAAGAATATCCTCTTTGTTAATAATATCACTACCAACCCCATAACCATAATCAGATTGTAATGATGTTTCTCTACCAAACTTAATACCTAACCTATAATAATACATTTTGTTTATATCAACTGTCTCATCAAAAGACTTAACAGTTTTAGCAAAAACATATTGTTTAATAGGAGTAGAAGAATCCAAAGAATCATATTTATACACCACATAATTTTGGGCTAAGTTATCTACTGCTTGAATAGCGTCCCAACTTAATTTTATTATGTTTGGGTCTTCAAGTGATTTAACAACTGGTTTTTGTAAATCAACTGCTACAACACTTTCTATTTTAACAGTGTATTGACCTATTTTGTTATTTAGCTTATTTTTTAACACTGTAAAATACATATTTTTTTCTGCTAAACTGTCATTGTATAAGTCAAATATAGACCCATTTGATATTGATAAAGAAGGTTTATCTTCTGCATCAAAACTAAGATCATTATTAGAAAGTTCTGCCAAAGTTACACTAACTTTTACATTAGTATTTGGGGCTACTTTTACAAAAAATGAATCACTGTCAGTTAAAGTATTACCTACCATATCATTAAAATAATATATGCTTTCTGTTATAGGACTTCCTTGTTTTACTTCTATACTACTACTATTTTGCACATCTATAATACTACTAACAACTCCATACCCATAAGAAGAACTTCTTGACTCCCAATTATTAAACTTAATTGCAACTTTGTAATAATACATTTTATTTGCTTCTACTGTTTTATCTACATAATTAGTCATAGTTGGGTCTGTAATATTAATTGTTTTCATATAATTTGAAGTAAAATTAGAAGTTTCATCTCTATATATTACATAACTTTGTGCAAGGCTGTGAGTTTTCCAGATTATGTTTATCCCATCAGTATATAGGTTATTAAAAGATTCTACTTTTGGTGAGTCTAACTTAACCTCTTCAGGGCTTCCGATACTTAGTCTATATCTACCTATCTTATTATTTAAATCTTTTCTTTTTATCATAAAACTTACATCTTTTGTTGCATCTGTATCATTGTATAGATTAAATACATTTCCAGATAAACTTGATATTGGTAGGCTATATTTTCCTATGACTTCAAAGTTTAAGTCATTGCCTACTAATCCATCGAGTAAATCAACAGTTGCTTTCACATTCCTATAAGGAGCTAGAGTAACGCAATACAAATCATCATCTTCTAATAGATTATTTTTCTTATCTATAAAGTAATAGATGCCCTCTTCTTTTGTTTCTAAAAAATTAACTTTCTTTGCATCGTAACTTTGGTTATCTACTATACTACTTCTAACACCATAACTATATTCACTAGACCTGGACTCTTTTTGTGTAACATTTATTATTATTGCAAGTTTATAATAATACATTTTGCTTATATCTACTGTTGTATCTACATAACTTGTGGAATCTTTTCCTAATTGTATTGCTTGTAAAGTTTTACTTCCAGCCTTAAAATCTGTAGTTTCATCTCTATATAAAATATATTTGTCTGCAAGTTCATAAGATTCCCAATTAACATCAATTTTTCCAGAGTCTACAAATGATGTAACAGTTGGTTTTTGAACTGATACTTCGGTACTTATATTAGGGATAAGTCTATAACTACCTATCTTATTATTAAAATTAGAAGACCTACAAATCTCAAACTTAATATTTTTTGTTTGAGATGTTGTGTTATATATATTAAACTCATTGTTAGTACTGCTTATACTTTTTGTCTCTGGTGCTGACTCATTGTAGTATATGTTAAACAATAGGTCATTAGAAGCTATATTTACATCCAAAAACTCTACTTTAACTTTTGTATTAGAATACCCATAAACTGAAACAGAATAAAAATCTTTATCGAGAAAAATATTTCTATACTCACCATTTTCTATAACACCATCATTAAAATAGTATATATTTACATCTGTTGTACTATCTATCAATGTAGCATTACTCAAATCATTATTTGATTCTTTTGTATCAGAAATTAAAGTTGTTGCTATACCACACCCATAGTCACTTGATCTATTTGATTCCCAAGTAGTATCAAACTTTATAGACATCCTGTAATAATAGTAAGTATTTGTAGTAATTCCTTTTTCTTTTGTTGGATACCCGACTTTATCTTCATAGGTAAGTTCCATACCAGATACATTATCAAGTTCAGCAATAGCTTCAAAGCCACTATTTATTGATTTACTTCTATAAATTACATATTTTTCTGCTAAAGAATATTCTTTCCATTTTAATGTAATTGTATTACTCTTTTTAAATGATTCTACTGTTGGTTTATCGACAACGACATTTTCTGGTGAGAAAATATCCATTTGATACTCTAACATTGCATTGCTTTGTTTATCAAGTTCTATTTTAAAAAATATTGTTTTATCGCTTGTTGTATCATTATATAACTGAAAGTTAGTTCCACCAGTTAAACTACTTACTTCCTTAGGGGAAGTATATCCAGACTGCCAGAAGAACAACTTTGGATTACCATAACTTTGTAAGTATCTAACTTTAACAGTAGAATTTTCACCTGCTGCAAGTTTTACAGAATACCAATCAATATCATCTTTAACAGTTGCTTTTGATTTATCAGTAACAACATCATAATCAGTAAAATATTGGATATTTGCTACTATATTTCCAGAACTTAGAGAAGTTATATTATCTTTTAGGTTATCATTATTTGGTTCATAATTATCTTTTATGATTGGACTTGCAACAGCACCTGTATAATCTGATTTTACTATTTTTCCATCATCAAACTTAATACCTATTTTATAGTAATAAAACTTATATGATTCTATATCCGTATCTTGGTAACTATAATTTTTACCTTGATAAACACAGTTAGATGTATCCTCATTTGGATTTGAACTTTTATATAACAAAAACTCCATACTCTCTGTTAATGGATAATTTATCCAAACAGCTTTTAACATATCTTTATCTTTAAATGATTCTATTGTAGGAGAAGGAATAGTGTTTTTGCTAGGATCAATAACATATATTGTGTAAGGAATTATTTTGTTCTTAAAATTATCATTTCTTACAATACTAAATACTATATCAGTTGTTGTATCAATACTATCATTACATAATTGATACCCACTTTTATTTTTACTACTAATTACTTGCCTTATTCCATTACTAGGAATAAAGAGTAAGTTTTCATCATTAGTATTATCTTTATAACTTATAAACAGTTTCACAGTAGAGGCAGGAGAAACTTTTATACAATAAAAATCTTTATCTTCATAAGTATCTTCTTTATCATCAGTAAAATAATATAGGTTAGAATCAGCATAACCAACAGTTATTTCTTTTGGAGTCTTCTCTGTATCATTTGGTTCACTTGGGTCTTTTGTTAGACTTGTTGCAACACCAGTTACATAGTTAGATTTTTCTGACTCCCAAGTATCAAACTTTATTGCAAGTTTATAGTAATATATTTTATTAAGTATAGGAGGATTATCATTAAAACTTAGGCTTGTTCCTTTATATACTATATCAGTAAAATTACCTGCTATATTTATATCTCTATACAATATATATTCTTTGGCTAAATTATGACTGTCCCAGCTAAGATTTACAGTATTTTTCATAACAAAAGAAGTAGCCTTTGGTTTTGGAGGTGTAATACCTTCCATTGTATCAGGTGACCTTTTTGCCATATCAAAGAATGGTGATTGAGAACATGAGAAAAAAAAGAGAATAGAGATAATTAATGAATAAAGAACTCTTTTTGTCATAATTTTTAACTCCTAGTAATATATTTTGTTAGTATATTTAGAATTTATTAAATGGTAACTCTTTCTGTCATTGCGAGTACTCGAAGCAATCCTTTGTATTATAGACTGCCACGCCTAATCGGCTTGCAATGGCTATTTATTATTTAATTATTTTTTCTCTCTAAATCTAACAACCGTATAAATATATAATTTATACGAGACAAAGAAATCTGTATAAAATGTAAAATTAAATTGATTTGCAAGACCTAGTGCTACTAATTGATTTTTATCAAGCCAAAAATTAGTATCAATTAAACCATTTAATCCAAATGCTGCCGTAAAATTGTATGGGGATTTGTCTAAGTAGTTTTGATAAAACAAATCAAATTGTGCAAAACATCCTGCTCCTACTAAAACATCAAAAAACTTATATATGTTTAGCCCTATACTTAAACTAGATTTTATTTGAAATGAGTTTAGAAAACTTTGTGTATATTTTTCTTTATTTATTGCTAATGAATATGAAAACAAAATATCTGGTCTTAATTGCAAGATAATATTTTTATATGAATACAAGTCTATTCTTACACCACATACACCTGTTTCAAAGCTAAATACACCAGTAAATAAGTTCCAGTATTTATCAATGGGAATATAATACCCTAAAGAATTGTATATTCCTATATAATTAGTAAAATGAAACTTTTTTTTCTCTTTTACAACATCTGGTGTAACATCTTTTTTTTCTTCTATTTTTATCCTTTTAATCTCTTCTTGTGACTTTTTTTCAAAACTTACCTTCGTTCCTTCTATTTTTATAGAACTGTATATTTGACTATCAATATCTATAATCAATTCTTCTAAAAATCTACCAAGATCAGTCTCATTCTTTTTTTCTCTATTTATTTTAAAAACTGTCTTATTTTCATCTCTACTAAATATTCTTATTTCAGCCTCAAAACCTGTATCTGTAACATCGATAAAACCATATATCAAATAATCTAACCCCAATATATCGCAAACCTCATAAGCAACATAATCATTCTTTATCTTTTCTCTTGCAACAACAGAACTTTCTGTAACTATACTTGAGACTGTAATTAACTTAAAATTTTTACCACTTAATAACCCTAACCCTTGTTTTAATAGATAAGAAATATCAATAGACTCTGTTTGACCATCGGGTTTTCTAACCAATATATCCGCAACATAAAAGTTAGTTACTGATTCGGAGTAACTGTATGTACACATAGCAAAAAGAATAGAGAAAATATATAGTAATTTTTTCATAAGTTCCTTATAGTTTAACGAAAAAGATAATATTTTTTTGTATTATATATAAAATTTATTAATAATGTATTTTTAGATAAAATATTTAAATTAATCAACTGTTATTTTTTTCGGTTATCCGAAAAATTATCGTGGTTTGTTATGGTTTTATTATTTTGTGAATAGTGAGATAAACCATTATCTTCACTAAAAGATTGTCTTATGTCTACTTTTTAAGTATATATATGACAGTATATCACTAATTTTAATTATTTTCCAGTTTTTTTGATAAAAATCAGGATATTTTTTATTTATTTTTTCATTCTTTTTATTTAATATTTCTTTTATACGTTTCATTGATATTTGCACCAAAATCAAGTTTCAAGTTTGCTAACAGTTGAAATATATCTATTTATTATTCTATTCGTTGATTCTTTATAAACTCCTCATAGCAAGGTAAATCTAAATACTCTTTCACAACATCCCTAAATTTTACTCTATAAGCAGTGCCATTAAACGCTTTATTTAATAACTGATAAAATGGGTTACTCATTTCTTTTTCTACTCGCTCTTTAATAGCAATTTGTTTCTTAATAGGGAGACTTTCAAAATAAATCTGACATTGTTTTTCAATCCAGTTTTCGTAGTATTCTCGTTTTTTGTTTTCCTCTTCTTCCCCTACCCTCTTTTTTTCTAATTCTTCTGCTATTTTTTTTGCCTTCTCTTTTTTTTCTTTCTCTTTTTTGAGTTTTTCAAGATGTATTGAGTATTCATCAAATTGCCAGTTTTCCACAATTGAGTTATACAAGAATCTACCTTTGCCATTTATTTTTTTAGGTTTCTTTTCTTGTAAATACTTTAATTGATTTATTTTAGTTTCAATGTATTCAACGTCATATTGTTTTATGATTGTTTCAGATTGTTTTTTGCTTACACCTAAAGATACAAGGTTTTTTATTAATTCTTCTGTTTTTTTATTAGTTTTATTTTCAGAAGAATTATCTAAATTTCTTTCTTCTTCTTTTTTTTGAATTTTAATATCTTTTGTGTCCTCAAATTTTGAGGTATTAGTTTTAGGTTTTACCTCATTTTTTGCGATAATATTTTTATTTAATCCCTCAGATTTTGAGGTATTAATTTCGTTGTTATTAGCCTCTGAAGTTTTCTGTTTTTGTTGTGAGTTTTCAGAAGTGCCTAATTTAATTTTATATTGAATTTTTGTTCCTTTTCCCCTACCCTCTTTTTGGGTTTCTAATAGATTGTGATATTTTAATTCTTTTAATCCAGACAAAACAGAATTTTCTGATAAACCAGAATTTTTTTGAATTTGAGTTATGCTAATAATATCACTATCTTTTTGCCATCCGATTGTTTTTCTTAGTATTACAAGAAAGACTTTAATCCCTGTTCCTGATAGTTTAAAAAGCCATTCGTCTATAAAGTTGTTTGGAATTTTTGTAAAGTGTAAAATATTTGAGTTTGTTAATACCATAATCATTCCCTCCCTAAGGAAATATTTAAAGAATTGTTTTCACGAAAGCGTACCTCTCCCGTGATTGCTAAAATTTAGCCTTTCCAAGAGGATAAATTTCACCAATAATTGATTTTTTTCGAGTTTTTAGTTGACATTTTTTTGATTATGTATTAATATGTAGGAAATTATGAAAATTTTGTGTTACATATTAATACATTTTATAAAAAGACTTCTTATTGCAGTAAGAGGTCTTTTTTTATTATCTGTTCAAGTCATATTTTTCCTCCCATATATACTGAAATGTTTCTGAGTTGTCTTAAATTCAGTGATAAACTTTTTTATAACTTCTTTTAAAGAAACAAGTTGTAAGAAAACATTTCAGGTATATAATGACAATCTGGACGATTATCATTATAAATTATATTTTATAATGATACAATTAATTTAAATATTAATCAATATATATTTCCCGAAAATTAAATATTTTCTATTGTTTCGTGATATGTTTCTTAATGTCATCTAAAAAACCAGAAAATGTGCTGGTTTTAATAAAAATTATCTTGATTATTATTAAATAAAATGTTTATATGGGTAATATATTGGCAATAATTATAAAAAAATAGAATTTTTTTATATGAAAGGATAACAAAATGAATTTAATTTCAATAAAAGAGGCATGTTCTTTAATTAAAGTTCCTGATAGTACCTTAAGAGATTGGATTGAGAATGGGAGTTTAGAAAAGCATAAAGACGAGAAGGGATTTATTTGTGTTGATAAGAGGCAAGTCCTAAAGTTAGTTCCAACTATTATAACTTATTATAATTATAAAGGTGGGGTTTCAAAGAGTTCTTTATCAATAATGACAAGTGATTTTTATGAAAAACAAGATGAAAAAATATTATTGGTTGATTTTGACCCTCAGGCTAATTTATCAAGAACTTTTTTTCGAGATGAAGAAATGCTTGATGAAAATAATAACTATAAACCAACATTATATGATTTTTTTAATGAAAGGAAACCATTAAACAAAATACTACAAAAATATAATAAGAATATAGATATTTTACCTTCAAGATTAGAGATGATGGAAAAGGCATATATTAAAGATTTTGATTTAATAGATTATAAAGATGAATTTTATAATTTGTTCAAAAAATATTCTATTGTAATTATAGATTGTCCTCCAGCTCTAAACGCATTTACTACAATGGGATTACTTTTAGCAAACTATGTTTTTATTCCTTTTGTTCCAGAACCGTTTACTTATGATGGGCTAATTTCTATGTTAAAATCAATGCAAAAAATAGCTCCTTATAATAAAGATTATATTGATTATAGAATTTTATATTCTAGGATAAAAGGACAAAAAATTGTTATACATGAAAACTATATGGATGCAATTAATATACAGATGAAAGATAATATTTTTCAAAATAAAATTCCAGAATTTGTTGGAATAGTAGAACGAGGAAGTGTAAAAAAGAATATTTTTGATATGTATATGAATGATAAATCAATTGATAAAATAAAAGATGTTTTTCTTGAAATGGATAAATATATATTTGAGGAAAGGTCTTCTAAATGAGTAAAAAAAAATTCGTTGTTATAAATAATAGAGGAAATTTATCAAATGTGAAACAAGAGTTTGAAAAGATTATGGAAGAGAAAACCCTTGAAAAAATTTCTTCACTAGAAATTGAACCAACAAAAGATAAGGTAGAAGAAACCATTCAAATAGTTAATGAAGATACTATTCTTCCTGAAGAGGCAAAAAATAAAATTATTAAGGAATTAAAAAGTAATTTTATTAATCTCTTCAATTTTGAAAATTGCCCAGAGGATTACGAAGAGTTAAAATATGAAGCAAAGTTACTCTCTGATATAAATCAATATTCTTTAATTATGATGGCACAAAGATTATTAAAGATAAGAAATCAAAAATTATATACGAATGATGGATATAGAGACTTTCAGGAATTTATTGAAAATGAATTACTTGTCTCAAGAAGAACTGCTTATAATTATATTGAACTAGTAGAATGTTTTGGAGATAAATTAATAAAATTAGAAAATAAGATAGAATATTCAAAACTACTTCCAATTATATCTATTCTTAAGTCAGAAAGTTTAAATGATTTTGATAAGTCAGAGATTAAAGATAAATTTCTTGACGAAATGAATAAAAAGAGTAAAAATCAAATTATTGAAGAAGCAAATCAATTGAAAAGAAAATATGGTTTAATAAAAGATAAAAATAAAGTTTTGTTTGATATAGATAATAGATTTTTAGATATAATTAAATACATTGAAAATAATGAGATGTCATTGAAAGATAAAATTTTAATTAATGGGTACATAGAAAAAATCTCAAATATTTTAAATAACAAAAAAGAAGTATAGTGTGCAACCGGTTGCACACATTATAATTTTTTTTCTAATCTAAAAGTACAAAAAAATATAAAAGGGTAGGGTATTAAAAATTTCGAGACTTAATCAAAAAAAAGTAGTATATTTAACTTGAAGAAAGGAAAATCATTATGTTGGTTGCTAATAATGTTGACTATCAACAAAAATTATTAAATATTATTCCTCCAAATTTAAGCGATAATGATATTGAGGAAATTAAAGAAATGTTAATTAAATATTTCGCAAAAAAGGCTATGGATGAAATGGATAAATTTTGGGATGAAAAAAATTTTAAAACTGATGAAGATATGGAAAAATATTTAAATGAGAAACAAACTAAAAGTTGTAATTGATACAAATGTCTTTTTTATTTCAGTTTCAAGAAAATCAAAAACACACTGGATTTTTGAAAAACTTCTTAATAAAGAATTTGATTTATACATTACCAATGATGTTCTTACAGAATATGAAGAAATAATGACTCAGTATCTTCCTCTTCCATTAAAAGATTATGTTATTAATATTATACTTTTATCAAAAAATGTTGTTAAAGTAATACCCTATTTCAACTGGAATTTAATTTCCAATGACCCAGATGATAATAAGTTTGTTGATTGTGCAGTTGCAGGAAATGTTGATTACATAATAACCAATGATAAACATTTTGATATATTACAAAAAACTAATTTTCCTAAAGTTAATGTTTTAACTCCTGACCAATTTAAAACACTCTTTGAATAATCATTTAAAAGGTTTGATAAGTTTTAACTTTGTTAAACAAAAAAAATAAATATAACAAATAATTAACCCTAAGATTTTTTTGCCTCTTAGGGTGGATATAAACATAGTTTCTTTTATTAAAATATGCTTGATTGAAATATATTTTGTTCGTTTTTACTAAGTTCTGACCAGTCTCCATTTTCTAAACTTATTTCTGAAGGACTTAATATTGTCCCGTAGTAATTAACTTTTACCCGTTTTTCTAAGGTAAGAGGTAAACTCCAGTTAGCATCATCATGTCTTATATCATATCTTTTGTACTCTTGATAATTATTTGGAATATTTAAGTTTGAATAAAATAAATAACAAACAAGTCCTCTAAATAAGATTTCTCTAAAGTTGTTATACTCCTCCATCCTGTTTTTCCCCCTCATCATAATATATGTTTTTACATATTTAAAAAAAATATATTTTCTATTCAATCACCGTTGAAATGATTAAATAGAAAATCTTTCAACTCTTCTTCTTTCTCAAAAAAACGCCAATTCTTTATATAAATAATCTCTTCGATAGAAACTAATTCTCCTTGCAAATCATAAACCCAGTTATAACAATCTGGTGTATAATATTTTGCAAAATAAGCGTTTATAACTTCTTTGGTAGATTTATTTGTACAATCAAGATGAATATATGTTTGATATTCACTATCTACTTCTAACATAATATAACTCACTAGTATTCTCATTTAATTTCCTCTCTATTTTAAAATAAAAATAAAAAAGGCTTTCGGTTAGGAAAGCCTTAAAAAAACTATGAGATTGTTAATTTGTTAAGCACATTTTTCTGCCAATCTTTCATGCCAATTATATGGTATGTTATCAAGAGGAAACTCTATTAACAATTCACAAGCATAATAACCATTTATAGATTTTTCTACTTTATACCTATTCTCTTTTCTATTAGGTCTTCTCCTTCCCCCTTGATAAACTTCCAATGTAAATCTCTTTCAATTTCTAATCCTCTAATATTAAATGACTTCATCTCTTCTAAACTTGTATATCCAAGTTCTGCCATTTGGGAATCATTAAGATTTACAAATCCAAAGAATATATTTTCATCTGGATAATACTCAGTAAACCACCATTCACAACCACCTATAAAATAATGTGCTATTACAATAGCATTATTTCCTTTCTTTGCTTGACAACCTATTTCTGCAAATCTTTCTTTTAATTTTGTAGTTAAAAGTTCCATAAATACCTCTTTTTAAATTACGCACTTTTTAACCATTCTGGCTTTTGTAAAACTACAACTTTATTATCATAGATTTTTTCTTTATTGCCATCCCAAGAAAGATAATTTACTATGCTTTGATAACTTTCTTTTTCTCCAGTGAATAAAAACTCATCATCAAGTTCATAAGTCAATACACCAAATGGGGTTTGTTCTTCTACTGTTATAAATATGAATCTTACTGATTTTAACTCTGGATGTAGAATCTCTAATGCCGTTTTATAGAAAGCAGCTTGACGGTAATATTTGTAGTTAATTACAGATTTTGAAAACTCAAGACAATTCTGAACCTTTTTTAAATCAAATATTATTGCCATATCATTTTTTATATAAATTAAGTCAAGTTTTGCTTTACATTGTACTTCTTGTTTTTTAATAAATAGAATCCAGAATAATGATAATTCTTTGTGACTTTCATTTATATAGTTTTCTAATTTTATGCCTTCAAATAGATAATCATAAATATTCTTTTTAACTTTTTTGAGATTAGCAATATCATCTTGAAAAAGAATCTCTTTGTCCTGAGTTTTTGCATATTCTTTATAACTTGCAGTTCTTTTATCTTTTGATACAGTGTCTGGTGCTATAACATAATCTTTTTCAAAAACTTGTGGTTCAAGAATAAACTTATGAAATAGAGTACCTGTTTTCATTCCTTCTGTTTCTGTAAACTTTGTGAAACTATGAGCAGGGGATTGGTCAAATCTAATTAAGAATGAGTTAGAAAGTCCTTCGCTTGAATGGTATTTTTCATCTGTTAGTTTAATTATAGTATTCATGCAGCACCTTCCTTTAGAGGATTTGGAAAGTATGAGTTATTTGATTGGGATTCATTGTAATTTTCAGAATGTGATACTTTTATTCCTATGGCAACTGCTGAGATAATATAGGTTGAAATCATTCTGTTTAGAATATCAAGTTTTTGGTATTCGTTTCCAATACTTGCAACTTTTGGTTTAAAAATATTCCATGCTTTTCTAAATAATGCGTCGTATTCATCTTCTGTGTAAGAAGTTTTAACAGTTGCATATTTTGGGGTTGGATTAGATGTCTGGCTTGCTTTTGTTTGTAAAATCTTATATGACACCTTACCATTAAAATCTTCTTTTTCTACTGATAATTCAATACCTGCTTCTACCTTAATATCTTTAAAAGATTTTAATTCTATATAGTTTTCTTGTTTGCCATCAAGTTCACCAGATACTGCCCAACTATATATTTTGTAATTTTTGTTAGCAGGTTGATATATTGGTTTTGTTGTTAATACAGATAATACTTTTAATTTCATTTTTTTTCCTCCTTGTTAAATTTATGCTTTTTTGATTTGTTTGTTGATTAAGAGTTGCCAATTGTCTTCTATTTTGTTTAGTGGAAACTCAATTATTTTTTCGCAGGCATAATATTTGTTTTTAGGTTTTTCGAGTCTATGTCTATTGTTTTTTGAATTAGGTCTTTTTCTTACTCCCTTATATACTTCTAAGACATTATCTGTTAAGTTAATAATATATGCCCATTCACAAAATAGACTATCTGTAATAAAGTCATTTGAGTTAATCATAAATCTTAAATCTGACTTATATAAATCTGGGTTTCCTTGAGTATCTCTAAGTAAACAGTACCAATCTGTTATTCTTTTGTCAGAGGGAGTTAAATCAGAATATTTCTCACATTCTTTAATTTGTTCTTCTGTTGGGGTAGAAAACTCATCAATGAGGATAATTTTTTCAAATATCTGGTTTAATTCTTCAATTGATGTATGTTTTACAAATGTTACTACTGTTTTTCCCAAGTATGAAGGGTAACTATCGAAGTGGTTATATGTGAGTTTATTTATTCCGTTTTTGTAGAAACCCCATAATCCTCTTGTTCCCATAAAATCCTCTCTTTCTTTCTCTTAGACTTTTGGGAGAGGAGGTTTTTTAAAAAGTTCAAAAAATCTCCTAGCCAGTTTAATGATAATAATAATCTCCATAACAAACTCCTTTGCTTATTTTATTATTTAATTCCATACGGAATTACGCAAAGGAATAATATCTATTTAAAAATTGGCTTAATACAAAAGAGGGTAGGGGAATAAGAAATGTGGTGTTTAAGATTGTGTGTTGTTTTTGTGTGTAAAGAATAAAAAAAATACCTCCAAAAAGTTTGGAGGTATTAGGGTTTTATTGTATATTTTATCGGGTAAGTACCATGTTGTCATCATCATCATAACCAACACCCATATTTTTTGTCTTTTTTTCCTCAAATATCTTAAATTTTGTGGGGTATCCCTATGATGATGATGATGACAGTGATGATGGTATAATAGTAAAAATTAAACCAGCTTAATATCAACTATGTTCTTTTTACTTTTGTCAATAGAGTAGGTGATTAAGTTTTCTTCCTTCCATTCATTTAGTTTATTTTTAACTGTGCCTTTTGCAAAAGGGCAATCTAGTTTTTCGTTGATATAATTACATAAGTCGTCAAAACTTACTGTTTCATTTTTTTCTAAAAAAGACTTTATATCATTCCAGTAATCATTTAGAGAAGTTTTCTTATCTTTTTTAATTATTTTAGATATCTTTTTTTGAATATCATGTGGGAGTTCTTCTGGGAAGACAAAATTTGCTGTATAAGAATCAGTTCTTTCTCTAACGATATATATATATTCTTGTATATCAAATCTATTTTTTTTATCAATCAGAACTAATAACTCTTGATTTTGATTCTCTGAAAAACAACCCTTATTTTCTAAGTTATAATAATTAGTAAATCCATCTATGATTCCACCATCACCTCTTATTTTTCCTTCTTTATTAGGGTGATGGAGGACAACTAGAGTAATATTATTTTCAGAGCAGATTCTTTGTAAATGTTTTATTGCATTATTGTTATTATTTTTATACTCGACAAATGCAGAAAGAGTATCAATACAAATAAAATCGATTTTCTTTTCGTTATTATTATTTTTGTTGTTCTCTATAATCTTGTCTAGGACAGCGAAATTATTTAAAGTTTTTTCATCTGTAATTCCCATTTTCCTTCTTTCTTTTTCTCTTTCTTGTAGAAGTTTAGAAAACTCTGGAAGACAATATGATAGTGCTTGAACTAATGGCTTTATTATCTGCTTGTTGCTCAAGGCTTTTTATATATTCTTTAACTTCTTTTTCCCATGCTTTAGCGTTTATAATTGTAGTATTCTTATTTATTAAACACTCATATCTTTTTAAATTTTCAATACTAGTATCATCTAAAATAAGATACAATTTATTCTTACATTTATCAGTTTTTCCTAATTCAATAGAGAATAGACTTTTACCTGCCCCACTTTCGGAGGTAATAAGATATGAACGACCTTTTTTGAAATACTTATTTTTCCATAAAGGAACAGGTGTATCTGTTATTTCTTCTGATGTAGGAAGTTGTTCTAATGTTTTTTCTTGAATTGTTTCTTCTTGTGTAATAGGTGTTTTTACTTTACTAGGTTTTGTTAATAGTATTAGTTTTTTTTTTACTACTATCTTTTTATTTTTTATAGAATTACCATATTCTATATTATCATTCATCAATTTATTTCTCCTAAATATATATATAATTCATATTCAATGAGATATTGTATTTCATAATTGAATATGTTGTACGGAGGAATATAATAACGAAAAATTAAAAAGGCAAGTATAATAATTTGTTTTTATGTAATATTCTTTAGATTTTAGTAACTTGAGATATTAGTATTGATATTTAAAATGTATCACATACGATATATTGTTTTCTTAATTAGCATATATATCGATGTCATATATGATACATAGTATAAATAAAACATCTTTATTTTTGTTATTTATTTATAATACTTATATATATATTCTTTTTCTAAAAAAAGTATATATTTTTTATATTTTTAGATTTTATTAATTTAAGTTAATTTAGAATATAAAATATCTAGGTGCATTTTATATTCTATTATCTATCTTATATATCAAACGGAAGCAAATTACCAAGTTATATTAGGAAAACTGTATCTTAAAATCCAGTCCAATAGCACATATTCATCTTTTCCTCTTATGTATTCTTGCATTTTCTCATAATTGTTTTCTCTGAATGAAGCATGATTTAATGAAAGTGCTATCTTTTTACTGTTATTTATTGCTAACATAAGTGGTGCCCAATTTAAAAAGCCATCTAAATTAGGAGCAAATGTTTCTGATTTCATATAAGTATCATAATATTTAATCTCAAATCTTGTTAGAGTAGCCAATGAGTTTATCTTTTTAGCTCTGTCATAAACAATAACTAAGCTATGTTTCTTACTTTCTTTAGAGTAATAAGAAGGAGAACTATTAGAAACTTCTTTATCTTTATATGCTCTAAACTTACTAACTTTAACTAAATCAGCTGCTTTCTTACCATTAAAGTCAAAAGCTAATTCAAATCCTGCTAGTTTTAAGGTATTATTTGCGAATAATTGCTCAATTACATTTTTCATATCTTGAAAACTTTGTACTCTTGATATTATTAAAGACACATAATCATTAAAGAAATTATTTTTATTTAATTCATTTAATACACACCAAATTGTAATATATAAAGGGTAATTTTTTAAAATAATTTCATAATCAATATTAATAAACATATATTCACCTTTTGATAAAACAGAATATGCACCCTTTAGAGGTAATTGATTTATTCTTTGTTGATTCATATTACTTCTGTCAGTTCTTAATACAATTCTATCAATTATTCCACCATCAGGAGTTTTGGCTTCCATAAAGTTTTTGTTAAATTCTAAACTTATTAGCCTAATAAAGTTTTGAAACTCTTCTTTTTTTTTATCTATAAGTTCAGTTTGTAAAGAAGGATTTTCTTGTAAAATTTCAATTTTTTCTTGTTGTTTCCTAACTTTTGCTCTTCTTGCTCTTTTAGCTCTTTCTGATATATCATTTTTAATAGGTTCTGGTTCTGGTGTAGTAGTAATATTTTTAATTGGTATATTATTTGTTGAAAACTCTGTTTTGTTTATATTAGACATAATAAAGTTGAAATCAAAACACCTTCTAACGGATATATCAAATGAACTATAATTTTTTTCAGTTTCTTCTTTTCGTCTTGACTCCCAATATTCATTACAAATTCTTGAGAATAAGGATAGCTTTAGACAGTTCATAAATATTTTACTATAATAAAGTATTTGCATAGTTTCCTCCTAAGTTATTTTTATGTAATAAGCATTATAATTAATAAAAAAAAATAATGAAGCAGGTTAGTTTTTTCCTACTTCATTATATGATAAAGAGATTTAGGGTATAGTAATAATTTTAGTTACTTGGTTTTTATTAGGTTAATTGTTAGTGAAAACCAAGAAGTAAAGCCATTTATGAAAGAATAGGTAAGTTTTGTAAGTATATTAGTAATATTAGAAGTCTGTAAAGATTTTACTGTGTGTTCTGATTTTAAATCAGTTGTATAAATAGGTAATAATCCAAACAGGCTAATTTGTTTAACTTGTTTTGTTGTGTAATGTGTTTCTTTCAAAAAAAGCATTACAGATTTTTCTTTTGATTCATGAGTTTCAAAAACCTCTACTTTAAATATCAAAGGTAGGAATATAATAATAAGCCCTATGATTATTATTATTTTGGATACAGTTGATTGAATATTGAATGTTTTGATAAGAAAATCATTTATATACCCAGCACACATAATTAATAATCCATTTGAGAGTAGGGGAATAATATTTTTTAGAGTTTTCATAAATTACATCCTAATTTTCTATATTATCATGGCTAATATATCCAAAGTTGGAGAAAAAGTCATAAGAGTTTTCTTCATATTCAAGGCTAGATTCCTTTTCTTTGTTCTCATTATACTTTTCTGAGTTTTGGCATTTTTGATTGTATATTTCTGTTTTATAACTAATATTACCATTATCATAATAAGTAATACATTCTCCTTCAACATCGCCATCTTTAAAACTGATTTTTAATCTTGGATTACCATTTTTATAATATAGTTTCCATTCTCCATCCAATAGTCCTTGTTTATAAGTAGCTTGTTTTTTTATTTGGGTAGTATCTTTGTAGTATGAAATGTAATCTCCATCAATCTTACCATCAGTGTAATTAGTTTTTTCTTTAAGGTTTCCATTGTTTGAATAAACTTCAAAAATACCATTTAATTTGTTATCTTTGTATGTTTCTTTGCGTTCTAATTTACCATTATCTAAATATTTAACAAACTCACCTTCTTTTATTCCCCATCCATCAAAGGCATCTGCGTAAGAGTATCTTATACCAAGATAACTTGATAGAGAGATAATAAGGGTTTCTGGATTTTCGCTATATTTATTGTCTCGTTCAAAACCTTCTACATATTTATCCCAAGAACTATTATCTTTAAAATTATTTTTTTCTTTTAGTTGTTTGTTTTCATAATATGTTTCTGTTGTAATACCATTTTTAGTAGAATATCTTTTAAAGACTAATATACCTTTTTGATAGTATTCAATTTCGCCTTTACTTATACCTTGTTTGAAATCTAATTTTAATTGTAGGTCTCCTTCAAGAGAATACATAAATTGGTCGCCATCTTCTTTACTATCTTTATAGAAAGCCTCAAGGTATTTATTGCCATTATCAAAATAGAATGTATATTTACCCTCCATTTCACCTTTTTTAAATGTAGCATCTACTTGAATCTGACCATTTTCGTAGTATTGGGTGTATTTACCATCTTCTAATCCATTATTGTATGTACAATTCAATTGTAATTGTCCATTATCATAATATGATTGATATTTTCCATGAAATCTACCATTTTTGAAACCAATAGTACTTTTTCCTTCAAAAGCAATACCAGAGAATGGAGAATTAGAATTAATCTTATAGAAGAGGTTTCCTCTTTGTTGGAGGTTAGAAAAACTAGTTCTTTGAGAACATCCAAAGAATGTTATTAAAAGAAATAAGGTGAATAAAAGGAACATGTTTTTTTGCATAATAATCTCCTAAATAAATGAAATATATATAAGACTCTATAACTTAGGTCTTTTTGGATGAAATTGTTTTATAATGAAGCAATTTAATGTGAAATGAATTAAAAGCTTTATTATTTTAGTTTTGTTATGATTGTTGATTTTTATTAAACTCCTTTCTTTTAGAATTGGTTATTTTTTTTTGTGACAACATTATGTCTTTATTGAAATATATTATAATATACACGTACCGCAATACGTGTTTTATTTCTATATATATCACGAAACATTAAATATGCAAGAAAAAAATATAGAAAATGAATCATTAAGAAATTTTTCAAAAAATATTCGAGAATTAAGACTTAAATCAAATGAGACCCAATTATCAATAAGTATGAAATTAAAATTGGATTATAGGGGTTATCAGAAAATGGAGAGTAAGAATCCTCCTGATATTAAGTTTTCAACGATAATAAAATTTTTAAAGTTTTATAACATTAAATTTGAAGACCTTATAAAATAGATAAACAAATAATCTTTTCTTTCAATATATGTTATTACTATAATATATAACTTATTTTTTATTGAATACTAAAAAAAATGAAATGATGATTTTAGAAAAAGGAAAGTGGAAAAGATTGTTTTGAATTCATCAATCTTTAGAATTTGTATTTTAAGGAACTCAAAAGTTTTTAAATATTGAAATGATGTTTTGTTAAGACAAGTTCATCCTTTTATTTTCAAGCCCATATTCTGGGACAATTCTACCAATATGTGGAAATATTTCTAGTTTTTCAATTGAAAGGAAAATTTTTTCAACAAAAACATTTGCATAGTAAAGAGAATCTTTTTTAATATAATTCTTTATATTCTCCAAATCATTTTGAGCAGGTTCAGTTAGTTCTATTATCATAGTTCTAATAACCTTTTTTTTGCTTCTTTGATAGAGATAGTTTTTCCTTCTTCAATTGCTTTTAAACCAGTTTCAATTTTTTGTTTAACATAAAGTTCATACATAATATCATCCCAACCAATATTATCAGGAAGGGTTTTAATTAAATTAATAGCTTCTTCTTTAACAGCTAACATAAATCACCTCTTTTACAAAGAATAATAAATATTTTAAATTAAATCAAGAAATAATTGAGGGTGATTTTTTAATTTTCCCTAGATTCTTTAAAAATAGTTATCTAAGGTAAAAATCCCCCTTCTTGTGTTGAAAGGGGGAAAATTTATAGCTTTTTGTTCTATAAAAAGATTAAAAAATCACTTAGTAATTTTGTGATCCAAACATTGATAGAATAACTCTTGCAATTCTTTTGACCAATTCATAATCATTGACCCAGTACTATTAACATTGTCTTTTGTTGGTGGTTCTTCACAGAGTAGTAATAATTCCCCAATAGCTTTTAATTTACTCATTCTAAAATTAAATTGACTCTCAATTTCTGCTAAACCTTGATTTTGTTCCATAATTTTCTCCTTGTTTTACAATTATGTTATTAGTACAATAATATATAACTGATTTCTTGTTGAATACTAAAGATGTAAATCTTAATTATCTTTTGAAATTATTGAAAGGAATTATAAAAAATAGTATATTCAAATTAGGAGATTTATTATGCTCATAACACGAGAAGAAGTATTTAACATAGTTAATAGTATTCCACATCAAATAGACACAGAAGAATTGATTTATAAGCTTTATGTTTTAGAAAAGATAAAGAAAGGTATCAATTCTGCAGATAAAAATGAAATGATTACAGTAGAAGAATTGGAAGAAGAAATAAAAAGATGATAAAATTGTATCAGAAACGAACATTGAGACTGTTCGTGAAGTTTTTCAATATTCATATAGAATTATTTATAGAATAAAAGAGAATAATATTGAAATTCTTGCTATTATGCACGGTAAGATGGAATTTAAAGAATCTATAATTAATAGAGAAACATATAATTGATTTTTAGACGTAGTATTTATAAAATAAAAATCCATCAGCTAAGAAAGAACAGGAAGAATTATAAAATTATTATTCTCAAACTAGTAATAACATTTCTGATATACAAGAAATTATATCAAAAATATCAATTAAATATATCTTTTCAAAGTTTTTTTATATTTTAAGAAAAAATATTAATTTTTATTTACAAAATTAGAAATATTTCTTATACTTTTTAAGTAATTATGAAATTCTCAAAAAGATAGTATTTTTTGTAATTGCGTGTAATTAGAGTTATCGGCAAGAGTTGGGCAAGCTGGTAGTAGGAAGAAGAGCCCGCGTCCGTGCGGGCAAAGAAAGGGAGTTATATTTGAAAATTGCATTTTTGCATTTAAGTGATATACATTTTAAAGATAATGATAATTTTGTTTTTGACAAACATAGCAAAATAATTCAAGCAATAAAAAGTGATATTATTTTAATTAATAAAATCTATATTATTATTACTGGTGATATTGCTTATTCAGGAAAGAATACAGAGTATGAAATTGCAAAATCGTTTTTCAATAATTTACTTAATTTTTTGAAATTTGAAAATAAAGAAATTAAATTTATATTAATCCCAGGAAATCATGATTGTAATTTTTCTAATTGTAATGAAAAAAGAAAAAATAATTTAAAGAAAATATACAATGAAAACTTTTATACATTTTCAGACAAAAATACAATAATTAATGAGTGCTTGTCTGTTCAAAAAGATTATTTTGATTTTTGTAATATTTTTTTTGATAAAGTACAGAATGAAAAATTGTTTTTTAGCTATAAAGATAAAATGGATAATTCTACAATTTTATTTAATTGCTTCAATACGTCATGGGTCTCTGAATTGAAAGAAAAACCTGGAAAAATATTTTTGCCAATTAATGATTGGAGTAACACTGGAAATGATTATTTTGAAAATTCTTTATCAATAAGTTTGTTGCATCACCCATTAAATTGGTATAATCCTAATAATAATAATCATTTAGATTTTAGAACCTTTTTATTAAACAATTCAAATTTAGTTTTTACTGGACATGAACATTATCATGGTTTTTCTCAAACGATAAATTATCTAAATAATTCAGAAAATTCCTTTTTTATCGAAGGTTCCGTTTTACAAGATTCATATAGAAAAGAATCTAAATTTAATTTTTTAGTTTTAGACATGATAAATTGTTCATTAGATTTTAAAGTATTTAGTTATGATCGTAGAGATGATTTTTATTTCCCCATAGAAGATAAAAAAAATATCCAATTTAAAAAACTTTATGAAAAGAACAAAATATTCAAACTTAATGAAGTTTTTTATAATTATCTAAATGATATTGGTTTTTTAGTTACACATAGTTCTGGCGAATTATCTCTTAATGACATTTTTGTTTATCCAAATCTTGAAAAAATAAATGATAAGGCTAATAAAATTCTATCTTCAGAAAAACTAATTAATAATAACGAAAAAAGAATCTTAATTTTATCAGATGACCAAGCGGGAAAGACTACTTTATGTAAAACATTATATAAAAATTATTATAACACTGGCTTTATACCATTGCTAATTTATGGAGAAAAAATAAAAAATTCTAATGTTGATCAAATAATAAAATTGTCTTTTCAAGATCAATATAATGGCGGAGATAAAACACAATTAGTTGAAAAGTACAAACAATTAAGTAAAAACAAAAAAGTTTTATTTATAGATAATTTTAATTTAATAAAACTGAATGATAAAGAACTAATATTATTAACAAAAAAACTTAATGAAATATTTGATTATATCATAATAACTGTTAATAATGATTATAATTTGGAAAACCTTTTAAAAAAAGATAACTTATTTCTAAACTTTCAAATATATAAGATTCTAAAATATGGATATAAATTAAGAGAAAAATTAATAAATAATTGGTATTCTATTGGAGAAAATAATGATGATTTAATCTATGAAAATACGATTAAAACTCATAATAAAATTAATGATATTATTCAAAAAAATATTATTTTATCTTATCCAATTTACATATTATCAATTTTACAATCATTAGAAATTAATAAAAATTTTGATCTATCTCAAACATCATATGGTTATTGCTATTATAGCTTAATTTATTTTAGTTTTAAAAAAAATAAATTACAGGAAAATGATATTGATTCATATTTTAATTTTTTAACTTATTTTGCTTTTAATTTATTTAAAAATGATTCCCTTGAATTTACAGAGAGTGATTTGCTTGATTATATTAAAGTTTATAAAGATAAATATATACTTTCTTCAGATGACATTCTTGATTTAATGACAAAATCTTTAATATTTAAGAAGAATAACTTAAATTATATAAATTTTTATCAAGAATATATCTATTATTATTTTGTAGGAAAATATTTAGCAGAACATAAAGACGAAGAGAAAGAAATTATTTTAAAATTATGTAAATTAACACATGTAAAAAAATATGCAAATATTTTATTGTTTTTAATTCATCATACTAAAGACATTTTTATTATTGATGAAATACAGTTAAATATGATGATTATTTTTGAACATTATAAACCTGCAATTTTAAATTCTGATGAAACAAAATTTATGCAAGAGCTAACTGAAATTGTCTCAAATAAGATAAAAATAGAAAATAAAAACCATAAAGAATATAGAAGTGATTACTTAGATGAAAAAGATAAAGTAGAATCAAATGAAAAAGATTATGATGATAACATCGATAATATTGATATTAAAAACGATAATTATGAATTAGACGATATTTCAAAAATAAATCAATCTATTAAAATAATGGAAATCATTGGTCAATTGTTAAAAAATCGGCATGGATCTTTACCAAAAGATAAATTAACTGATATTATCACAGAAGCATATAATGTAGGATTAAGAACTCTAAAATATTTTTTATCATTTTTTGAAGAAAAAGATATAGTAAATATTTTCGTCGAAAAAATAATGAATATAATAGAAGAAGAAAATAAGGATGATAAAAACTTTAAAATTGATGATATTGATCGTGATGAATTATATAAAAAAGTTAATTTTTTTATTTCAGGTTTAAGTTATTTTGTCACTTTTTCAATAATTGATAAAATAGGAACTGCACTTGGAGTAGAAAGACTAAATGAAATTTTTAATTCTATAGCAGAAAATAATAATTTTCCTTCATATAAATTAATCAGCTTTATAATTGAAACAAAGTATTCAAACAAACTTTCAATAGATAAAATCAAAAAGTTTGTTAAAGAATTTGATAAAAATAATTTTGCACTTTCGATGTTAAAAAAAATAGTTCTTGAATATATTTATATGCATAATATAGATTATAAGACAAAACAACAATTAGCTACATTATTAAATATTCCTATACATTCACAATTGATAAGTGAAAATATTAAGAGTAAATAATAACAGCATCCGTGCCTTAGCTGGTGGGTAATTCATTGCCTAACTCCAGCCGATAACAGCCAGTAAGGGGTTGCGCGGAGTACCGCTTCACCCAAAGTTTTGGAGTACCAAAACCTTCCCTTACTGGCGAGACGTTAAGTGCAAGAGTTGGGCAAGCTGATAGTATGAAGAAAATCCCGCGTCCGTGCGGGCTAAGAATAGGAGAAATAATGAAAAATTATCTTTTTTTAATATTTTTATTAACCTGTTTTAATTTGTTTTCTGCTAATTTACCAAAATTGTATTTTAATTTTGGAACAAAAAGAGATGATATAATATTTGAAATGGGTGAACCAAAATATCATTTACCTGGTGGACATCTACTTTATGAAACATATTCTAGTGTTAGAACTTTAGAAACATTAACATTTTTAGTTGACGAAAATTTAGAATTATTTGGAATTACAATTGATATAGGATTAGATTACAGTCCATCAATTCCAGAAAAGGAATTTCAAAATAAAGTATTCAAACATTACAAAGACTTTTTTATTTCAGTATATGGTGAACCATATATATCAAATAAAGTTGGTTTATTATGGAAATTTGATAATGGTTTCTGTGTATTTCAACCTTATATTAAGGATACTTTTTTACGATTTAAATATTTTTGTTTTCCAAAAGAATATGCTAAAGATACAGGGTATGGTTCAATTTATGAATAATAATTGGAATGATGAACTTTTTAATGAATGGTTAAGTTTAAGAGAAAAATTTCGTAAAGCTAAAAAAGATAAAAATTATAATGAAGTAATAAAAATTTGTGAAAATATTATAATTTTAGATAAAAATGCAAAATTTATTAAAATAATGGTGCCTCTTTTTCAAAAAGAAATTGGAAATGCACATCTAAAACTTGGAAATAACAAAGATGCGAAAGGATATTATAATTTAGCAATTGAGGGTTTTAAGTTATATAGAAAAGAAAAATCATTAAAGAATTCAAATGACTGGTTAAAAGATATTGATTTATTAGAAAATAAATTGAAAAAATTAAACTAATTATGGGTGCTCATTAAAGAAGCATAAAGAGAAAACATCCGATTATGCACATCAAAAGGAATGGAGATTAATGATAAGAACATTATCAGAGGATAGTAAATTTAATATGACTTCGATAGAAGATATTTCATATTTAGGAAAAACTAAAGATTTTATTAATAAAATAGAAAAAAATCCAGATAAAGAAGGTTATATTTTAAGATTTTGATAATAAAACGGCATCCGTGCCTTAGCTAGTTGGTATTTCATTGCCCAACTCCAGCCGATAACAGCAAGTAAGGGGTTCAGCGGATTACCGCTTCTCCCAAAGTTTTGGAGTAACAAAACCTTTCCTTACAGGTGTCTATGAGAAAAGTCAAGACCTTTTTAAAAATTACCATATTCTCCAAATAAAATAAAAATTTACTTCCAAAAAAAGAGTTATCATATAGTTGGTAGTCCAAATTAAGAAGAGGATAAAATGCACATTAGATTTATATTTATTTTTAACATTTTTTTGATTGTCTTATTAGGATGTACAGTTCCAAATAATACAATAGCCCCCACGACTACTATAACAACAATAAAATCGTATAATTTTAAAATAGAGAAAATTTATTGGGTTGTTATAAATGCAAATACAAATTTTCAAAATACAGAATATTCATGTTATTATATGTTATCTTTTACTTATTCTGGAGATATTACTTATGATGATATAACATTTATAAGAATTTATAATCCTTCCAATTCTACTCGTTTTATTATAAACCCAGTAGCAACAATGATAAATACAAATACTAAATATATTGGAATATTTCAGATGTTTGACGAAAATAATTTGAATAATGTAGAATTAGGAGAGTATCAAATTGAAGTTTATCTAAAAAATAACAGTATAATAAAAGCAAGTGTTTATTTTACCTTACCTGGTGGAGTAATTCCAAGTAATGATAAAAAGATAATTGCTTATACAGAAGATTATAAAGATGCCACAAATGACTCATTTGTTCCTTGCCTCAAAAGAAGTCAGGTAATGGATTATACAAAAACAGATAGCATAAATATAAAATTTAAGATAAATGATAAAAATACTTACAATGGCTGTATTAAAGTATATGATAGTCAAAATAATTTAATTGGGCATTCAAAATACTTTAGAAATGAAAACCAAACATTAAATAGTTTTATTAATAATGCAAACTTTTTTAATAATGATGTTACTAATGATTTAATTTTAACACAAAATGATTTTATATTTTTCAGTTCATATAATTTTAATGATATTAAAGGTTTTAATATTGAAATATATGATGGAGAACAATATAAAAATGATTTTAGGATTAACTATGATTATGTATCTTGTACACGGCGATATAATTTTTAGGTAGAATTTAGAACAAAGGAAAATTATGATTAAAACACAAAATCTTATTATTATAATTATATTTTTCTTCTGTTCTACTCTAATATTATTTTCAAAAGAGATTAGATTAAAAGTTGATCCAGAATTTAGAATTGATGAAACAAATTACAATAAACAGCTTATAATTGAAGATCATTCTTATATGGATTTATTTAATAAATTTACAAAATCATATAATTATTCAATGATATTAAGAGAAAAAATTATTAAAAAATTATATTTAATTACCAAAAAAAATGATTTCGATATTGATATTTTAAAAAGATGTATTGAACTTACAAAAGAAATCAAATTTAATAAAATTTCTGTTCCATTTTTAGTAAGAAAAACTTATTATGAAAATAATGAAGTATTAATAATTTATTTTGTTTGGGGTATTAATTCTAATGATTTTGCACATTATTGTTATTATGTGATTGATTATAAAAAAAATAATATTTTGTTCGCTGATTCTTGTTTGTGAAGTCCATAACTTTCAGCATCTTCAAACACCTCTAAGCAAACTGTTTGTTTTTAATACACCCTTTGGCGAAATAAAAAAAGGATTTTTTTTTGATACTAAATAATGGAAATATAAAGAAACTGTCAAAAATTCTGTATCTTTACATGTATGATAATTACTTGTCTGAAAATGAATTAGTTAAGTTATATGATAACTACATTGAGAATATTAATTCAATTTCAGGAATTAGTGAATATAGAAAGATTAAAAATTATTTGCATGACTCTATTATTAATAAAATCTCAATTAATAAAGATATTTTGTTTAATTTAACTCTTTATGATGAAACTAAAAATATAAGTTTTACTAAAAAAATGATTTTTCAAAATGGTAGAATAATTTCATATAATAAAGTATTAAAATCTGGAAATATAAAAAGGATAAATAAAAGTTTAAAAGCTTATGAATATTTATATGACGAATTTTATAAAATTGAAAATAGTAATTATGTTACAATAATTTTTACTAATAAAAATAAAACGAAAACAGGATTTTATTTTCCAATGGTTACTATAAAATTTGATACAATAAGAGTTATAGACTAGATATTCTTTTGATAAAGTACCCAATAAATCTATAAAATCTTACTTCTCACTACTACAAAGCCTATACTGTTTAATCAAATGCTTTATATTTATAAATTATTGATATTATATAAATTATAAATAATATCAGTTTATTAATTTATTGACCTTTTAAAAGCATTTGAGTATATATAACACAGATTAATCAGATTGTCACAGATTACACAGATTAAAATCGCATAATTATTTGAGATTAAAGTAATTAGATTTTACGATATATGACAAACCTGAAACATTTGGGTATATCTATTCAAAAAAAGGAGTAATTTATGCAAAATACAGACATGTCTGAAAAGAGGTTTCAAAAATATATAACAAAGTACCTTGCCCAAACCAATAAATATATAGAGACATTTTCAAATGATTTTGATAGAGAATTATGTATAGATAAAACACAATTATTTAACTTTATAAGAGTAGCCCAACCCGATAGTTATGACTTTATTATAAAAAAGGGTAAAGATTCTTTTTTAGACAGGTTGGACAGCAAAATAAAAACAGAAGGTATAATTGAAGTATTAAGAAAAGGGGTAAAACATCTTGATAGGACAATATACTTTTTTTATCCAGAACCAAATTCCACCCATAACCCTAAAGACAAAGTAAAATATGAAGCAAATATTTTTTCTGTCACACAAGAATTAGTTTATACAAATGATAATGGAAACCGAATTGACCTTGTAATATTTATAAACGGACTACCAATAATTACTATGGAATTAAAAAACGCCTATACTAATCAGGCAGTAAAAGATGCAATAAATCAATACAAAAAAGATAGAGACACAAAAGACAAAATATTTAATTTTGCTCGTTGTCTTGTTCATTTTGCTATGGATACAGACCTTGTATATATGACAACAAGACTTGATGGATCAGAAACATTTTTTCTTCCTTTTAATAAGGGACTTAATGATGGCAAACCTTATTCACCATTTGGATCTGGCAATCCTATAAATCCTTATGGAGAAAAAACTTCGTATATGTGGGAAGAAGTTCTTACAAAGAGCAGTCTTGCAAATATAATAGAAAAATTTGTACAACTTGAAAAAACTGACAAAAAGGCAGATAAAGTAAAACTTATATTCCCACGATACCACCAATTAAAGGTTGTAAGGGAATTATTAAAAGATTCAAAAGAAAAAGGGGTAGGGCAGAGGTATCTTATTCAACATTCTGCTGGTTCAGGAAAATCAAACTCTATTACATGGCTTGCACATCAATTGATAGGGCTTTATGATAAATCAAATATAAATCCATTGTTTGATAGTGTTGTCGTGGTTACAGATAGAACTGTACTTGATAGACAGATAAGAGAAAATATTAAAAGTTTTGCACAAGTAAAAAATGTTGTAGAAGCAATAACAGGAAATGGAACAGACATAAAAAAACTTGATCCAACAGAAACTTCAATAAGTAAAACAGCTCACATGAGACTTGCTCTTGAAAATAACAAAAAAATAATTACATGTACAGTACAGACTTTTCCTTTTGTATTGAAAGTAGTAAATGAAATGCAATCAAAAAATATTGCATTTATAATAGATGAAGCTCACAGTAGCCAAAGTGGTTCTGCAGCTGCTAGTATGAATGCTCTTTTCTCTGGGGCAGAGATACCAGAATTTGAAAGAGATGAAGAAGGAAATATTGATACAGAAGAATTGGTAAATTATCTTATTGAATCAAGAAAAATGCTTAAAAATGCGAGTTATTTTGCATTTACTGCAACCCCTAAAAATAAAACACTTGAAACATTTGGCATTAAGCAAGAAGATGGCACATTTAAAGCTTTTCATAATTACTCGATGAAACAGGCAATTGAAGAAGAATATATTCTTGATGTTCTTGAAAATTATACAACATATAAATCATATTACAAGATTAAAGCAAACAGTGAAGCATTTGTAGAAAAAGAATATGAAACAAAAAAAGCAAATAAAATATTGAAATCATTTGTAGAAGGAAATGAACTTGCAATTTATGAGTGTAATAGTCAAGATGTAATCTGACACTTTTTTCATTTTATTGCGGCTAAGATGTTTTTATATCATAGCCAAACATTTTTTCTTTTGCGATATGGATAGAATCTTTGAAAGTTTGCATAGGAGTTCG
>Ga0209727_1000498_pt1 | contig 42592 bp, 58 predicted proteins | sample RifGroC1_FD_183995 | JGI IMG/M metagenome (GOLD analysis project Ga0209727, IMG submission 183995) | Groundwater microbial communities from Rifle, Colorado, USA - Groundwater C1 (SPAdes) (version 2) | ecosystem: Environmental > Aquatic > Deep subsurface > Groundwater | place: Rifle, Colorado... | reverse complement strand
AAACTTCAATCATTGAAGAAAATTATTGCCAGTCAAGAAAATGAATTAGAATCAATGAAAAAAGATTTGGAGAAGTATCAAAAAACACAAGATGAAGAAAAATTTACCAAACTTTTGAAAAAGTATAATGACTTGATTGTGGTTTATGGAAAAAACGTGAAAAAGTATAATAATGACGCAGCCCTTTACAATCAAACAATCGCGAGGTATAACACATTGATAAAGCAGTAGTTGATTATATCATATATTTTGATATTTGTCAAATATGAACAGCTTTCAAAATTGTATTTGTATTAGTGAGGATTAGTGATAAATTCGTGCAAATTAGTGTTTAAAAATATGACAGTTACAAAGAAAATAACTCTCAAGAATGAGAGAATTGAATATACCGTCCGCAAGCATCGCCAAGCAAAAAGGCTTAAGTTAGCCATTTCTTGCGACGGGAATTGTGTTGTGACTTTGCCATGGTTTATGGGTATGGGAAGCGCGGAACAATTCGTCCAGCAAAATGCTGCCTGGGTTCTGGAAAAACTAAAGGCGATGAAAAAAATTGGTCGCAATAACATTTTTTCCAGACATAATCAGGCAGAATATATCAAACTTAGAGAATTTGCCAGAGATATGGTTCATAGGAGATTGGAAAAGTTTTCCCAAATCTATGGTTTTAAGTACAACTCGGTAGCTATCAGGAATCAAAAAACTCGTTGGGGAAGTTGCAGTTCAAAGGGTAATTTGAATTTTAACTACAAAGTTATATTCTTGCCTCAGAGGCATGCTGATTACATTATTGTGCACGAGCTTTGCCATTTAAAAGAATTTAATCACGGGAAGCGCTTTTGGAACTTGGTTGCTCAAACCTTTCCTGATTATGAGAAAATCGTAGCAGAACTCAAAGTTTTATAAAACCAAGGAGGTGGTTCACGTGGCAAATGGAGTTCTTTGCAGATGCGGCTATCAGGAGGCTGATCATCTGGGCACAATGGGAATACTTTCTGAATACAGTGGTGATCTGGAGGCGATGAAAAAAGATCACCCGAGGTTGGCAGCGTGCAAAGGTTACAAGCCGTTGTCAAAGGCTGGTTTTCAAAAGCCAGAAAACAGTTCATTCTATCTTGAACAGGATTGAAATTGGTTGCGTATCGCTACGGTGGTACGCAATCTTTTTATTTTTGCTAAATTTTTTGAATAATATTTATATAGCTCCTATCTTAATGGTATGCTGGATTAATTTTCTTCCTTTAACCTGTATTCTACATTTCACCTCCTAATTCCTAATTCCCAAATGTTGTGGTATAATATTATTAGTTGGAAAAAAAATAAAAAAACAATGAATAGTATTAAAAAAAAATCGACCATAAAGAATAATTTTTTCTGTGCAGCTCCCGCACCACTTTTGTGGAAAGGTTTGTTTTTTCTTATACCATTGCTTTCATTTGTTTTGATTATTTTGGCTGCACGAATTCTGATAGGCGCTTATGGAAATAAAAAAGCAAAGAAGAAAATATTTGATAAAAAAATAAAAATAACACTGCTATATTTTTCAGTTATTTTTCTGTCACTGATAACATATGGAATTGTTGGCTTGGATTTTAATTTTTATTTATTGTTATTTTTTCTTATCTCACTTTTCATTCTAGGAGCTTTCTTTTTAGGTGAACATTTTAAATTGCTGAAAATTCGGCGAGAGCTTTGGATAGGTGCGACTGCTATTGCACTTTTGTTTGCTCTTTTCTTTGTTGTTTGTTTTGTGAGTTCTATTCGTGAAAGCAAGCATGTTCAAAATGATCCCAATATGACTTGTCTTAATAGGATCATCTTTTAGTAAGCGAGTTATTTATTTAAGTAAAAATTATATTAAGAATATTCTTGTGACCAAGGTCATTTGAATTTTCTGTTATTTGATATGCGAAAACTATTTTTAGATATTGAAACTTTGCCAGCAGCTGAAAGCGACAAAGAAACATTGAGACATCTTTTTGATAAAAAAAATCCCGAATTTGATCAGGAGAAATTTGATGATTTCGTGCAGAAGACAAATTTTGACGGAGGATTCGGGAGGGTTCTTTGTATTGGATATGCGGTAGACGATGAAGCGCCGAAAAATTTCTATAATGAAAATAATGAAAAAGAAACTCTGAGGCAATTTTGGGAATTAGTGAGTGCGATCAGTGTGGAACCTCGCAATTCTCAATATCCAGATTATGGCGTGCAGTTTGTAGGGCACAATGTGATGGATTTTGATCTTAGATTCATTTATCAACGTTCAATTGTGTTAGGTGTGCGCCCAAGTTATGAAATCAATTTTGCTCGTTATCGAAATTACCCAGTTTACGACACTATGAAAGAATGGGTAAAATGGGCGAATAGTAGTGTGGGATTGGATTATTTGGCATATGCTCTAGACGTTCCATCTTCAAAAACTGGTGGAGTTGATGGTTCGCAAGTGGCTGATTTTTTTACCCAAGGAAAAGTTGATGAAATCTTGGAATATTGCAAAAGAGATGTGGAAACAACCCGCGCAATTTATCGTCGCATGACTTTTGAAAAACCTCAAAATAAGTTGTTCTAATTGAAAGAAAGGAAAAAGCCGAGCGTAAAAAGTATTCATGAATATAATGCAAAAAATAACTCAAAAAATTGTTAAGATTAGAGACGGCGGTACGGAGCTTGAAAGAGAAATTCGTGAGAAAACTTTGGGATACATTATCACTAGTTTTGGACTAGTGGCTGGTCTGGCTTGGAACGATGTTATTAAAGCGTTTATTGAAAGATTCTTCCCTGACCCTGGCAACGGACTTAAGGCGAAGCTTATCTATGCGTTGATAATGACTGTTTTTGTAGTTGCTATCTCACTCTATCTCTCCAGGCTTTTTAAAATTGATAAGAAAAAGAAAACTTCCGCAGAAAAATCTGAAGATGAAGAAGAATCCAAGAAGTCTTCTGCGAAAAAGAAATAAATGTCGCTCGGATGCCTTTTTCTTTTTGTCACCGAAAAACAATTGCAACTTTTTAAATTAACATCAAAGAGTCTTGTTTTAAGTGAAAAAAGAAAAATCATCCTCGCTCATACTTAGTATTTGTATTTTTTCATCTCGCATTTTGCATTCCGCATTCCTTCTTCGCACTAGAAATTTGGCGATACAAATCTGCCGCGAAGTGAGCGTAAAAATTCCGTGAGTGAAATTTTTCAAAAAATTGAGCGAAAGCGTAGCGTTTAGGAATTTTAGCGAGCGCAGCGAGCAGTTTGTCGCCACATTTCTCCGTGCGAGAGTTTTCTTTCCTCCAGGTTTCTTTTGCGGAAAAAGAAATGTGGAAATAAAATTTGTATCATAATATTTAGTATTACATAGAGCTAAAATAAAATCAGAATACCAGTCAGCCAGAATGACAAAAAATCCCAACCTCGCGGCTGGGATTTTTTTGAAGGATTTGAATTTCCTAACTAGCTAATGAAGCTAAAAGCTAACGAAGCTGTATTACTTTTCCTTGTTTTCAGTTTTGATGCACTTTGTGCAAACCTTAGCTTTCTTGCCATCTACTTTCTTAGTCTGGATATTGATGGAAAAAGTTCGCTTAGTTGCGATATTTGAATGACTTCGTGAATTTCCAGAAGTTGTTCCACGGCCACATACAGAGCAAGTTCGACTCATAGTATTTTAGGTTATATATTGTTGATTTATTACAAAGAGCAGTGTATCATATATATTGAGTCTTGGCAAGCTTTAAAATGTATAACTCATAACGCACAACGCACAACGTGAGTTTATCCACGTTTTACGTTCTACGCTTAACGTTTCACGAACATTATGGATCTACATTCCTTAATTTTAGTTGGTTTTTTTATAGCTATCCTTATATATTCCATCATTATTCATGAAGTTATGCACGGCTATGTGGCTCTTTGGCTTGGCGACGCAACTGCTAAATATTCTGGACGATTGAATTTTAATCCTATCAAACATATAGACATTTGGGGTTCCATAATCGTTCCTTTTGCAATGTTTATTTCAACAGGTTTTGCCTTTGGTTGGGCTAAACCCGTGCCATATAACCCATATAACCTTAAGAATCAGAAATGGGGTCCAGCACTGGTTGCTCTTGGAGGCCCTGGTTCAAATATTGCCATAGCCTTGATAGCTGCCTTGATGGCGAAACTACTGACGCTTCCGGTGGCTGTTAAGACCGCAATTATCCTTGGAGTTGCTCAGCGGGACTGGGAGCAGCTTTCTGCTGCAGTTTCAGGCTCATTGAGCTCGATCTTCTTTTCACTCTTGATGATTGTTATTTTCTGGAATGTGATTTTGGCTTTCTTTAATCTTATTCCATTTCCTCCGCTGGATGGTTCAAAGCTTTTGTTCGCACTTTTTCCTGTCAGAACAGAAGTGATGATTATGTTTGAGCAATACGGTTTCATGCTTTTGCTACTATTTATTATTATTTTTTCAGGTCCACTTGGATTTTTCCTGAATTTCATGCTGAATCTTTTCTTTAGTATCGCTATTTGATTTTCCCGAATACTGATAAATTAAGGAATTAAAACTTAAAAAGTTAATGTCTAAAGCCTTTTCTTGACACATTTTGAAATATTGTGTAGAATAGTTTTACTAGTTTAACTAGCCGTTTTTTGTGTATAAAAGGTGCTATCTAAAGCCCATTTCGTTCTGGATGAGGTTTTATGACAGCAAAAAGTAAGAAATATAAATTATTGAAGTATTGAAACTATGCCAACAATCAATCAGTTAGTGAAGCGAAGCCGAAAATCAGCTGTGAATAAAACAAAGTCACCAGCAATGACAATGACTTTTAACACGCTTCAAAATAAGCCAAAGAAAACTGTGAACCCATTTAAGCGTGGAGTTTGTATTAAAGTAAGTACAACAACACCAAAGAAACCTAACTCCGCCCTTCGAAAGATTGCCCGTGTGCGTCTTACGAATGGAATGGAAGTTACGGCATATATCCCAGGGGTTGGTCACAACTTGCAGGAGCATTCAATCGTGATGATTCGTGGAGGACGTGTAAAAGATCTTCCGGGTGTTCGATATCACATTGTTCGAGGAGTTTTGGACTCAGCAGGAGTTGACGGTAGAAACCGATCTCGCTCTAAGTATGGTACAAAACGACCTAAAGCAAAGACTGAATAATCATAAAGCAAGGATTAACTTTTGAATTAAAATATAGTTATGGCACGAAGAAAACGAGTATATAAAAAACAATGGAAAGCTGATTCCAGATATGGAAACATTTTGGTTGGACGCTTTATTGGAAACGTTATGCAAGATGGAAAACGCAGCGTTGCTGAAAGAGTGATTTATGATTCATTTGATGTGATTCATGAGCGAACCAAGAAAGGTGGACTCAATGTTTTCGAACAAGCAATCAAGAATGTTTCACCACTTTTGGAACTTAAGTCAAAAAGAGTTGGTGGAGCAAACTACCAGGTTCCGATCCAAGTTAGTGGAGAAAGAAGACAAACATTGGCAATCCGTTGGATACTTATAGCAACTAGAGCTAAGAAAGGTAAACGTATGGCTGAGAAATTGGCTGACGAACTAATCGATGCTTCAAATAAAATTGGCGCTGCCATGAAGAAACGAGATGATACCCACAGAATGGCTGAGGCAAACAAGGCGTTTGCACACTTTGCATAGATTTTTTGGATAGAAACTTCTACCTATGGGAAGTTTCTATCTTTGTTTATAAATTAAAAAAATTAACATTAAAATTTTGAATTTTGAATTTGAATTTTGAATGAATTTTGAATTCTTTAATGCACTAATGCATTGGAACATTGGAATTTGATTAGAAATTAGAAATTAGAAATTAGAAATTTGATCGCTTATGGCTGGAGAACAAGACATTTCATTGCTACGTAATATCGGAATCATTGCACACATCGACGGTGGAAAAACTACAACCACTGAGCGTATTTTGTTTTATACTGGAATCACTCATAAAATTGGAGAAGTTCATGAGGGAGCTGCAACCATGGACTGGATGGAACAAGAGCAAGAACGTGGAATCACGATTACTTCTGCTGCAACTAAATGTTCTTGGAAAGGTCACCCGATCAACATCATTGACACACCAGGTCACGTTGACTTCACAGTTGAAGTTGAACGTTCTCTTCGCGTGCTGGATGGAGCTGTTGTAATTTTCGACGGTAAAGAAGGTGTTGAACCACAATCCGAAACTGTTTGGCGCCAAGCTGACAAATATCACGTTCCTCGAATTTGTTTCGTAAATAAAATTGATAAGGAAGGTGCTGATTTTGATTTCGTTTTGAATTCAATTTGGAATCGTTTGACTCCAAATGCTCTTGCTCTTCAAATTCCAATCGGAGAAAGAAATGAATTTTCTGGTGTGGTTGATTTGATGAAAATGAAAGCATATTCTTTTGATGGAGCAATGGGAGAAATCGTGGTTGAATCAGAAATCCCTGCAGAGCTTTTGGAGAAGGCTCAAACTTGGAGAGAAAAAATGATTGAAAAGATTTCTGAATCTGATGACGCTCTTACTGAAAAATATTTGAACGGAGAAGAAATTTCAGTTGATGAACTTAAGGCTGCGCTTCGCAGTGGAGTATTGGCTGCAAAATTAGTTCCTGTTTTCACTGGAACTGCTCTTCGAAATAAAGGAGTTCAATTAGTATTGGACGCTGTTGTTGATTATCTTCCATCTCCTCTTGATGTTCCTCCAGTTATTGGAACAAACCCAAAAAATGGTGAAGAAATTACTCGCGCAGCTTCGGACAGCGAGCCTTTCTCAGCTTTGGCTTTCAAAGTTGCAACTGATCCTTTTGTTGGACAACTTACTTTCTTCCGCGTTTATTCTGGAACATTGAAAGCTGGTTCATATGTGATTAACGCTACTAATGGTCAGAAAGAAAGAATCGGACGAATTCTTCAAATGCATGCAAATCATCGTGAAGAAATTGATGAGATTAGAGCTGGAGGAATCGGAGCTTTGGTTGGTATGAAAAACACAACCACTGGAGACACACTTTGCGATGAGCAAAAGCAAATCCAACTCGAAAACATTGTTTTCCCGGAACCTGTTATCGATATCGCAGTTGAACCGAAGACTAAAGCTGACCAAGAAAAAATGGGACTTGCTCTTCGCAAACTTGCTGGCGAGGATCCTACACTTCGTCTTAGAACTGATGAAGAATCTGGACAAACTATCATCTCAGGAATGGGTGAACTTCACCTCGACATTATCGTTGATCGTATGAAACGAGAATTCGGAGTTGAAGCAAACATTGGTCAACCTCAAGTAGCATATAGAGAAACAATCAAAACTGAAGCGCAAGCTGAAGGAAAATATGTTAAACAATCTGGAGGTCGCGGACAATACGGACATTGTTGGCTCAAGGTTCGTCCTCAGGAAGAAAAAGGAAAAGGATATGAATTCTTCGATGAAATCAAAGGTGGTGTTATTCCACAAGAATACATCAAACCGATTAATCAAGGAGCTAAGGAAGCTTTGGAAAACGGTGTACTTGCTGGCTATCCTATGGTTGATGTGATGGTTACTTTGTACGATGGTTCTTTCCATGAAGTTGACTCCAATGAAGCTGCTTTCAAAATCGCTGGTTCAATGGCTGTTCAAGAAGCATGCAAACGCGCAACTCCAGTTATCTTGGAACCTATCATGAAAGTTGTTGTTGTGACTCCTGAACAATTCATGGGAGATGTTGTTGGAGACATCAACTCACGTCGTGGAATGATCAAAGAAATTAATGACCGCGGAGAAGGAAACGCTCGCGTGAAAGAAATTGAAGCAGAAGTTCCTCTTGCATCTATGTTTGGATATGTGACTCAGCTTCGTTCAATGACTCAAGGACGAGCAAGCAGCGTCATGGAATTTGCTTCTTACAATGAAGTTCCAAAGAATGTTGCTGATGAGATTATTGCCAAGAAATAGCTAATGCATGAATCATGAATTAGGAATTATGAATCATGATTTAACATCGAAGCTTTGAACGAATTTTTAAAAACAGCCTCTCCGCCTGCCGGCGGAATAGGCTGTTTTTTTGCTAAAAAGAAAATTTGGGCGTAAACTGGATATGCACTTAGATAAGTATTCAGGTGGGTATTTAAATGGGTATCTAGATTAAAAATGATTAAAGAAGAAAAAAATAAAACTGACTTGATTGAGTATTCTAATTTGGCGCTCATTAAAGATATTGGAAAATTTTTGAAACCCTATAAAGGGCGTTTTCTTGTTGCGTTAATATTTAGAGTCCTTAGTGATGTAGCAGGACTTTATTTGGCTTATGGATTTGCATTGATTGTAACTTTTTTCAGCAAGTATCATCCAGGAGAATCATTGAGGTATTTTTGGGTTACACTGCTGATTTTAACTGCTGCATTTGCAGCAAGATATATATTTAGATATATATCAAAATATGTCGGCTATCGGGTTTCTGAGAAAGTCGCTCTCGATTCACAGATTATCATGATTGAGCATTTGACTTCGTTGGATATCGCTTGGCATGAAAAAGAAAATGCTGGCAATAAGCTGAAAAGAATACAAAAAGGATCCGATGGACTGAATAAGATTCTACACATGTTGATAAGCACTTTTATGTGGGTCGCAGTCAATTTTATTGGCATGATTTATATTTTAAGTAGATTTGATAAGAAGGTTGGTGTGATGTTGATCATATTCTTGATAAGTTATTTTGTTATTTCTTTTTATCTTTTAAAAAAGGCTGTCGCTGTTTCTCAAGAAGTTGATATCATGGAAGAAGGGGTTTTGGGTCTGATGTTTCAAACAATTAACAATATACGGAGCGTGAAAGTTCTGGCGATGTCAGACAATATTTTGAAAATTATTAATGTTAAAATTGTTAATCTTTTCTCTAATGTTCAGCGACGAATTTTTCGTTTTATGTCACGAGCAGTGATGCTGAATATATGGTCTGTTTTATTCAGAATTTTTATCATGATTCTTATAGCAAATGGGATTTTCAATGGAAATTACGAAGTTGGCGTTCTCGTTCTTTTTTACGGATATTTTAATACATTGGTTGATTCAGTGGAAGAATTATCTGAAGCAACGCAAGAATTTACTGTTTGCAAATATGGCGTTGCTCGTATGCAGAGAACGTTGGAAGAGCCTATTGTGATTGATAGCGAAAAAAATAAGCATTCATTGCCAGTTGATTGGAAAAAAATCATAGTTAAAAATTTGTCTTTTGCTTATGGAAAAAATAAAGTATTGAAAAATATTTCGTTCGAAATAAATCGTGGAGAGCGCGTGGGAATAGTTGGTCTTTCCGGAGCAGGGAAATCAACCTTAATGAAGCTGCTGCTAAAAGAAAACGAAAGTTATAAAGGCGAAATTCTTTTTGATGAACTTCCTCTCAGAAAAATTAAAACCAAATCATTTCTTAATCATGTGGGAGTGGTTTTGCAAGACACTGAGGTTTTTAATTTTACATTGAGAGAAAATATTACAATTGCCAGTTCAAAAAAACGCAGTGAGCAAGAATTGATGAAGGCACTCGATATTGCGCATGTGACAGACTTTGCCAAAGAACTTCCTCAGGGCATAGATACTTTTATTGGAGAAAAAGGTATCAAACTTTCAGGAGGTGAACGTCAGCGACTTGGCATTGCTAGGGCTGTTTATAAGCAACCTGAAATTTTATTTCTTGATGAGGCAACTTCACATTTGGATTTGGAATCAGAAGAAAAAATTAAAGATTCATTGCATAAGTTTCTGAAAAAAGTTACAGCTGTCGTTATTGCTCATCGCCTCACCACTATTCGAGAGATGGATAAAATTTTAGTGATTGAAAAAGGCGAGATTATTGAATCAGGAAGTTTCGATGAATTATATAATGCAAAGGGCAGACTTTATGAACTATGGGAAAAGCAGAAGTTTTAGAAATATTAGGTGAGGATTTAACTATAAACATAAAATTATGAACGTAGAAGAATTTCGAAAAAATATTAAAATTGACTCTAGGATAATTGCAGATAACCGCGAATTCGCTGTTGAAGAAATCATTAAGTTTCGCTTGGACGACGGTAGTTTCTATATGAAATGTTTTTTATCTGACGGTTTTGTTTTGGCTGATGATTTGGGTAGTAATTCTTTCGTCTTGGTGAGGGAGGTTGATAATAATATCCAGCAACCTTTTCCTGAAACTTTGGAATATGACGGCAAACAATTCAATTTTTTGTTTGATGCTCATGCCGTGGCCGAAGAAGTTCAAGGCAGAGAGATTTTTAAAAAGGGAGAAGGTGAAAAATATTGGGATTATGAAAGCGAAGACGGCTCATATCTAAGTCTTGGTATTAATGATGGATCAGATGAAAGACAAGATTTCTATGGAAAGATGATTAAAGATGTTGAGATTTTATAAAAAATTAAAGGAAGAGAGTTTGACTTATAAAAAATGAAAACAGATCAACAGAAATTTTCGCTGGATTTGTTGCAATTTTGCCAATGGCGCTGAGAAGAAATATTATAGTTGCACAAAAAAATTATAGTGGTATAATATCACTATAATTCATGCATATAAAAATATGAAACAAAAAAACGTTGAGATTTATCAAGCAAAAAATGGAGCTATTGAACTCTCTGTTGATGCAAAAAAAGAAACGATCTGGGCTAATCTTAATCAAATCGCTAGTCTTTTTGGTGTGCAAAAAGCAGCTATCTCAAAGCATTTTAAAAATATTTTTGAATCGGGAGAGCTTATTGAAAAAGCAACTGTTTCCAAAATGGAAACAGTTGGAATTGAAGGTAAAAGACAGATAAAGCGTTCAATTGAGATATATAACTTGGACGCTATCATAGCTGTGGGTTATCGTGTGAATTCAAAACAAGCAACACAGTTCCGTATTTGGGCAACTAGAATACTCAAAGACTATATTTCTCAAGGTTATATCATAAACCCATCTAGGATTGAACAAAACTACGAAAAATTTCTTGTTGCAGTTGAGGAGACAAAGAAATTGCTTCCCGCTAGTGATCGCATCACGGCGCAAGATGCAATGGAGCTCGTAAAAATGTTTGCAGGAACATGGTTTTCTTTGGATGCATATGACAAAGAAGCGCTTCCAATCAAAGGTGCTACGAAAAAGAAAGTTGTCTTAGCTGGAAAGGAATTGGAAGATTCAATTGGACAGCTCAAAAAAGAACTTATTCGAAAAAGTGAAGCGACTGAAATTTTTGCTGTCGAGCGCAAGGGTAGCAGCTTGACTGGGATCGTGGGAAATGTTCTGCAGGCGTTTGGTGGAAAAGACTTGTATCCAACAATTGAAGAAAAAGCTGTGCACCTGTTATATTTTATTGTGAAAAATCATCCCTTTATCGATGGCAACAAAAGGAGCGGCGCTTTCGCTTTTGTTTGGTTTTTGCAAAAGGCTAATTTTGACTTTAGAAAAAAAATCACCCCAGAAGCCCTAACCGCTCTCACGCTGCTTATTGCTGAAAGTAATCCGAAAGATAGGGAAAGGGTTATTGGTCTTGTTTTGTTATTGCTGAAGAAATAATTAACGGTTTGAGACAAGGATCTCTACAAAGGGAATTAAAGGGTTTAGGAATTGAGTATCGGAGAAAATTAAATTATTTAAATTAAATTATTAAATTATGATATTAAAAAATAAGGTTGCTATAATTACCGGGTCAAGTAGGGGAATAGGAAAAGAAATTGCCTTGCTTTTTGCTAAAGAAGGAGCGAAGGTTGTTGTTAATTATAATACCTCAAAACAGGAGGCATATAATTTAGTTGAAGAAATAAAGAAAAATGGTTCTGATGCAATTGCAATAAAATGCGATGTTTCAAAGGAGAATGAAGTTGAAAATATGCTCAATGAAGCTGTTACAGCTTTTGGGCAAATTAATATTCTTGTTAATAACGCGGGTATTGTTTTTGATACTCCACTTCTAGAGAGAACAACTGAACAATTTAGGGATACATTGGATACTAACTTAGTCGGTAATTTTATTTGTAGTAAATATGCTTCCAAACAAATGCTTAAAAATGGAGGTGGAAAAATAGTAAATATATCATCAACGAATGCCATCAATTGTTACAGCCCTGATGCGGCTGATTATGATGCGTCAAAGGCGGGAATTATAACTTTAACGAAAGATTTCGCTAAAGAACTCGCACCAACAATACAAGTAAATGCAATTGCGCCAGGATGGGTAAATACTGACATGAATAAGGATCTACCAGTTGAGTTCATTGAAAAAGAGAAACAAGAAATATATTTAAAAAGATTTGCTGAGCCAGAAGAAATTGCGAAAGCCGTTTTATTTCTTGCAAGTGAAAATGCGAATTACATTACTGGCAGTGTTTTGGTTGTAGATGGTGGGCATAATTAATTTCAATAGTTATGACTAAATTTATCTTACATGGAGGAAATTCTGATAGAAAAAACCTATTAACCAAGAAAAGTAGAATTAAATATTGATTAAATATAAATTAAAAACATGATAAAAATAACTTACTTTGTGCATGGGACAACAGTTGATAATGAAAATAATGTATCATCTGGCTGGTTTGATGCCGAGCTTTCCGAAAAAGGAATTCAACAGGCGATTAAGTTAAGGGAGTTGATTGAAGATAAGTATTTTGATGTTGTCTTTTGCTCTGATTTGCAGCGCGCAATAAAATCTGCGCAATTGACTTACGGCGACACGGTTAAAATTATCCAAGACGAGAGGCTTCGAGAATGTAATTATGGTGAATATAATACCAAGTCCTCGGAGATTGTGGAGCCCATGCAAGAAGAAAATATTACTAAGAGTTTTCCAGGCGGTGAAAGTTATGAAGATGTGAAAGCGAGAATAGGTGAATTTCTTGAATATTTGAAAGCTAACTTTGATAATAAATCAGTTGCTATTGTTGCACATAAAGCGCCACAGCTAGCGCTTGATGTTTTGCTTTGTGGGAAATCGTGGGAGCAAGCTTTTACTGATGATTGGCGAAAAAGAAAAGCGTGGCAGCCAGGTTGGGAATACATAATCAAATAAACTTAAATATTATATGAACAGTCTTTGTGGCTGTTTTTGAATTCCTTGAAAGCTAAAAAGCTACTCTAAAGTTATCCACACCTATTGATATTGACAGTGATATGGTAGTACTGATATAATAACACTAGAGCAGTGGCCAAGCTTTAGAATAGTAACTAGTAATCAGTAACTAGTAATTAAAAAACTAGAAACTGAAAAGTAATGAAATCGATAAATATAATTAATCTCAGGCAGATTGCCAAAGGGGTCAGTTTGATGAGGTTCAAAACAAATGTACAATCAAAATCAAAACAACCAAAGCCAACAATTCAATCAAGACAAAGTTTTTTCCAAGATGTTGAAAGCTGGTAGCAAGAACTATTTTTTTGATGTGAAAAAGGCTAGTAATGGGAGCAACTATTTGACCATCACGGATTCATATAAGAACAAAGAAGGACAGAGTGTGACGAATAGAACGATGATTTTCAAAGATCATATCCAGGGATTTATTGAGACTCTTGCGGAAGCCAGCATACATTTGCAATGATTTGACGTAACTAAATTATAGGAATAATATTTACACATATGAAAAATGAAACAAAAACATTTGAAGAAAAAGCATTCACTGCAACCGAAGTTGGCTCAATGATTGAGAGATTCGATGATAAGTTGAATCTGGTGTTGGAAACGATGGATATTAAATTTGAAAACGTCAATGAAAGGTTTGATAGGGTTGAAAATAGGTTAGATGTGGTTGAAACTAAAATTGATAGGCTTCAGGATGACATAATTGAAGTGAAATTTGAACTCAAGCGCAAAGTTCCTCAAGATGATTTTGAGAAACTAGAAAAACGCGTGGTCAAGCTCGAAAAACTTTCTTTGTCTCACTAATACTAGTTGTCACACAATACTTTCTTAAAACTACCGACTTTTTATAATGTCGGTAGTTTTTTTGTATCAATTTTTGTGGTATAATACTTTAGTAATCAGTAATCAGTGACTAGTAATCAGTGACTAGCAACTGGTAAATTGAATAATTAATATAAAAATAATGATTAACAAAAAAATCGCTAGTGAAGTCGCAGTTGGAACTGTTCTTATTCTTGCAATCGCAATCGGTGGAATTTTTTGGGCGCAAAATGAGAAAGACGCTGTAATAAATAATCAACAAATAGTAATCAACGATGAGATTCAAAAACCAGCTGAGAAAAAAGAAGTTGCTTGCACAATGGAAGTCAAGCTCTGCGATGACGGCTCATTTGTCAGCCGAACCGGACCGAACTGTGAATTCGCAGAGTGCTCGATAATTAATGCATACAGAAATGACAAATTTGGTTTCGAGTTTCGATATCCATCGGATTTTAAAATCACAGTTGATGATTATACTGATTCAGAACTTTTGAAAAACAAGGATAAGGTTCTTGTGTATGTTGATGAAGCCAACGCAAAAGATGGTGATATATTTCTGGATTTAAGAATGGATAAATTCCAACCACTCGAAGACAATTCAAAATTGAAAGTCATGACTGGCTATTGGTACCAACTACGAGTTACTAAGACTTCAATTGCTGAGATTGATAAATATATCAGTGTATGGGAGCGTAAATTTAAGCAAAATGGAGGTGGTGTAGTTGATTCCCGGAGTCTTCTTGGGGTTCAGGACGTGGTCATAGGTGGCATTAATGCTAAGAAACTTTCATTTGATGGTAGTAATTTAGTTGTATCATCAATTATATTTATAAGAGATGGTTATGCTTATGATTTAGATTTGAATACATTCGATTTGGATGACATTGAAATTGTAAAGTCAACGGCATTGTTCAATGAAACAGTTTCAACCTTTAGATTTGTGAAATAGCCTTATCTGAGCCAAGAAACTGCATTTCTAAGAAGCTAAGAAGCTAATGCCTAAAAAGCTCGCTATTAAGCCTTGACAAATATTCTTACTCGTGTAGAATAATCAAGTATCTGATTTCCAAAAAAGGAATTTTTGAATTTGCTTTTCGAGGTAAATTCATGTAAAATATTTTAATAAGTCATCTTTAAACAATCGCACTCCTGGGTGAAAATAATCCAGGCGGAAAGCGAAAAAACAACCAATATGGCAGTAGCAAAGTTTGAACGAACTAAACCACATGTAAACGTTGGAACAATCGGACACGTTGACCACGGCAAGACAACTTTGACCGCGGCTATTCTTCATGGTCAATCAAAGAAAGGATTTGCAAAGGAAAGAGGAGTTGGTGAAATCGACAACGCTCCAGAAGAAAGAGAACGTGGAATCACTATTGCTACTTCACATTGCGAATACGAATCTGATACTCGTCACTACGCTCATGTTGATTGTCCAGGTCATGCTGACTACATCAAGAACATGATTACTGGTGCAGCTCAGATGGATGGAGCAATCTTGGTAGTTTCTGCTACTGATGGTCCTATGCCTCAGACACGTGAACACATCTTGCTTGCAAAACAAATTGGTGTTCCTGCAATCGTAGTTTTCATCAATAAGGTTGATATGGTTGATGATGAAGAACTTATCGAGCTTGTAGAAGCTGAAGTTCGTGAACTTCTTTCAAAATATGAATTCGATGGAGACAATGCTGCTGTGATTCGTGGATCAGCTACTCAAGCTTTGGCTGCTGCTTCTGCTGACGACGCTGCTTTGAAACCAATCTATGATTTGATGACTGCTCTTGACGAAAAAATTCCTGAACCTGTTCGTGAAACAGAAAAACCTTTCCTTATGCCAATCGAAGATATCTTCTCAATTGAAGGTCGCGGAACAGTGGTAACAGGAAGAATCGAAGGAGGAACAATCAACATCAATGAAGAAGTTGAAATCGTTGGTCTTCGTCCAACAGCTAAAACTGTTGTTACTGGAATCGAAATGTTCAACAAGTCACTTGATAAAGGACAAGCTGGAGACAACGCTGGACTTTTGATTCGCGGAATTAAGAAAGAAGATGTTGAACGCGGACAAGTTTTGGCTAAACCAGGTTCAATCACTCCTCACACTGAATTCGAAGGTGAAATCTATATTCTAACAAAAGAAGAAGGCGGACGTCACACTCCATTCTTCAAAGGATACAAACCACAATTCTACATCCGAACAACTGATGTAACTGGAGAAGTTATTCTTCCAGAAGGAACTGAAATGGTTATGCCTGGAGACACTATCAACCTTGTGATCAAATTGATTGCACCAGTCGCTATGGCTGAAGGAATGCGCTTCGCAATCCGTGAAGGTGGAAAGACTGTAGGTGCTGGAGTTGCAACAAAGATCATCAAGTAATTGATTTCTTTCGAGTAAACCTAGCAGGCATGAGAGCTTTTCTCATGCCTGCGAATGTTCACTAGAAATGTGTACAAACTAGTAAATTTGTTCTCGCTTCTGAAGCGAAAACTGATGTTAATATCATTTATCATATAGACTAAGATGGCAGCGAAAAAAACAGACATCGAACAATCATCATCCACCAGAATCAGAATCAAGATTAAGGCGTATGACAACAAAGTTATCGATCAGTCAGCACGTAAAATTGTGGAAACTGCTGAAAGAAGCGGATCAAGAATTACCGGTCCAGTTCCTCTTCCAACAGAAATTCACAAAGTTACTGTTAACAAGTCAACTTTTGTCTACAAGGATGCACGAGATCAGTACGAGATGAGAATTCACAAACGTCTTATTGATATTTGGGATCCAACTGCAAAAACTATTGAAAATTTGACCAGTCTTGACCTCCCAGCTGGAGTAGACTTGGAGATAAAGATGTAGGCTTGCATTATTTTAGAAAGTAGTATAGAATTGAAAAGTTGAAAAAACAGAAAAATGACTAGTTAAAGTCCTTCGGGATACTCAATTAGCTAATCCAAGTCAAACTTGGACTATGCTGGCTGAGAGCCAGCTTTTTTTTGTACACAATTGAGAATTACCCGTTAAATTTAGTGTTTATTCATATGAAATACATCCTCGGAAAAAAATTAGGAATGACAACCCTGTATGATAAGGAGAAAGGAGCATTGAACGTGACTCTGATTGAATGTCATCCAAATACTGTTTCTGTTGTGCGCACAGTTGAAAAAGATGGATATGACGCAGTTCAACTTGAAATCGCTAAGACAAAGAAAGTTACTCACCGCAAAGAATTCCGTTTGGAAGAAGCTGCAACTGTAGCTACTGGAGATCAGATTTCTATCGATACTTTCCAGATTGATGACGAAGTTAACGTGAGTGGTATTGCAAAGGCTAAGGGATTCCAAGGAGTTGTGAAACGACATGGTTTCAAAGGTTCTCCTGCTACTCATGGACACAAGCATGATCTTCGTGCTCCAGGTTCCATTGGTGCTCAGCAACCACAACATGTTATCAAGGGAAAAAGAATGGCTGGACGCATGGGAGGAAAACGCTCAACAATGAAAAATGTGAAAGTTGTATATATTGATACCGAAAAGAATGTGCTTGCAGTTCTAGGAGCTGTGCCAGGAGTAGTCGGTAGAATCGTTGAAATTAGAGGATAATTTGGATTAGAAAATTAGGTTTTAGAAATTAGAATTGAACAATATTATGGCTACAATTGCTATCCACAATCAAGAAGGAAAGAAAATAGAGGATTTGAACATTTCAGATGCTGTCTTTGGAGTGCCTGCTAATAATGAACTTCTTCATCAAGTGTTCATGGTCATGGCTGGCAATCAAAGAAATCCGATTGCTCATACAAAAGATAAAAGTGAAGTTGCTGGATCAGGAAAGAAACCTTTCAAACAAAAGGGAACTGGATCTGCTAGACAAGGGCAAAAGAGAAATCCTGTAATGAAAGGTGGAGGTGTAGCATTTGGACCAACAAACGAAAGAAATTTCAAGAGAGATTTAAATAAGAAAATGAAGCAAAAAGCTGTTAGAATTGCGCTTAGTGAAAAACTTCGCTCAGGAACTTTGATTGCTATTGATTCATTGGAACTGAAAGAAGCCAAGACTAAGGCATTCGTTCAAGTTTTGAAGAAATTGGAAATTGCTGGAAAGGTTTTAGTTGCGTTTTCAGGGGAGGAATTGGCAACAACAATAGTTAGCCGTAATATCCCAAAAACATTGAATGTTGAAACGAAAGATTTGAATGTAATGGACTTGCTTAATAACAAGTACTTACTACTAAGTAAAAAATCTATTGCGTTTTTGGAAGAAAAATTTCAATAAACACGAATCGACACGAATAGCAGCACGAATAACCTCAAATGAATACAAATAATTAGTGTCAATTAGGAATTTATTAGTGTAATTAGTGATTTATATACATATGGCAGTAATAGAAGAGAAAAAAGAAGAAGTTTCAGAAGTTGTAGCTAAAGCTGCGCCCAAAAAGGCTAGTAAAAAAGCGGTTACAAAGAAGGAAACTGCAATAGAAGCTTGCGAGCATGCTGACATTGCTTACAAGGTTTTGGTAGAGCCTTGGGTGACTGAAAAAACTCATGCTGCTATGGCTGATAATAAATACACTTTCAAAGTTACTAAAGCTGCAACAAAGATGCAGGTTAAAAGAGCTATTGAAGGGATGTACAAAGTGAAAGTTGAAAAAGTGACTGTTGTGAATGTATTGGCAAAGAAGCGTGCTTATGGACGCCATGAAGGAAAGATTGCAGGATTCAAAAAAGCAACATTGACATTGAAAAAAGGAGATAAGATCGAGTTTTTCCAAGGAGCATAAAAATAACTAATAACAAATAACTAATAACTAACAACAGGCGATTGATAAATTCAAAAACGAAAGTTATAAGTTATAAGTTGTAAGTGATAAGTAAATTCTATGGCAATTAAAGTATACAAAAAGAATACAGCTGGACGTCGAAACATGTCGATTGTTAAGCCGGATAACCTGACTGATAAAAAGCCAGAGAAATCCCTATTAGCACCGATGACCCAAAAAGGTGGACGTTCACACGGAAAGATTTCAACTCGTCACCAAGGCGGTGGACACAAGAGACGATATCGATTGGTTGATTTCAAACAACAGAAATTTGATATCCCAGGAAAAATCATTGCTATTGAAAAAGATCCAAACCGAAGCGCTTTAATTGCTTTGATTTCATATATTGACGGGGACAAGAAATACATTTTGGCTACTGAAGGAATGAAGGCTGATATGCAAATTATGTCAGGTGAGAATGCTCCGATCAAGAAAGGAAACCGAACAGTACTTCGAAATATTCCATCAGGAACTATAGTTTCAAATATCGAACTTATTTCAGGAAAGGGTGGACAAATCACTCGCTCAGCCGGAAGCGGAGCAACGCTTATGGCTATCGACGGTAAAATGGCTCAACTTAAGATGTCATCTGGTGAAATCAGATTGGTAAGCAAAGAATGCTACGCATCTATCGGACGAGTAAGTAATTTCGAACATAGTGCTGAAACTCTTGGAAAGGCTGGAAGAAATCGTTGGAAAGGAAAGAGACCGGAAGTTCGCGGTTCAGCTATGAACCCTGTAGATCATCCACATGGAGGAGGAGAAGGACGTCAAGGAATCGGTCTGAAACATCCTAAGACTCCATGGGGTAAACCTGCTCTTGGAAAGAAGACTCGAAAGAAGAATAGATATAGCGATAAATTTATTGTAAAACGAAGGATTAAGAAATAGTTAAAATGATTAATTGGTTTCGATCAATTAACCAATCAACTACTCAATTAAAATTATGTCACGAAGTTTAAAAAAAGGACCATACGTAGACCCGAGAGTAATGAAGAAAGTTTTGAATGCTAAACCTACAGATGGAACAATCAAAACTTGGTCACGTGCTTGCACGATTGCTCCTGAGATGATTGGTTTCACATTTGGAGTTCATAATGGTCGCCAACACACAGCTGTATATGTAACTGAAGAAATGGTTGGACACAGACTTGGAGAATTTGCACCTACACGTAAATTCAACCGTCATGGAGGTAAGATGCAGAAAGAAATTGAACAAGCAGCTAAGCAGAAACAACAAGACGCAGCCAAAGCCGCAAAAAGTGACGGCGCAGGAGCAAAGAAGAAATAATAATAGTAGTCCATAAAGTCCTAAAGTCTATAAAGTTAAAAGCTAAAAGCATTGACTTGAAAGACTTGAAAGACTTGAAAGACTTTTGACTAATACATATGAAAGTAATAGCATCACTCAAAAATTTAAGAACATCTCCTCGTAAAGTACGTCTTGTTACCAACAGTATTGTTGGAATGAACGCAAGCGCAGCTTTGGTGCAATTACAACATGTTGTAAAAAAGACTAGCGAGCCAATGGAGAAATTGCTCAACAGCGCTTTGGCTAATGCTGAAAACAACTTTGGTCTTGATAAAGACAATATGTATGTTAGCAGTGTATTAGTAGGTGAAGGTGCAAAATTGAAAAGATGGCTTCCTAGAGCTCAAGGACGAGCAACACTTTTGCTGAAAAGAACTTCACACATCAAATTGGAACTGGAAGAAAGAATCGAAGGAAAGAATAAGAAAACCAAGCAGCAATTAGATAAGGAGAAGGCAGATAGAGAAGCAGCTAGAACTAAAGCAATGAAAGAGGCTGTAGCTGAAGCATCAAAAGAAGAAGCTGAAAATGAAGATAAGGTTGCTGAAAAGGCTCCTGCTGCAAAGACTACTAAAAAAAGAGAAACTGCAGCAAAAACAGGACAGGACAATGGTTTCTTGAAGAAGGTTTTTCAAAGGAAATCAGCATAGTTAACTAACAACACATAACTAATAACTTATAACAAAAAACGCATTAGTTGTGAGTTATAAGTAATAAGTGATAAGTAAATTTTTATGGGACATAAAGTCAATCCAACAGGGCTGCGCTTAGGAATCACTACCACATGGAAATCAAGGTGGTTTGCTGGCAAAGATTACACTAAAAAACTCAAAGAAGATGTTCAGGTTCGAGAGTTTGTTATGAAAAAGTGGAAATCTGCTGCAATCGCTGATGTGGAAATTGAAAGAAGCTCAAATATATTGAAATTGATTATAAAGACATCTCGTCCTGGAGTATTAATCGGAAGAGGTGGTACTGGAATCGGCGACATGAGTGCTGCAATCAAGAAGCAATTTTTCGCAGGAAAAAAGATAGATCTTAAAATTGAAGCTCAGGAAGTTAGACAATTTGAAGAGAATGCTTCATTAGTAGCTCAGAATGTTGCTGAACAACTTGAAAAACGCGTTCCATTCCGAAGAATTTTGAAATCAATGTTGGATCAAGTTGAAAAGAATAAAAATATTAAGGGAGTTAAGATTGAAGTGTCTGGTCGTTTGGGTGGAGCTGAAATGTCACGAAGAGAGTGGCTTTCAAGAGGAACAGTTCCTCTTCACACCTTGAGAGCTGATATTGATTTCGCAAAAGCAACCGCATTCACAACTTATGGAGCTATTGGTGTTAAGACCTGGCTATATAAGGGAGAAGTATTTAATAAAGAAGATTAAGAATCGTTTATTGTCTAGCGTAGTGAGTGAAATGAGAGAGTACTTTCATTTCCGAGCGAGCGACGACAACAAGTATTTATATTTACATTTTGATTAGTCTACGCATATGTTGATGCCCAAAAAAGTTAAACACAGAAAAATACACCGAGGCGGAGAAATCCGAGGAGTTGCAACTAAAGGCAATACGGTAAGTTTCGGAAGTTTTGGCCTAAAGGCAACAACTTCAGGACTTATCTCTGCTCGTCAGATTGAAGCTGCTCGTAGAGCAATGACCCGTTACGTAAAAAGAGGTGGAAAGATTTGGATTAGAATTTTCCCAGATAAGCCAATGACTAAAAAGGGAGATGAAACTCCCATGGGTAAGGGAAAAGGTAGTGTTGATCATTTCGTAGCAAAGACCAAGCAAGGAAGAGTTTTGTTTGAGATGGATGGTATAGCGCAGTCAGTTGCGAAAGAAGCTATGCGACTTGCCTCACACAAGCTCAATGTAAAAACGAAATTTGTAGTTAAGGAATAAGAATAGCATATCAATTATATGAAAATTCAGGAAATTAGAGATTTGAATATTGAGCAGTTAAAGAAACTCATTGATGAGAAAAGAACTCAGGCAGTGAAGCTCAGATTTGATATCGCTGTACGTCAGCTAAAAAATCATAGACAGTATCGAGCAATTAAGACTGATATTGCGAGAATACTTACGATTTTGAAGCAGCGAGCAGACCAAGAATAAAGAACTAATAACTCGCAACTAATAACAGATAACAAGAACAACTAAATACAATTTGTTATAAGTAATAAGTTGTTAGTAATAAGTTAAAATATATATGACGAACACGACTAAAAAATTATCAAAGAAAAAGGGAGTAGTTGTTAGTGACGCAATGAATAAGACTATTGTGGTTGCAGTTCAAACACTTAAAACTCATCCTAAATATTTGAAGAAATATCGTTCAACTAAGAATTATAAGGTTCACGATGAAGAGAACAAATTCAAAAAAGGTGAAACAGTTGAATTCGTTCAGTGCAAACCTCTAAGTAAAGATAAGAGTCACACAGTAATCGCGTAAATAATTGCAGTCCATAAAGCTGAAAGTCGCAAAGTCTATAAAGCAGAGATGCATTGACTTGAAAGACTTGAAGGACTTGATAGACTTTTGACTAAAATATATGATTCAGGCAGAAACAAAATTGAAGGCAGCTGATAATTCAGGCGCAAAAGTCATTGAGTGCTTCAAGGTGCTTGGTGGTTCACGCAGACGATATGCTTCTGTTGGAGATATCATTGTTTGCTCTGTGAAATCCGCTGAACCACGAGGTTTGGTAAAAAAAGGAGATAAGGTTCGTGCAGTGGTTGTTCGCACAAAGAAAGCTATTCGCCGCAAAGATGGTTCATATATCCGATTTGATGAAAATGCAGCTGTTATCGTGAATGAAAAAGAACCAAAGGGAACTCGTATATTTGGACCAATCGCTAGAGAGCTCCGAGAAAAAGGATTCTCAAAGATTGTTTCACTTGCTCCTGAGGTTTTGTAAGCACTAATCTGCACGAATCAATGCCACTAATAACACGAATGAGATTCAAATTATTAGTGAAAATTAGTGAATTTAATTAGTGAAAATTAGTGATTTATAAAAATATATGAGAATTAAAAAAGGCGATCTCGTTAAAAAAATTGCAGGAAAGGATAAGGGTAAGCAAGGGAAAGTTCTTAGAACTGTTCCTAGCGAGGGAAAAATCGTTGTAGAAAAATTGAATATTGTTAAGAAACATCAGAAAGCTCGCCGAGAAGGTGAACGTGGACAACGAGTAGAAATCGCAGCTCCATTTGATGCATCGAATGCAATGATTGTTTGTCCAGCATGTGGAGCGGCAACTAGAGTGTCCTACGCATTCGTGGGAGATAAAAAGGTTCGCGTATGTAAGAAATGTAGTAAGGAACTCTAAAAGGACTAATAACCCATAACTAATAACAGACAACAAGAACAACTGAATGCATTTTGTTATAAGTAATAAGTTGTTAGTGATAAGTTAAATATATGAAAATAACTCCAGCAAAAGAGAAATATACTAAAGTAGCGGTAGCTGAAATGCAAAAGAAATTCAGTTACAAAAGCGTTATGGCAGTGCCTCGAATTAAAAAAGTTGTCGTGAACGTGGGAATCGGAAAGATTGTCAAAGAAAACGACAAAATCGAGGAAATTGTTAGCGCCTTGACTGCTATTACTGGTCAAAAACCAGTTAAGACGAAGGCTAAGAAAGCTATTTCCGGATTCAAGATTCGCGAAGGAATGGAAATTGGTGTAAAGGTTACCCTTAGAGGAGCAAGAATGTGGCAGTTTATTGACAGGGTGGTAAGCGCAACTCTTCCACGAACCCGAGATTTTCAAGGAATCAATAGAAAAGCAGTTGACACTACCGGTAACCTGAATATGGGTTTGAAGGAACATATGATTTTCCCAGAAATTTCACCGGAAAAAGTACGCCACACATTTGGAATGCAAATCACGGTTTCAACCAATGCGACATCGCAAGCTGAAGGTTTGGAATTATTTAAATTATTAGGATTTCCGCTAAAAAGCGAATAAGTAATTGATACAAGAATTTATATGGCAAAAACATCTACAGAGGCTCGAGCAGAGAAGAAACCCAAGTTTTCAACCAGAATTGTACGCCGTTGCTGGCGATGTGGTCGTAAGCATGGCTACCTTCGTGCCTACGATATCTGCAGAATCTGCTTCAGAGAATTGGCAAGTAAGGGAGAAATTCCAGGAGTAACAAAGAGCAGTTGGTAAAAGATATCACGAATCAACTCGAATATATTTCACTAATAAACACGAATAAGCAAGTGAGACATTGGTGCAATTAGTGAGAAATTAGTGTAAATTAGTGATTTTATATAATATAATTAGGATAAAGAATTAGAATATGTTAGATCCAATAGCAGACATGCTTACAAGAATTCGAAATGCGCAGATGGTAAAACACAAAGAAGTGTCCGTGCCTTTTTCGAAATTGAAACTGTCTATTGCTAAAATTTTAGAGCAACGAAATTTTATCGAGTCAGTTAAAAAGGATGAAGAAGGAACTTTTCCTGTGCTTAAGATTACTTTGAAATACGAAGTAGTTTCAAATACTGAGAAAAATCCTGCCATCAGAGAAATTAAACGAGTAAGTAGACAAGGTCAGCGGATCTATGTGAAAAAGACTGACATCAAGCGAGTGAAAAATGGATATGGTATTTCAATTGTCTCAACTTCGAAAGGAATGATGACTGGTGATAAAGCTCAGAAAATGGGACTTGGTGGAGAAATAATTTGTGAAGTTTGGTAAAAAAATAATTGCAGTCCATAAAGCTTAAAGTCCATAAAGTCCATAAAGAATTGGCTTGATTGACTTGAAGGACTTGAAAGACTTTTGACTAAAATATTATGAGTAGAATCGGAAAAAAACCAGTTGTAATACCTCAAGGAGTTAGCGTAACTTGCGAGAAGAATCTAGTTACAGTTAAAGGTCCAAAAGGAACACTTACTTTTCAGCATCACATGGATGTTTCATTGAAATTTGGTGAAAATGAATTTACAGTTGAAAAAGAAAGCAAGGCAAAGAATGTTCCAGCTATCTGGGGGACTACGGCTCGCGTGATTGAAAACATGATCGAAGGAACAGTTAATGGATTCAAAAAACAATTGGAGCTTAACGGTGTTGGTTTTCGTATGAATATTGCTGGGAAAACAATCACATTAGCACTAGGTTTTTCTCATCCTGTAATTGTTGAAGTTCCTGCAGAATTAGAAGTTGTGATTGAAGGAAACACTATGACAGTATCTGGAATTGACAAGCATTTAGTTGGTCAATTTTCAGCTAATATTAGAGCATTAAAACCTGTTGAACCATATAAGGGCAAAGGATTTAAATATGTCGGAGAACATGTTCGCCGAAAAGAAGGTAAGAAATCAAGCAAATAAATAATAGCAGTCCATAAAGTCCAATGACTTGAAGACTTGAGGGACTTGAAAGACTTTTGACTAAAATATTATGAACAAATCAAGTAACAATAGCGGTCGAATCCAGCGTAAGCGCCGAGTTCGAGCAAAAATTTCAGGATCTGCTGAACGTCCAAGACTTGCTGTGTATAAAAGCCTAAAAAGCATTTATGCTCAAGTGATTGACGATGTAGCTGGAAAAACTCTAGCTAGCGCAAAGCTAACTGAACTTAAAACTGCTAAGAATACTATTGAAGGAGCTAAAGAGGTTGGAAAGTTGGTTGCAAAGAAATGCGCAGCACTCAAGATTTCTTCTGTTACTTATGACCGAGCAGGTTACCGATATCATGGAAAAGTAAAAGCTTTAGCAGAAGGTGCTCGCGAAGGTGGACTACTATTTTAAAACTAACTAATAACTAATAACCAACAACAAACAACTTAAAAAACTCAAGCATGATGTTATCAGTTATAAGTTATGAGTTATAAGTTAAATATATTATGAATAAGAGACCAGGCAAAAAAGGAGCACGCAGAGAAAAACCAGAATTCGAACAGAAGCTTTTGGATTTGGCTCGCGTTACTCGTGTAGTAAAAGGTGGACGAAGATTTCGTTTCCGCGCAACATTAGTAATTGGTGATCGCAAAGGAAAAGTTGGCGTTGGTGTAGCTAAAGGATCAGACGTTTCTGACGCCATCCAAAAAGCTTACAATGATGCAAAGAAGTGCATGATAACCGTCAAATTGTCTGGAAACACTATTCCTCATGATATCAGTATGAAACTTGGAAGCGCAAAGGTACTTTTGAAACCTGCTTCACAAGGACGCGGAGTTATCGCTGGTGGAGCTGTCCGAGCTGTGGTTGATTTGGCTGGAATTCGCGATATCGTTTCAAAATCTTTGGGAACTTCAAATAAATTGAATGTTGCCAGAGTTACAATCGAAGCACTGAAAGCACTGAAAGCACCACGCATTAAAGCATTTGCAGAAGCTGGTACTGTTGAAGTAAAAGAGGTTGTTATAGAAAAATAATTTTTTGTTAATTATAATTAACATTTCTGAAAAATTTACTCGTATACGATTATTATTTGTATATTTGTATATTTGTAGAAGATTTGTAATTTTGTAGGGTTATGCAAATTCATCAACTTACAGTAAAAAAACGCAAGGATAAAAAAACCGTTGGTCGCGGTGGAAAGCGTGGAACATATTCCGGAAAAGGAAACAAGGGTCAGAAAGCTCGATCTGGAGCATCTATTGACCCATTGTTTGAAGGAGGACGTTCTTCTCTTGTAGAACGTTTGAAAAAGGTTCGAGGATTTAAATCTTTGAATGCTAAGAAAACGGTTGTTAAGCTTGAAGCTTTGGAGAAGACTTTCAAAGATGGAGACATTATCTCAATGGAAACATTGCTTAGCTCAAAACTTATTGACAAGGCTGATGCAAAAGATGGTGTAAAAATTCTTACAACTGGAGCTATTACAAAAAAACTTACAATCTCAGCTGAGATTCTTCTTTCAGGAACTGCAAAAGATGCTATAATCAAAGCAGGAGGAACAATTCTAGAATAGCTTTTTAGGCATTAGCTTATTAGCTTTTTAGGAAATTAAGTAACTAATGCAATTTTTATAGCTGAGAAGCTGAAAAGCTAAGAAGCTAAGAAGCTGTTCAATATGTTGGAGAAACTCACACAAATTTTCAAAGTTACTGAACTTCGCAACAAAATCCTCTTTATTCTGGGGATTCTTGTTGTTTTTAGGATAGCTGCTAATGTTCCGCTTCCAGGTGTGGATATGGAACAATTAAGACGATTATTCGAAGGAAATCAATTCCTTGGAATGCTTAACGTTTTCTCTGGCGGAGGGCTTACGAATATTTCAATTGTCATGCTTGGCGTTGGACCATACATCACTGCATCAATCATTATGCAGCTTTTAACCATGATTGTGCCTCGCGTTGAACAGATATATAAGGAAGAAGGAGAGGCTGGTCGTCAGAAGTTCAATATGTGGACAAGATGGCTAACCGTGCCGCTTGCTGCACTTCAAACTTTTTCAATGGTAGCATTGCTTCGCTCGCAAGGAGTTTTACAGGTTACATCAACTTTTGATATCGCGATGATTGTAGTGATTGCAACAGCTGGAACAGTGTTTCTGATGTGGCTTGGAGAACTTATCACGGAAAAGGGAATTGGTAATGGAGTTTCATTGATAATCTTTGCTGGAATAGTAAGCGGACTTCCATCTGGAATTTCTAAATTATTTTTAACTTTCGATTCAACTCAAATTTTCACATACATCGGTTTAATTGCTGTAACTGTTATTACTATTGCAGGCGTTGTAATGGTGACTGAAGGACAGCGCAATATTCCTGTTTCATACGCTAAGCGTATAAGAGGCGATAAGACATATGGTGGCGCTTCATCCCACTTGCCTTTGCGTGTGAATCAAGCAGGTGTTATTCCAATCATTTTTGCCATGTCAATTATGCTTTTCCCTGGAATGATTGCAACTTTTTTAATGAAAGCCAGCAATGCGACAATTGCCAATGGAGCGACTTTTGTTAATAATCTTTTTCAAAACCAAGTATTTTATAGCAGCTTATACTTCATATTGATTGTGCTATTTACTTATTTTTACACGGCTGTTGTTTTTGATCCGGTTAAGATTTCAGAAAATCTTCAAAAACAAGGAGGTTATATCCCAGGAATTAGACCCGGTAAGACTACCGCTGATTATTTGTATAAGATTATGAATCGCATTACATTGACTGGTGCACTTTTCCTTGGATTAATAGCAGTCTTGCCTTTCATTGTGCAAGGTCTATCTGGCATCCAATCTCTCCAAGTTGGTGGTACAAGTATTCTTATTGTTGTTTCTGTAGTCATTGAAACAATCAAACAAATTGAAAGCCAGCTCGTGATGCGAGACTACGAAGGATTCTAAATGCCTCGCTTCGCTCGAATTTCTAATTTCTAATTTTTAATTTTGAATAAAATCTTAATGTTCAAATGTTTTAAGCATTAAAAAATTCGAATTTGATTCGAAATTAAAAAATTCAGAATTTAAAATTTTTTATACAATGAATATTATTATCTTTGGTCCACAAGGTAGCGGTAAGGGAACTCAGGCAGATCTTCTGTCTGAAAAATATAACTTGGAGCACATTGAAACGGGACAGATCTTTCGAGAAATTGGCAGGGAAAATTCTGAGCTTGGAAAGAAAATAAAAGATTTGAATGACAGAAAAGAAATGATTCCTGATGATGTCACTGTTGAAGTTTTGAGAGAAAAATTGAAAGTAGTGCCTATTGATATGGGTATCATTTTGGACAGTGCTCCGCGCACAGCTGGGCAGGTTGAGCCTATTGAGCAGATGTTGGCAGAATTAAGAAGACCGATAGATAAGGCAATATATATATCTTTGCCATATGAAGAATCAATTGCAAGAATCACAAAACGCTATGCTTGCACTGTTTGCTATAGGCATTTCGTGCTAGGTTTGCATATTCATGAAACAGAAGAGCCTTGTCCAACTTGTGGAGGACCAATTATGCAACGAGCTGATGATACACCTGATGGTGTTACAAAAAGACTTAAAACTTTTTATGAAATTACTATCCCTGTTGTTGACGAATATCGCGAAAGGGGAATGCTTATTGAAGTTGACGGAAACCAATCAAAGGAAAAAGTATTTGAAGATATTAATCAAAAATTGTTAAACTGTTAAATAGTCAAATTGTTAGCAATTTAGCAATATAGCAATTCAGCAATTTATAATGAGTATTCATATTAAATCTGAGGCAGAATTAGAAATCATGCGCCGAGCTGGAAAGGCCTTGTCACAGGTTATGCGTGACCTTGAAGTTGCTATACAGCCAGGCGCAAGCACTATGCAGATCGACAAGCTAGCTGAAGAGCTTGTTTTGGCGCATGGAGCGCTGCCAGCTTTCAAGGGTTATGGAGAAAAAAGAAATCCCTTTCCTGCTACTATTTGTGCATCTATTAATGACGAAGTTGTTCATGGCATCCCAAGCGAGGATGTTATTTTGAAAGATGGAGATATTTTCAAGATTGATATCGGACTTAAATTGGATGGATATTTTGCTGATATGGCACGAACCTTTGCAATTGGTGAAATATCACCCGAAGCACAAAAACTTATTGAGGCAACTGAAAAATCTTTTTGGAAAGGCGTGAAAAATCTCAAAGAGGGGGGCAATCTCAGTGAATTTTCCAAGGCTGCTCAGCAAACAGCCGAAGACGCAGGATTTTCAGTAGTGAAAAATTTAGTGGGACATGGCATTGGAAAAAATCTGCATGAAAATCCACAAGTACCAAATTATTTTGAAAAAGGTTATCGAGATATGCTATTGAAAGCGGGTATGACTTTGGCTCTGGAACCCATGGTTAATCAAGGGACACACGAAACCGTTATTGGACCCGATGGTTGGGTTTATTTGACCGCAGACCGAAAACTTTCCGCGCACTATGAAAATACGATTTTGATTACGAAAGACGGCGTAGAGATTTTGACGCAGTAATTTTGCTACCGCAAGGGTTCCACTTTCTTTTTCCGCAAAAACATCCCTAACTTTTCTTTCTAGAAAGGAAAAGTTACAAAAGAAAGTCCCGACCCGTGCTCGTTGCTGTGGCAAGCGCTACGTTCTTCGCTAAAATTTTTACTGCGCCTCTCGGGTCGTCTCGCAAAAATTTTTACACTCATTACTTGCGCTTTGCCTACGCACTTCGCAATGGGCGGATTAGAATGCGGAATGCAAACTCAAACGAGAATGATTTTTCTTTTTTTTACTGTCAAACAAGTTACTTTGGTATTAAGTTTAAAAAAGTTGCAATTATTTTGACGGCGGGGAAAAGAAAAGGCATTCGCGCGAGTGCGATAGTAAATTGTATTTTTAAATAAAAAAACTCCCCGGTTAGCGACGCAGCGCTAGCCGGGGTTGAGTCTTAAAACTTTTCTCGAAGCACTTTCTGGTTTTCTGTTGCTCTTTCTTCCTTAGCCACTTCTTTGTAGCACTTGAAAGAAAATTTGATACCACACATGAATGCAGGTATCATGAGTGTGATAGTGAGACAGGCAAGGCGGAAGTGATTTACGAAGTCCAGTTGCCCGTTCTCATTTAAGGGAGCGGTGTAGAATGCAGCGAAAAACATTACAGCAGCAACAACTACCAGTACCGTGGAACGTTTCATGTGAAACTCCTTAAGTTACTTAGTATTGTACTACATCATATAATAATAGCACAAACTTATGTCAATGTCAATAGATAGTCAAGATAACGCTCAAATAAGCCACATTCTGGGGGTAGATTTTGGCAAGTCCAAGATAGGGTTGGCTATTGCCGATGACGAGACCAAAATGGCCTTTGCTTATGATACTCTTAAAAATGACAAGGAATTTTTGAAAAATTTAAAGGAAATTGTTTCTTGTGAAAACGTAAAAACTGTTGTGATTGGAATGACGCGTCATCAAAAGGATGACGAGAGTGTTAAAGAGAAATTGAATTTCGCAAAGACGATAGAAAATGAACTCGGAATTGAAATTGTTTTTCATGAGGAAATGTTTACGACTAAAATGGCGCAGGCAAATATCAAAATGCGTGGCGGAAGAAATATTGCAGCAAGTGATGATCAAGAAGCAGCTAGAATTATTTTGCAATCATGGCTAGACAGGGCAGCTTTATAGGCTTTAGCTTCTTAGCTATTTAGGAAATGCGATATGACTAAAAGCATATTTAGTTACGTATCATAAAAATTTAAGCTAAGAAGCTAAAAAGCTAATGGTCTAATGCCTATGCAATTGCTCCTTGCTTTTCAATTTTTAGCTATATGATATAATAAATATGCAATATAGAAACATAAACAGTTAAATTAGAAACGATAATGGAAAATCAACCATACTTATCAGTAGTTGTTCCCGCGTATCGAGAGGCTGATCGCATCGGTAGTAATCTTTTGGAAATGGATAAATTCCTTAGCAGTAAGGATTTTTCATATGAGATAATTGTTGTGACTGATGGAAGTCCTGACAATACGGCTGAAGTTGTGAGAAATTACATGGGTCAAATAAAGAATTTACGCATTATAGAAAATCCTGAGAACCATGGTAAGGGCTATGTTGTTCGCCAAGGACTTCTTGAGACAAAGGGGAAATATGTTGTCTTTTTAGATGCTGATGGTTCAACTTCAATTACACACTTGGAGAAATTTCTGCCAGAGTTGGAAAATGGAAATGACGTCATTGTCGGTTCTCGAAAAATCAAGGGAGCTTTTGTTCAAATTCATCAACCGAGATATCGAGAATTTATGGGAGAGGGTGGAAATTGGTTGATTCGAATCGTGCTAGGGCTTTGGACATTCCCAGATACTCAATGCGGATTCAAAATGCTAACTGGAGAGGCTGCGCATGAAATCGCTAAGCGCATGGTAGTAGATCGTTTCGGCTTTGATTTTGAGCTTATTGCATTGGCTTTTGCTCTTGGGTATAAAGTTGAACAAATGCCTGTCAGGTGGCTAAATGAAGAAGGTTCTTCTGTAACACTCACTGGACCAAACGGATTTATTCAAGTTTTGATTGATCTGTTCAAGACCAAGGGACGATTAATGATTGGACAATACGACTTGAAAAAAATAGATAAAAATAACTAGTAATCAGAAACTGGTAACTAGCAAAAGGAAATACATAAACAAAAACAAATTGTGAATATTCTCATCAATGGTTCTAATGAAATTGAGCCAAAAAAGAAAATTGACGCCAAAGCTGCTTCAGAGTTAAGGCAAGACCTTGTTTCTGGAGATTGGGTGGTTATTGCCACTGGACGCGCTAAGCGCCCGGATGAGTTTGGAAATTTTCAAAGATCGCATGACGATAAAGGAATAGCAACATGTTTATTCGAGGATCCTGTGGCTAGCGGGCAAGAGCCAGACGTTTTGATTTATGAACGTCCGAATGATGATTGGTCGCTTAGAGTTTTTCCAAATAAATACCCAGCTTTTTCCAATGGAAAATCGCGCAATGTTGGAGAAGGACCATATACTGCCGTGACAGGACACGGGTTTCATGAGATTGTCGTTACACGTGATCATTTCAGGCATTTGGCAGTCATGGATATTATGGAGGTAGCAGAGGTCTTTGATGCGTATCAGGAGCGCTTTCTAGCCTTGATGAATAAGAAGGATGTGAATTATATTGCAATTTTCCATAATCATGGGAAAGAAGTGGGGGCCTCAATACCTCATCCACATTCTCAAATCATGGCAATTCCAGTAGTTTCTCCTTACGTCCAACTTGAGCTAGATGGAGCGTCCAAATTTCACAAAAGTAATCGGCATTGTGTTTTTTGCACTATGGCTGAATATGAAAGCGAGTCTGAAAAAAGAGTTGTTTTTGAAAATGAAGAATTTATTGCATATTGTCCGTTTGCATCCCGAGCCGCCTTTGAAGTTCATGTTATGCCTAAAAAACATAGTCCCTATTTTGAAAGGATAACCGATGCCCAAAAAATAAAATTAGCTGAGGTTTTTTCTAAGGCATTAGGGGCTATATATAAAGCATTGAATGATCCGCCATACAATTTTTATATTCATAGCGCCCCGTGTGATGGAAAAGATTATCCGCATTTTCATTGGCACATTGAAATTTTGCCGCACACTTCAACTTGGGCAGGATTCGAATTGGATACTGGAATTGAAATTTCCACGATTCAGCCTGAAGTGGCAGCGGAATATTTAAGAAAACAATTTTAAATAACTTTTTATTTACAATATAAATATATGCTCGAAAAAATGCACAATTGGATCTACTTTCATTATGGGGTTAGTATTGCTACGAAAACCCTAGCATATCTGATTGCTTTGATTGCTAGCTTGCTATTCCTGCTGTTTTCTCTTTTGGCAAACGGTAGCTTTAAGAGCTCAGTACCTTCTTCATTGCCTAAAGGTGCGGTTGTTCCGGCTGGACCTGCTGGAGCAGGCATGCCAATTCCACGATAATATTATTACAAAAGTAGCACTTATTTTATGCATGATTTGATTATAAATTTATTTGTTGGCTTCCCTAAGGAGCTGGCTACTTTCTTGATTGCCTTTATTCCTGTAACGGAATTGAGGGCTTCTATTCCGTTGGCCGTGAAAGTTTATAATCTTACACCTTTTTCAGCCTGGCTATATTCGGTAGCGGGCACTTTTTTTGTGATGGCAATGATTGTTTTTCTCTTGGATCCTATTGCGAAACTGCTATCAAAATATATTCCAATTTTTGAAAGATTTTTTACTTGGCTTTTCGAACATACCAGAAAAAGAGCTAATGATAAAATGGAAAAATATGGAGAGTGGGCGATTTTTATTTTAGCTGCAACGCCAATCCCACTTTTAGGCGGACTAACTGGAGCTTTGGCTGCTTTTGTTTTTGATGTGCCTCTTAAGAAATCACTCCCATTATTGCTGGTTGGAACAATGGTGGCTGGTGGAATTGTGCTTGGCGTAACTTTATATTTTTAAAACTATATGAAATTGATTGTTGGAAATCTGAAAATGAATTTGCTTTCAACTGCTGAACGTGATAGATATTTTGAATCCTTTAAGAAAGAATTGAAAGATTCAAAAGTTGGCAATGTTCAAATAGTTCTCTGTGTCCCATCAATCCATCTGGAATCTTTTACGAAAAAAATAAAATCTAAATCAGTTGAAATTGGGTCGCAGAATATTTTCTGGGAAGAAAAAGGTTCTTATACTGGAGAAATTTCAGCACCAATGGTTGCAAGTTTAGGAGCTCAATATTCCATAATTGGTCACAGTGAGCGTAGACGTTATTTTGGCGAAACAAGCGCTCAAGCGAACATGAAAATTAAAGTTGCTCTTAAGAATAAACTTACACCAATTTATTGTGTAGGAGAAACAAAGGAAGAAAAAGAAAATGGAGACGCGGCACAAGTGATTATTCAACAGATTTCCGAAGCTTTTGCCGGAATATCTTCGACTCAAGCGTCAAAGATAGTTATTGCTTATGAGCCTGTTTGGTCTGTTGGTAGTGATATAGTTCCTTCTAGCGATGAAATTTTGGAAATTAAGATTCTACTCAAAAAGATTTTTGTAGAATTGTATGGTTTGCCAGTTGCTGAAAAAATCAGTGTTTTATATGGCGGAAGTGTTAAATCTGAACTGATAAATCAGGTATGCATCGAACCAGGAATGGATGGCGTTTTGGTTGGACGCGAAAGTTTGGTGCCGCGAGATTTTTTCAAAATAGTTAAGATAATAAATAAAAATTAATATCTACGAAATACGAAAAATACGAATGTGCTAATGTGAAATAGATTTTGTTTTGTTATGTGCAAATAATAATATCACATTTGTACATTCGTAAAAATTCGTAATTCGTAGATAAATATATATGATCACTTCAGTAAAAGAAATTTTAACCAAAGCCAAAGAGGGTGGATATGCAGTTGGAGCGTTCAACACTACCAACATGGAAACCACTAGAGCTATTATCGAAGCTGCTCAGCAGCTGCGAAGTCCAGTGATAATTCAAATCACTGAAAAGACTATGGAATATGCTGGTGGTCGTCAGATTTTCAATATTGTGAAAAATATGGCGGAAATGTATGCGCCAGAAATTCCAATTGGAATTCATCTTGATCATGGCAAAAGTTTTGATATTTGCAAAAGGTGCGTAGAAATCGGATTTAATTCTGTGATGATCGATGGAAGCAGGAAAAACCTAAAAGATAATATTTCTATAACGAAGAACGTGGTGGATTATGCACACTCAGAAGGTATTGATGTGCAAGGTGAACTTGGAAGTGTTCCGTACATTGGAGAAATGGAAGCAGGCGAGGTTGATTGGGATAATTATATGACGCTGCCAAAAGAAGCTGCTGAATTTGTGGAAGAAACAGGCATTGATACTTTAGCAGTTGCTATTGGAAACGCTCATGGCTTCGTGAAAGAACGCAGCGTTCCGGACTATGACAGACTTGTTAGGATTGTGGATAATGTTTCTGTTCCAATAGTTCTTCATGGTGCGTCAGACTGGGAAAAGGATCGAATCGATGAAGTTGTATCTAGAGGCGTAAGTTGTTTTAATGTTGATACTGCTACGCGCGTAGCATTTATTAATAGTATAATCAAGACTGTGAAAAGTCAGAACGAAGTTTCATTTGATATCCGTAAGATTCTAGGAGATGCTCAGGAGGAAGTGAAAAAGACCGTAATGAAAAAGATGGAAGATTTTTGCAGCAGTGGCAAATGCGTTGTGACAAATGATATACAAGTTGAGGTTGATAGGATTTCCGCTGAAATTGGAGAAGAATAAATTATCCGGACTAGTTTGCGAATTATATTCGAATTAAATCCTAATTCGCGTGTAAATTGAATTTTTGTTCGGATATAATTAGGATAATAAATTCGGATATGTGTCTTACTATTCCAAAAAAAGTTATAGAAATAAAAGAGAATTTTATTGTTGTTGAAGATCACAATGGCGATAGACAAGAACTCAAAACCCTGATAAAATCACTCAAAGTGGGTGACTTTGTTTTGGTGCAGCAAAATATTATTTTTGAAAAGCAAGACAAGGAAATTTCACAGGAGATCTTTGACATGATTAACACTAAGGGGGAATAGCATGAAAAATATCAAATTCACTAATGATGGCTATGACGCCCTTGCTAGGGTGGTTTTAAGTTGCTATCCGGTTCATCAGGAGTTGAACATTCAGGCAATGCAGTATTTAAAAAAAGCCGTAACTAGAATAATTGAATTTGACTGCGAGACTTTAATGGAAAAACTGCCAGCTCTTAAAGTGTCCATTTTGGAATTCGCGAAAGAAAAAAAATATCGCGAAATATCCAAAGACGTAATTGTTGAATTCTTTGCTGGTGGTATGCATTATGAAAAAATACTTCTCGATTTTGAGGAGTATAAGTTGCACATTGCACCTGGAAGCTTATTTAGTCTCATGACTATGTTTGCGCATCTTGCAGTCCCAGTTGAATTGATGGGATATGAGGTTGACGGTTATGTTGGTAGATACAAGAAGGGCCAATTTGATTTTCCAGTACAAGGTTTGGTTGCAACGAACAAGGATAAGATGTCTCTCAAGGATATTAGTTTTGAAAATCCTAAAACAGTACTCGTGCATTTTGCCATGATAATAGACATTAACCCGTCGACTGAAAAATTAGCTCAAATACGGGCCATGCAAGAGTCTGCAGAAATGTTTTTTCGCGGTTGTGTGTTATTGCAATCACGAGGCGGAGCAAATTATAATCGTTTTCCTTCTGATTGTAGGAAGAAAACTGAAAAAGCATTGGAGAACATCTCATTGCAATAGCAGGAATCGAAAGATTCCTGTTTTTTTATATTTGAAAAATATGCTATAATTTGTGGTATATGGAAAATCAAAATATAAAAATAAAAATTCAATCGGTAGATTTGAATTCAACTGCGGAAAAGGCAATCAAAGAAAAGGTTTTGCAAGCTGAAGAAATAAAAAAACCCAAGATCGCTATTGTATCGCTGACATCCTGTGAGGGATGTCAATTTGCATTACTTGATTTAGGTGAAAAGTTTATTGGAGCTATGGGTGGAGTTGAAATGGTTGATTTCAGATTATTAGAAGATCTGGAAGATGATGGAGGAAAATTGGATGTAGCTTTTGTAGAGGGAAATCCGATGACTGCGGCAAACAAGAAAACACTACTTGAGCTTCGAAAAAGAAGCAAAATCTTGGTTGTACTTGGTAATTGCGCAGCTATGGGAGGAATTCCCGAAATTAGGAATTATCACAAAAAAAAGCAGACCGTAAAACATGTTTATAAATACATTCAGGGGATTGAGATCGAGGAGGTTCAAGAGGTGGATAAATTTGTGGATGTAGATTTTACGTTGCCAGGCTGCCCTATAACAGGTGAAGAATTTTTGGAATATCTGCCAATGCTTTTGGAGAGTGCAATGACAGGAAAAACATTGCCTGAGATTGTGGATAAGCCGGTTTGTGTGGAATGTAAACAAAATGGTAACCGTTGTCTTTTGCTCGACAAAAAGCCATGTTTCGGACCTATGATTTTAGGAGGATGCAATTCAGTTTGCACGAATTCAGGGATGGGCTGCCAGGGCTGCAGAGGTCTTCGTCCGACTGGAAATGTGAAAGCTATGAAGGCAACACTTAAAACCATGATAAGTGACGAAGAATTTGAAAATACAACTGAGATTTATGGACTTAGAGATGATATTGAAGAATGGGAATCAAATTATGACAGTAATCAGTAACTCGTAACTGGTAACTAGTAAAATGAATGTTTCAATTAAAAATTTTTATGATCTAGATGCTTGGAAGAAGGGTCATACGCTAGTTTTGGAAATTTATAAAATTACGTCTGATTTTCCAAGAGAAGAAGCATATGGGATCACGAGCCAGCTAAGAAGAGCATCAAGTTCCATAACTGCCAATATCGCGGAAGGTTTTGCTAGGTATCATTTTAAAGACAAGATAAAATTCTATTATAATTCAAGAGGATCAGCTGCAGAAGTTCATAATTTTTTATTATTAGCTAAAGATTTGGGATATATAGATTTGGATACATGTGATACTTTGTGCAAAAAAGCCAGCGAAATTGGAAAATTGATAAATGGCTTAATAAGATCAACAGAACAGCAAATTAATAATTACTAATCTGCTATTGCTAGTTACTGATTACTAGTTACAAGTTACTATTTTTATGAACATAAAAATAAATCACATTGCAAAAATAGAAGGTCATACCGGTTTTATGGCTAGCGTCCTTCAGGGTGATGTTAAAAGTGCTAAATTTGAAGTGCAAGAAGGCGTGCGCTTGATTGAGGGAATCTTGATTGGTCGGCATTATAAAGACATGCCAATCATTGCTCAGCGCATTTGCGGAATCTGTCCCGTGGTCCACAATCTGACATCAATCAAGGCAATTGAGAATGCGATGAAGGTTGAAGTCAGTGAAGAAACAAAAAAGCTTAGGCAAGTGATGGAGCATGCCCAATTTATTCATTCTCATGCGTTGCATCTGTTTTTTCTTTCACTAGCTGATTTCTTGGATATTGAAAATGATTTGGACCTCATCAAGGAATATCCGGAAGAAACTAAAAAAGCTATCAAGATTCGAGAATTTGGCATGGAAATGATAAAGCTTATCGGAGGGCGCGTCGTGCATCCAATGAGAAATGAAATTGGAGGATTCAAAAAGGCACCGACATTGGAAGAAATACAAAAGCTTATTTCAATGGGAGAGGAAATTATGCCTATCGTTTTGGAATTGGCTGCATTTTTTGCAACTATCAAGACCCCGAATTTTTCTCGTCCTACGGAATATATCAGTATGCATAAAAGCGGCGAATATGCGATTTATGATGGAGACATCATGTCCAATAAGGGCTTGAATATAAGCGCCCAGCAGTTCGAAGAAAATTTCCATGAATTCCAGCGTCCAAAGGAAATAGTTAAGCGAGTAAAAAGAGATGGGAAAACTAGTTATATGGTTGGCGCTATTGCCAGGGTGAATAACGGCCATGCTAAACTATCTCCTGCTGCTCGAAATTTTTTGCAGTCGCTCAATTTCAATATGCCTGACTACAATCCTTTTCATAATGTTTTGTATCAAATGGTAGAAGTCATTCATTGCACTGAAGATGCATTAAGACTTCTAAGGCAGCTTACACACTGCGATCTCAATAATACTGTGACTAAGCCGTATGTAGTTCGTGAGGGAACAGCCGCCGCCGCGGTAGAGGCTCCACGAGGAACATTATATTATTGGGTTGATATTGACGCTAAGGGATATATTAAAAATGTGAATATTATTACGCCAACTGCCCAATTTCTGACACATTTGGAGGATGATATTTCAGCTTTTATTCCCGGCATATTAAGCAAAGATGAAAAGGCTATGGAAAGAAAAATGCGTGCTTTCATTAGAGCATACGATCCATGTATAAGCTGCGCGGTACACTAATATGAAAAAAGGTTTCACATTAATTGAACTTTTAATAGTGATAGCAATAATTGGAATTTTATCTGGTGCTGTTTTGGTAAACACTGGAAGTGCTAGAAACAAGGCAAAATCAGCCAAAGCTTACACTACAATGCAATCAGTGTTCAAGGCTGCAAGTGCGTGTGTTATATCTGGTGGAAAAATAAGTGAGCCTGGATTTAGTGCGAATCCTGGTAGTAGTATTTGTGAAGGTGGAGTAGAGAAGTATCCAGATCTAACTGATGCAGGAATGAAGTATTGTGGTTCCGGCATTCCTAATTGTGGAGGCTGGATGCCAGTATCAGGACCTTTTGCAATTTCAGCTTGGGATAGTGTTTCAAAGATAATTGTATGCGGTTCAGATGTGAATGTGGATGCTGGTTGGTTTGTAGGATATCATGGAGCTGGCGTATTGGACTTTACTGGAAAAGATGGATGCGTGAAGATTGGTTTCTAGATTTAAATTTATTAATAATAAAAAATATGCATGATTTTATGTTAGCTAAAGAAATTGTTGATGACATTATGAAAATTGTGAAAAGTGAAAAACTTTCACAAATTGAATATGTAAATTTGGAAATAGGGCAAATTGCTTTGGCGCACGACGGCCATGAAAAACATACCGAAGATATCAGTATTGATAATTTAAAATTTGGTATAAAAAATATCACCAAGGGAACAATTTTAGAAAGGACAAAATTTAATATCAAAAAGGTAAAAGGCGAGCATTGGCATTTGACTGAGATTGAAGGGCAATAAATTAAGAATTTTAAATTTATAATTTTCATTTTAAAACAATAATAAAAATGAATACTCAATTTGGGTTCAATGAAAACAACGAATCTTTTTTTCAGAAGAGAAGAGCTTTTACTCTCATTGAACTTTTGATTGTGATAGCGATTATTGGTATATTGGCTGGCGCTGTTCTGGTGAGCACTAGTAGTGCAAGAGTGAAAGCTGTGGACAGTTCAGCGACACAGTCAGTGCGTTCGGCTGCTCCTGCTTTTTATTCCTGCCTGATTTCCGGTGCAGCTATTAGCACGGCTGACGGCGCAAATCCAACTGAAGGGACTTCGATATGTGGTGGAAGTGAAAAGTGGCCGACTCTGGCGGGTTCATGGTCAATAATAAATATTTGGTATAATGCAAATAAAGGTTTTTATTGGATTAGAGCATGGAATGGGATTCCAATGGGAACTCCAGGCGCCAAGTTTTTTAATTGTGATTATGCTGATGGTAGTTATGGTATTGATGGGGCAATAGGGAATGAAAGTTTTAAATGCACAAAAACAGATGGTGCCAGTGTCGTTTCAAGTTTTTAATTGAAATTTGGATTTAAATTAAAATCCAAATATAAAGTTTCAAAAATAAATGGTTTGGAATAAAATTAATAAAAATAAAAAAGGCTTTACTCTTATTGAACTTTTGATAGTGATTGCGATTATCGGAATTCTAGCGAGCGCTGTTTTGGTGAATACTAATGGTGCACGAACTAAGGCTACTGATAGTTCAGCTATGCAATCTGTGAGATCAGCAGCAGTAGCTGTTTATTCATGCATACTTTCAGATCTTGCAATAACACCAGCTTCTGGTGGAGCTCCTACTGTTAATGGTCAAATTTGTGGCGGCTCCGAAAAATGGCCTGCTATGTCTGGCGGATGGAGTATCCCAATAATATATTGGGGAAATGGAAATTATTGGATAAGAGCCTCGAATGGAAGTAAACATTTTGTTTGTGATTTTTCTCCGCCAAGTTGGTCGGAAGCAGCTGTGCCCGGCGTTGTTGGCAATGAAACAATAAAATGTACCAAATCAGGTTTTTAGAGCAAGATATCATTCTTGTTGTATGCTTATGAGAAATAACAATAGGTGCTAGGGCGTGTTAGAAATAGTGCTATAATATAGAGGTATATTATTTAATTTTTTTTAAATAGTTGCCATATTAGTAATTTCAGTTTTAAAAATTAAAAATAAATATATGTTGAAAGTTGCAATAAATGGGTTTGGAAGAATTGGAAGACCATCACTAAAAATTATTTTTGAAAAAGAGGAGTTGGAACTTGTTGCGATTAATGATTTGACTGATATTGAAACAAGCGCGCATCTTTTGAAATACGATTCTTCATATGGTATTTATGGACGCGACGTGGCGTGCGACAAAGAAAATAGTGAGATTATTATTGATGGGAAGCCGGTGAAATATTTTTCTGAAAAAGATCCACTTAATTTGCCTTGGGCAAAACTTGGAGTGGATGTTGTTTTGGATTGCACGGGAATTTTCCTGGATCAAGAAGGAGCTGGCAAGCATATTGAGGCTGGAGCAAAGAAGGTTGTTTTGTCAGCGCCGCCAAAAGACGATGTGCCTGTTTATCTTCTTGGAATCAATGAAAATGAATATAAAGGTGAAACAATTGTTTCCAATGGGTCTTGCACTACAAACTGTTTGGCACCAATGATCAAAGTCCTTGATGAGCTTTGTGACGTTGAGCAAGGATTTATGACTACAACCCATTCATATACAAACGATCAAAATCTTTTGGATCTTCCTCATCGTGATATGCGCAGAGCACGCGCAGCAGCACTCAGTATCATCCCAACAACTACAGGAGCTGCTAAAACAGTAGGGAAGGTAATTCCACATCTAAAGGGGAAACTAGATGGGATTGCGCTACGCGTTCCAACGCCAGTTGTTTCAATCGTGGATTTTATCTGTACCGTTGCAAAACCAAAAACAGCTTCCGAAATTAATGCCGCCTTTGAGAAAGCAGCTCAGGGTAAAATGCTAAATATTCTTGATGCGACAACTAAAGAATTAGTATCAATGGATTATAAGATGAATCCGCATTCTTCTATTGTTGATTTGCCCTTAACTATGAGCATGGGAAACCAGGTGAAAATTGTTGGATGGTATGATAATGAATGGGGCTATTCAAATCGCTTGGTTGAAATGGCAATGTATATCTGTAAGTAATCGCAACTAGTAACTAGTAACTAGTAATCAGTAACTGATAAGTTACAACTAACAACAAAATTTAAAAAACTTCTGCACAGTTGCGGAAGTTTTTTGTGGCTCTTTGTCAAAACGTGTGGTGGTTAATTAGCAGAAATGGAAGAAATGCCAGCGATATTTTAGCTATGTAGTTTTGAATGTTCCTAAAACCAAAGGACA
>Ga0209727_1000497_pt1 | contig 42686 bp, 46 predicted proteins | sample RifGroC1_FD_183995 | JGI IMG/M metagenome (GOLD analysis project Ga0209727, IMG submission 183995) | Groundwater microbial communities from Rifle, Colorado, USA - Groundwater C1 (SPAdes) (version 2) | ecosystem: Environmental > Aquatic > Deep subsurface > Groundwater | place: Rifle, Colorado... | reverse complement strand
TACAAATTATTGCACGATGCTCTTTTGCTTGCCTTGATATCGTTTATCGCAATGATTATTGGCGAAGGTTTAATCCCAGGCTTTATTTCCCAGCGCATCAGTTTTTCAAAAGTGGTCATAGTTATAATAATAATTCTGGGATTTATTTCATGGATTGGCAGCAAATTTCAAATAACTTATGATGCTCCGAAAATTAAAAAAAACAAGCTCGTACCTGTTTTGATTCTGGGTGCCTTCCTATTGATTGGAAATTCCATGCTACATTTCGATCTCTGGACCAATATCATCATCACACTAATTGTTCTGGTTATTTTCTTTTTGATATACGAGCTTATTTTTTCAGATTAAGAATAAAAGTTAAAGACCCCAGAATATTCTCTGGGGTCTTCTTGTAGTGCGGAGATAAAAACATTTAGCAAAATCTCCTTCCGTCATCTTCCAGTGATTCAAAAAGGCAATTCTTATCTCTTGAATCAAAACCTATCTTTGGAGGAAAAAAGCTGAAGACCTGCATCGGTAAAAGTTTTTTTCCTTCACCATCGTCAGTGCTCCGATGAAAAATAACGTACCTATAGATGACTTTTTCGCAGAAGAGTTCTTGCTTCCAAATGTTATCCAGTAGCATCTCTTGCGTTTTTAAAGCTGTTAGAAATTTTATCTTATCCATGACCTACCTCCATTATGAAAGTGGCGTCAATAAAAGGGTATTAATACCCCAGGACAAGCCTGCCTACCGGCAGGCTTGTCCTGGACGCCGAGGTGGACAAGCCGCGAGGTATTAAACCTTTTGGTATCTGCGCTCGCTCGGAAAAGAAAATTCATTTTCTTTTCGCTCGCTTCGCTTGATAATAAAGCATAATTTTCAAAAAGCAGCCCTATGCACTATATCTAATTATACTACTATTTCCCTAGGATGTCAAGCGTACTAGCAGCACACTTTTCCCAGGAAAAATTCTGACTGTGAGCCCTTCCCTTTTGAATCATCTCTTCTCGAAACTTTTCATCCGCCAAAACCCTATTAATCTTATCCGTTAAATCTTTTGCGTCATAAGTTTCAAAATAAACTGCAGCATCTTGACCAACTTCCAACAAACTTGAGTTATTGGCAAGTATCGCAGGAGCTCCAGAAGCCATCGCCTCCAAAACGGGGATGCCGAAACCTTCATATAATGACGGGAAAACAAACGCTGAGGCGTTTTGATAAAGTGATGGTTGTTTATCAAAAGCAATCGTTCCAGTCACTATAATATCGCTTTTGAATGGGCTTGCTGTAATCCTATCCAGCACATCTTCCGCCAGCCAAGCTGGAGCGCCAGCCAGCACCAATTTCATATCTTTGTGCTCTTGTTTAATGTTTTCAAAAGCATCAATCAGTGTGACAAGATTTTTTCGTGGTTGAATTGCTCCGACATACAGGAGATAGGAATCAGGAGTTAGGTTATAGTTTTTAAGGATTACTTCGGATTCAGATTGAGGAATTTCTTTCTCGAATAATTCCCTATCAAATCCGTGATGAATCACTGAAATTTTTTCTTCATTAATAGATGGAAAAAATTTCAGAATATCTTTTTTAGTAACTTCGGAAATTGCAATGATACTATCAGCGCACTTTATAGCATGATTGCAGAGAAGATTTAGTTTAATTAAATCTTTTTTGGGAAAGTATTCAGGAAATATCTTGAAAGCCAAATCATGAACGGTAATTACAACCTTTATTTTTTTTCTTCTGAAAGCTGGCGCATTATGCATCGGCATCCAAACAACATCTGGATTATCTCTGAATATTTCCCAAGCAAAACGTAGCTGTGTCCAGAAAAATGGAAAAGGAATTTTCTTTATTGCATAATTTGCAAAGTTTGGCGGAGTAAGCCGCGGATTGAAATCGCTTTTATGATAAATACAAAAAGAATCTTCGACGCTTAGCTTACCGAAATTCTTCAACATATTAATCATATAGACTCTCGTCCCATCAATACGGTCACTATCGAGATCAGCGGCATGAATTGCAATTTTCATAGTTCTACTAATTACAAATAAAAGGGTGTTAATACCCCAGGGCAAGCCCTGGACCCAATGGGCTCACGCAGCAAGCTGCGAGGTATTAAACCTTTTGGTATCTTCGCTCGCTCGGAAATGAAAATATTAATTTTCATTTCTCTCACTTTGCTTGATAATAAATATACAAATATACAAACAGGAACGGGATTATACGCAATGCATGGTTCTAAAATTATACAAACATGCTGCTTTGAAAACTTTTTTGCTATCCTGTTTTCATTTTCGGCCAATTGATACGAGAGTATCTCTGAGCTTTTGGATAGTGAGTATTTTATCCAAAAGCGTGCTCGAAAAAGGAAGCAGGATAGCAAAAAAACAATATGTGCGTCACTAACGTTAATTAACTGGAACCATATATTGCGCATGATCCACAACTTCATTGTAGCAATTATAATGATAACACTCAAACACAAAAAAACAACGATTTTATTCGTTGTTTTTCAAAGTATATATTGACTGAATCCAAATTAAACGAGCACGCCCAAACTGCGCAGCAGTGTTTCCAATTCAGATCCTTGAATTTTTCTTTGTTGTCCTGATCCCAAAGTTCCTAATTGGATATTCATAATTCTTATACGCTTCAAATCCACTACTTCCCATCCTAATGCGGTGCACATGCGACGGATTTGATGTTTCTTACCCTCTGTTAAAGTAATATTGAAAGTTGTTTCATCTTTTTTCTCAACCAGACATTCTCTGGTTTTGAAATCTTCAAGTTGCACTCCTTGTCTCATCACTTTCAAGAAAATATTTGTAATCGGCTTATTTACAGTCACGACATATTCCTTCTCATGTTCCCTTTCAGGATTCAGAAGTTTGTCAGTGATACGTCCATCATTGGAAAGAATAATAAGTCCTCGGGAATTCTTATCTAATCGTCCAACAGGAAAAACGTCATCTGCCGTGTACGTCACCTCGGCTATGCTACGTTGTCCGTCTTTCGGAGAATGAGTAACTATGCCTCTCGGTTTGTTATAAGCAAAGTAGACGTATTTTTTGGCGACATTGGCAACCTTCATATTCACAGCCACAACATCCTTTTCCTCAACTTTGTCCCCAATCTTAGCTTTCTTGCCATTAATAGTGACCACACCCTTTTCAATAAGAGCATCGGCTTCCCTGCGTGAACTATAATTATTCAGCGCCAAATAGCGATTTATTCGCATTGGATAGGATATTTCAGATGATTGTGATTGATTTTTCATTAAATTCTATAATTAGATTATGTGAAAGCATAACCTAATTAGGCTATTTTAGCAAGCTTTAAATATGTATAACATCTATTGGGGCAATTCGCAGCCAGTCTTCTGAGCTAAAGTCTCCAAGGGCAGTCTACCGCTTTGCCTGCTGTCGTCAGGGAAAACCCAGGTAGGATAACCGTCAATCTTGGCATCTCTGCACTTTTGAACCTGACCCTTTCCATCCGGAGTAGAACACTCAACATATGGAAGAAGCTTCTTTGAATCGCCAAATTCTTCTTTCTGTGCGTTGCAATGAGAGCACCATGAAGCTCCATAAAAAATTGCGCCCTTATCCTTCAAGCATTGCGCGAAAGAATCCAAATTTCCAGCAGATTGATTTGTAGGTGCCTGCCCTTTTTTAGGAATAAAAAATGAACCAACAACCAGAATCACAAACGCGATAATAACAATACCTATGATGGAATTCTTTGATGTCTTTGTTGATTTTTTTTGCATAAAAATAATATTAAATATATATCAAAACAATATTACAACTCAAGGAATTCAGTATTACACAGAGCATTAGCTGTAGTCTGTTACTAGTTACTAGTTACTAGTTACTAGTTACTAGTTACTAGTTACTAGTTACTAGTTACATGTTTTTATCTGTAACCCATTCTTTCCAAAATAATTTTAAACCAGTCGGTATATGTGCGAGGATTAATTTTGATATCATTAGCTAAATCTTCAATAGTCATCCACCTGGCCTCCTTGGATTCCTTTGGATTAAGCGTCACTTCCCCATCATATTTGCCAATGAGCACAGTGTCGTAAACTTGTTCAGTGAGTCCTGCGTCCGTGTGAATCTTATATGCAAAACTGAAACGCTTTTCCAAATCAGCTTCGATTCCCAAATCTTCTTTAAGTTTTCTCTTAGCAGTCACTAACAACTTCTCACCTGAAATGCAATGAGAAGAATAAGTATTTGACCAAAGTCCAACCGAATGAGGTTGACTATCAGATCTCTTCTGAACCAAATGCTCACCCTTACTGTTATAGATAAAGATTGAAAAAGTTTTATGCATAAGACCTTCCTTATGAGCGCGAAGCTTATCATAAGTTCCCATCTCCTTTCCTTTCTTATCGCAAAGCACTACAAAAGAGCGAAGCAGCGGACTTTCGTCAAAAACAATTTTTTGATTGAAATATTTATTATTAATAAGCATTCCAAAAATTTTAAGCAGCATCGGCGAAGGATCTGAAAGATATGATTCGAAGAAATTCTTGTGCATGCCATAGCTTTTGGCTGCAATCTGAATTGCTTCCTTATTCACATCGCTTTCAGAGATAAGTTTCGTGACTTTATTTTGCCAAACTTTTCCCTTGGTGATTTCACTATTTTCCAGCGCTTCTTTGATTTCAGTTTCTTCAATTAATTTACAAATTGGAAAAGTCACAATTCCATTTCTGATATCAGAAAAAACATCTTGGTTGGAACGAGCATTCTTATCCAGTTCCTCGCCAAAGTTGCCAAGGTCACTGATAATTTGTGAAGCATGAGAAAAACGTTTGTCAGCCGGAATCGCTTTTAGATAATCATTAATAATTTCAAAATTTCCGCTCGAAAGAGCAAAGCCAATAAGTGGCGCATAGTCATAGACCAAATTCAAACTATTGTTTCGATCAACATAATTAATCTGCCAATCGAAAAGCACATCCGCCTGGGAAAGATTATGGATGTTTAATTTTGTCTTTTCAATCCAGAAACCATAAGAAAGTTTAGCAACCATTTCGCTGAGCAAAGTTCTAAGCTTATCAGCATAGCGAAGTTCCTTTTGCGTATATGCGTCCATCAAATCATGGATACAAGAAAGCATCAAATCATGCTGCAAAACAGCGCCCGTGACATTTTCTTCTTTGTCCCAAGTTTCTTGCTTCTTATCGAGAATATATTTTGTTTTATACGCCCAGAGCATGACAATTTCAATCGCAATGGCCACCTCCATATAATCTTCCCAATTTTCAAATGGACCACTGACAAAACCCGCATGAAATTGAACTCCATTAAGATGGATTGGTTTTTTCGTATAGTCCTCCCTTATTGATGCATATTGTGGATATTGTTCACAAAATTTGCTAAAATATTCATTCAGCTTTTTTGAAATGTCCTTGGCGGAAGAATGATAAGTTTTCGAATTCATATGGTTTTTTGTATTGACTTAGGAAAGGAATTCTTTGTAGCGGTAGAAAGGATTTGAACCTCCAATTCAGCCAAATGAACGACTGCGTTTTACCAATTAGACTACACCGCTTTGCGCTTTTGCTATATTAGCAGCATTTCAAGGAAACGACAAGGCAATGAGTTTTGTAACAATACTTTTTATGATAAGCAAAACACTTGACAAAAAGTCATTTATCAGCTTTAATTGAATGTGCTTCGCACGCCGTGACACTTATCGTTATTTTAACAACAGGGAGACATTAGATGAGTATTGTAGCAACTGTTATCGGATTGGCAAACAGAGACAAACACACTCGGATAAAAGAAATGGCTAAAACCCTATTACAAGTGTATCTGGATACATCTGAATCTGATACACCTCTCCAGCAGATTCCCGCCTCTTTGCCCACAATCACCTCAATCGAGAAGGATTCCGTATCTGTTAGTGCAGATGTTAAGCTTATCACTGATATCAATGAAGCAGTAGCCTCAACAATGTTAGCTTCTACTGTTTCTACGGATGCATGCACCGAGCAACAGAAAACGATTGCTGAAGAAGCATTGCAATCATCGTCTCCTGTTTATGCAGACGAAGCGAACGAAAACATTACAAGGCAACCCAAAAGACGCAGGAAGAGGAAAATTGAGCAAGCTAAACCTCTTCAGGATGAGGTAACTGCCGCAACTTTGCCTGCCGAAGAAGTGTCAACTCAAAATGAGATCATCGAAACAGTAGTGGTGGTGGAAATTCAGGCGCAAGAAAAAGGTACCAACGATTCCATTGCAGCTGCAAATGAAGATGCTCAGACTGCTGATGTCACGTCATCAAAGACCTCTGAAAAAACCAGGAGGGGGAGAAAACCAGGGAAAAAAGTTATCAAAACCTCGGAGGATAAGATGGTTGTCGAAAGGATTCAGATTATTCCAGCTATCTGCTCATCTCTTGAGAAAATTCACAAATCCGGGAAGTTTATCTGGTTTGTGAACGAAGCAGAGCGGGAAATATCACGAAGAATTCTTCTCGAAGAATCTCCGTCATGGAAAGATGAACGGGTCACTCTGCAAAAGTTCAAGTTGTTGCCACAAGGCGGCTACGTGTGCGAAAACGGAAACATCTTTCAGGACAAGTGTGTACCTGGAAGAAACGGCATCCTACTGACTCTCGAGAAGCAAAGTCTCCTCGAAGAAATCGGCGTCCACGGTGTGTTCGCATTTTTCCAGCAGTAGAACCATCAGGGGCTCGCTGACAATCGTCAGCGAGCCCGCTTTTTTTTATTAGAACGGGGGTTGATTTGTTATTATACTTTTGATATACTTATTCTTGTTCAGCATTTATTGTATTTATACTTGTATTTATACATCATACAAAATACCTTATACTTTATACATACTATTGGGGTGTAGCCAAGCGGCCCGTCTCGCCCGAGGTGATGCCAGCATGACTCACCGAGGCGGATAAGGCAGCGGGTTCTGGCTTTGACAATTATGAAAAGTTTTGTTACATATCTATTATTGAGTGGAAAAGATAATAAGACCTATCTAGGTTCTACTGATGATATCGAGCGAAGAGTAAAAGAACATAACAACGGAAAAACTTCTTCGACAAAAAATCGTAGACCATTGAAGCTTATATATCAAGAAGAGTTTGAGACCTTAATAGAAGCGAGAAAAAGAGAAAGATTCTTAAAGACAAGAACTGGAAGAAAAGAATTGAAAAATATTTTTGAAAAATTAGATATTGGGGTGTAGCCAAGCGGTAAGGCAGCGGTTTCTGGTACCGCGATGCGGGGGTTCGAATCCCTCCTCCCCAACTTACAAAAGAAAAAACAGTCATTCCTCAAAGAATGACTGTTTTTTCTTTTGTATTATTGAGTGAGGGATTCGAACGGGCAGAAGTGAAACAAGATAACATTCAGCAGAATGTTATCGCAGGAGAACGTCGATGGATGCGAGGAATACGAGCATCCAGCGCTGCCGCGGACAAGGAGTGAACGAGTGTCGACGAGAGAGCGACGCGACGCTTTGCATCACCTATAAATACAACTGATATATTTTTTAGTGTTAAAAAGGTACCTGACCCCTTTATTATATTCTTTATTATATCTATTTACTTAATTCACAAAATGGAACTGCGGCAACTCCAGTAACTAAATTAAAATCAACTTGCGCCCTTTTTAGCAAAGGAAAATGTTCACTGACTTGTAATATTGCCACTTCCCCATCTTCTATAGCCACACAATGCAAAAGCAACACACGATCAAATGAGCATCTATTTTCATCTTTAATATAATCCTTCAAGCTTGAAATTTTTATCAATCCTTCCGTGGTTTGATTTGGAAAAATAATAATTGTTCTATTTTTTCCATATCCATCACCTTTTTTTACATATTTTTTATAGGTAGATAAAATTTCCTCCAAGGGATTACCTTTAACTATTTGTGGAATAATTTTAGACTCTACTTGTATTTTAGTTACTCCATCTGTAATATATCCATCGTTTGGCTCAGGCATTCCTGAATCATAGCAAACCCTCCAACTTTCATTCGAGCTTAGATGATTATATATATTTGCCAGAATTATCAAGCCAAACAATTCGCGCTTACTTAAACAAATATTAGATGATATAGAAGTACTATCCTCCATCCAACCTCCGATTGAAATATTTTTAGAGAGATATTTTTTCCAAATATCTCTAGGGCTTCCCTCTAAATTTATCATAGGTATCCGCATCTTAAAAAATCTACTACTTTTCAAATAATTATTTCACATAAAACAGTTTAATTATAACAGAAAATAAAGGTTTGCATAGAATAATAAGCAATAAGATTCGACGATACAAATTCCAACTTCGTCCCATAATCTAAACATATAAACTTCGTTTTTGTTTAAGCGATTTTTTAGTATAAGAAATACATCTTCTTATTGATCTGAATAATTTTTTTCTTCAATTAGTACAAATTAAACATAAGGGCTGATTTCTTTTCAGTTCCTTCCCACAAACCAACAGATTGCAACAAACGAGGCTCAACAAAGCCTCTTCTGCTTATAATCTTAAATTCCCTCAAAATCATTGACTTTTGATGCATTTTGCAGTATTCTTCTATATCAAACAACGGCAAGGGCGCCTGTTTGGGCTCTTTAAAAAATTACACAATCAACCAAGGGAGGAATTATCATGTCTAAGACAAGTTTCCTACAACTCGGAGAAGACAAGAAAGGGTTTGAGATCGTTGCTGGTAGTGGGCTTATTGGCCTTCCTGATAACGTATCGGGAGAAATGCTGTGGAACCTCTGGGACATCGGAACCAAATTCGGTCAAGAAATTCACAAGGGTCTCGGTTTCAAAGCCGAGCCCCTTGTGCTGGAACTTTACGACTTCCGCAACAACGGCGCAGGCGGAAAAGCTGGCTTCACGGTCGGAAAAGTCAGGGGAACCTGCCTGATGAACGAGGGCATATTCATGTTCGATCTCAAAAACGGCATGAGTGTCATCTGGGACAAGGGACTCAAGGCCAAAGACATTTCCGATGTAATAAAAGAAATCGATGAGTACTCAATTTCCTGCGGATACATAGAAAACGGCATCCGGATTGCACTTTTCAATCCAAGCAAGGGTTCAGATGGAAAGATGTCAGTTGAGCATGTCTTCGCTGAAAGTGCCATCATGATGGTCTTACCTGGCGATCTCGAAGGCACATTGGAAGGATTCGATCATCCTGAACTTCTGGTCGCCATCGAAATGGGCGCACTCAAACTTCTCTGCTTAGCAACCGAGAAAGACGCAATCGTCGCGAGCATGGAAGCAAAGATCTTGAAGCTGAAAGAAATGGGCATAAGTCCGGAAAAAGTAGCAAACATGGAGGCGGAAGAGATAATCGAACTTCGCGAGCTGCTTAAACTCATCTAGATCAATCACTCGAAAGATAAGGAGGAAATCTGTATGTCAAGATTTATGAGTCCCGAGGCAGTAAATAATTTGTTCGCTTTGGGCAGAAATAATTACAGACCCGCCCAAATCATGCGAACAAAAAATGCCATCAATGCCGAAATGAGGGCAGCAATGGCGTTCAGCGAAAGAACGGGCATGATCGACTTTGCCAGAATTCAGGTAATCGTCGCACTGAAGCTCAAGCTTGACCGCCTCTATGCCGAATGAGGCATGGGCTTCATCTGCTAACCAGCCTTCGGGCTACTACCACGCACCACCAAAGGAGAAACATCATGGCGACAAACGACGTAACTTTTAGGCCGAAATCATCCTGGCAGAAACCCGACTGCATCAACAACAGCGCCGAACACCAGTGCCACAACGAATCGACCCTCGAAGCAGTTCTCGGGAATTCACTGGTGCGCTGCTGCGACGACGAGGTGTGCAAAGCCCGGGCTGCGGAAATCGCAAGACTAACTGAAACTGCCGTTTAAACAAAACGGCGCACAAAACCAATGGGGTCATCGAGAAATCGGTGACCTCGTTTTATTTCCCAATCAAAACCTCAATTTGACTAACCTTACCTTGAATAATTTCGATTCTCCAAACAAAAAAATGCCACCCATTAATGGATGGCATTTTTTGTTACGTAGCATGCTGCGTAACATACTAAACCTTTAAGTATCTCCTAATTGCAATTACACCGCTTATTGTTCCAAGGAAAATTCCAGAAAGCAAAAGTGAACCAAAAATAATAAAGAAATTTGAAAGATAAAATGAAACGATATCCCCTCCTGCAATACTGCCTTCAGTAATCGGGGCCAAGAATTTTGAAGTGATGAAGAGTGCAAGCATAACTACGAAAGCTGAAACTACTCCATAAAAAATTCCTTCGAAAACAAATGGCATTCTGATGTAGATATTTGATGCTCCAACAAGGCGCATGATTTCAAATTCTTGCTTGTGTGCATACATCGTCAGACGAATAGCATTGAAAGTGATCAGGATTCCAATAAAAACAAAAACTATTCCTAGGGTCAATCCGACTTGCTCAACGATTTTCATAATTCCCGTAAGTCTTTCGATGGCTACTTGATTTTCCTCAAAATCAATTCGTCCAATACTACCCGAAAAACTTGAACCTTTTATTGCTTTAACAATAATGTCATATTCGGTTGGATTTTTTGCCCTGATCACCAAAGCAGAAAGAAGTGGATTTTCTCCAATCTCATCTAATGCTTGATTAATAGAAGGGTTTTTTTCTCCCAATTTCTTAAACTGGGATAAGGCCTTTTCTTTGGAAACATAGTCAATCGTTTTGATTTCTTGAAAACCGACCAGACTCTCCTTGATTTCCAAAATGCGACTTTCTTCAACATCGGGATTAAAATATACACTGACGTTTATTTTGTCTTGGATGTTTTGAAGCACAATATTAGCAGTAACACCCAAAATCAAAGTTACGCTTATGACATATAGGGAAATTGCCAACACACTAACAGTCGCAAAACTGAGCCAACCATTGCGGATAAAGTTATCGAGCCCTTCTTTAAATGTTCTCTTCAATTTAGTAAACTTCATTTTGTTTTAAAAATATTTGAGTCTGATTTTGAAAAATTTTCAATTTTCAGTTCTCAATTTTCATTTAATTTTCAATAACTTAGTTTTCAATTTCAATTATTTTAAAATTGGGATTTTATTGGAAATTGATAATTGGAAATTGGAAATTCATCTAAAAATCTGCAAGATTTTTAGATGGCATATCTACCTTTCATATGATCACGAATAACTCTTCCACAATCAAGTGCGATAACACGACGATTCAATTTATCAACAATATCCTTGTTATGAGTTGCCAAAATCACAGTCGTTCCCATGCTGTTTATTTTCAAAAGCAACTGAATAATTTCCCAGGTAGCATTAGGATCAAGATTCCCTGTCGGTTCATCTGCAATTACTATGGTTGGACGACGAACCAAAGCGCGCGCCAAACAAATTTTTTGTTGTTCTCCGCCTGAAAGTTGTCTTGGGTATTTTGCAGCCTTATCAGACATTCCTACAATTTCAAGAATTTCTGGCACCTGCTCATTTATTTCTTCAACTGTTGCATCAGAAACCTCCAAAGCATACGCAACATTCTCGTAGGCAGTTTTTTGAGGCAGTAATTTGAAATCTTGAAAAACAGTTCCTATATTGCGTCTGTAATATGGGAGATGCTTGCGATTAATTGCGTCAATCGGTCTCTCATTAAAATAGACATGCCCTTGAGATGTTTGTTCCTCGGCGTATACAAGTTTAAGTAGAGTAGATTTTCCGCTGCCACTATGACCGACAATAGACAAGAATTCCCCTTGCTCAATTGTAAGATTTATTTCCTCCAAAGCCATGAAATTTCCGGGATATGTCTTTGAAACATTTTCGAATTTTAGAATTGCCATATGCGAATGAGCATCCGAATTAAATCCGAATAATATTCGAATAATTTCAAATGCACTTTATTTTTATTTCTTTTTTTATTATAACACAAGAATTTGAATTATGGAATACAAATACCGACTTAGTATCTTGTATCTCGTATTCCGCTTTCCAATCCGCCCGTTACGTAGTGCGTAGGCAAAGCGCAAGTGATAAGCGTAAAAATTTTTGCGAGACGACCCGAGAGGTGCAGTAAAAATTTTAGCGAAGAACGTAGCGCTTGCCCCAGCAACGAGCAAGGGCGGGACTTTCTTTTGTTACTTTTGCTTTCTAGAAAGAAAAGTAAATCCAACTATACATTGGCAATAAAAGTGAAAACTAAATTTAATTCAAAAAATAAAATTACAAATGCATCAAATCCTGGATTCTGGATCAGGTCCGGAATGACAAGGAGTTTATTCGCCGCTCGCTTGCCAGCGAAGATAACTTTCCATGAATTCATGAAGTTCTCCATCTAAAACCTTTTCCGCGTCGCTGGTTTCATGCTTGGTGCGATGATCTTTCACCATCTTATACGGATGCAAAACATATGAACGAATTTGATTTCCCCAATCAGCACTTTTATATTCTCCTCGCAATTTTTGTTTTTCAGCTTGTTGTTCTTCCAGATATCTCTGATGAATTCTAGCTTTCAAAACTTTCATCGCCTGCTCTTTGTTTTGAAGCTGAGAGCGTTCGCTCTGACATGTCACTACAATCCCAGTTGGCGTGTGTGTAATGCGTACAGCGCTGTCAGTGGTGTTCACATGCTGACCTCCAGCTCCTGAAGCTCTATAGGTATCAATAACCAAATCTTGAGGTTGAATATGAACCTCGGCGATTTCTTCAATAATCGGAAGAACTTCCGCAATCGCAAAAGATGTTTGACGAAGACTGTCTGCATTGAAAGGAGAAAGTCTCACCAAACGATGCACACCTGCCTCGCTTTGCAAATATCCATAAGCATAAGGACCAGAAATTTCCAGCGTAGCACTTTTTATCCCCGCCTCTCCGCCACGCGTTTCTTCCACTACGTGTGCGCTAAATCCATTTTTTTCAGACCACCTGAGATACATCCTGAGCAGCATCTGAGCCCAATCTTGCGCATCAACTCCGCCAGCTCCAGAGCGAATTGCCAAAATCACATCATTTTTGTCATATTCACCTCCAAGCAATGATTTAAATTCCAAAGCTTCAAATTCTTTTTGAATTTTTTCAAAATGTTTTTTAATTTCATTTTTTTCATCTTCAGAAGCTGATTCGAAAAGTTCCATCATTTCAGTGAGTTCATCCACTTCTCCTTCTATTTCTTCAAAATTAGCAACTTCATTTTTAAGAAATTCCAATTCTTTGGAAATCTTTGTTGCATTTTCCACGTCGTTCCAAAATCCTTCTGCATACGTTTTTTCTTCCAGTTCAATGATGCGATTTTTTTTCTTAGCAACGTCAAAGGTAGTCCCGCAAGAGCGGGAGCTTATTTTTTATCACTTCAAGATTTTCCAGTGCTTCTTTCATTATTCTACAAAATTACAAATATATTACAAAAATACAAATATACAAAATCTTTAATTTATTCTAAAAATAATAAACCGTACATAATCGCAATCCCTAATACAAAAAAGAAAACTTGTATAAATGTTTCAGAAAATTTATGAGCTCTGTGCTTATGCAGTTCTGGAATCATATCAGCAGTAGCGATATAAATAAAGCCACCAGCAGCGAAAGGAACAAGTATTTTTGTTACTGATTCAAATTGAGAACTGACAAGCAAAACCATAACAGCACCAGCGACCGAAGTAAGAGCGCTTAAAAAATTCCACAATAATGCTTTAGCCTTCGAGAAGCCTCCGTACAGAAGTGTTCCAAAATCTCCAATTTCCTGTGGAATTTCATGAAAGATAACTGCCAGTGTTGTTGCTACTCCGACTGGAATGCTAACCAGATAACTAGCGCCGATTATTATTCCATCAATAAAATTATGAAGTCCGTCCCCTGTTAAAATCACATATGGGAGTGCGTGCCCATGCTCTTCGCATCCAACTTCATGACAATGATGCCATTGAATCAATCTTTCCAAAATGAAGAAAGTTATAATTCCCGCCAAAATTGAAAATGAAACAGAGACGCCCCCTCGATCGAAAGCTTCCGGAATAAGATGAATGAATGCGTCACCCAAAAGAGCGCCAACTGAAAAACTGACAAAAAGGCGCAGCACGTTGTTCAATTTCTTTTCTCCAAAGAAAACGGTGACAATGCCAATCAGTGACACTATACTTACTAAAAATACGCTTGCTAAAGTGTAAAGCCAAACTTCCATTATTTTTTATAGATAATTCTTAATGAGCGCTAAGTGATCAGCTTCAACTTGAGATAATGCTGTGAATAAAATCTTGGTATGTGTTTCTTGAGATTCAAGTGCAAACTGTTTATACACCGAAGATGCATGATCCTCAAGTCCGATTGTTTTTTCAAAATTTTCAGTGTCTTCATCAGAGCAAAGTTCTGGTTTAATCTCCGGCATTGGAATTCCAAGTAGCTTAATGGCAATAGTAGCATGTTCCAATTCTATTTTTGCTAAACGTTTATACATCTTCATAATTTCATAAGACTTGGTCTTTCCTGCCATGCAAAGATAAATTGCATTGGCCTCAATTTCCATTTGCAAAGTTTGTTCAAGATTATTTTTTGATTGTTCACTAAGCTGCTCTTTATTTTCAACAACTGGCTTAGCATCTTTGCCCTCTTTGATAAAATTGTGATTTGCCCCACAAAAAGGACATTTTGATGGTTTTTCCGTACCAATATAGGCATCTCCACAAATTTCGCAGATAAAAGTTTTCATGACTCTACAAATTACAAATTAATTCAAATACAAATGTACAAAAAAAACAATGAGCCGATGGCCGGAATCGAACCGGCTACCTATACGTTACGAGTGTATTGCTCTACCAAGTGAGCTACATCGGCGTAGCTCAATTTTAGCCAAGTTGAGCCTTTTTGACAAGCTCTAAATATGTATAATGTATTTTGTATAAAGTATTACGTACTATAAAAGCCCTTTCATAGCTCTTTGTATTTATACATTATACATTCTACTTTATACATTATACTTTCTTCTGAAGCTTCTCCCAATTTTTATCTATCTCTTGCTGAATTTCTACAATCACTTCTTTATTTTTTTCAGCAAAGAGATGTTTGAACCTACCTTGGGTTTTCAAAAATTCTTCAATCGGTTTTGGATTTTTGATTGTTTGATTGATAGTATATTTTCCATCTTCGATTTCATATAGAGGCCAAAAATTTGTTTCGGTTGCCAATTTTCCCACAGCTACATATTCAGATGTTGGAAATTTCCAAATCTGCGTGCAAGGCTGCAAAACCAAAAGAAAAGATGGTCCAGGTGTTTGCAAAGCTTTCTGCGCTTTGCGTTTAAGGTCTGCCAAATATGCTACATTCGCCTGAGCTAAATATTTTATTCCATGAGCGTTCACTATCTCCATCAAATCTTTTCTCTGCTGACCCTTTCCGAATGATTCAGTTCCAGCTGGTGCTGTTTCGGTTGTGGCGCCATATGGAGTTGCCCCGCTACGCTGCCCGCCAGTATTCATATATCCGCCATTATCATAGCAAACATATAAAAAATCATGTCCGCGTTCCAAAGCGCCGGAAAGAGCCTGTAGTCCAATATCATATGTTCCTCCGTCGCCGCCAAAAGCAATTATTTTTGCTTTCTTTTTTATTTTTCCACTTTTCTCAAGTGCCTTTTGCGCAGCATCAATTCCTGCAGCAGTAGCAGCTGCATTTCCAAATGCGCTGTGAATATATGGAATTTTCCATGCCGAATATGGATAAATTGTAGTCGTCACCTCCAAACATCCTGTTGCATTGGAAACAATCACAGGTTCGTCAGTTGCGCCAAGCACTGTTCTTACGATTGCCGGAATTCCACATCCACTGCAAGTGGCGTGCCCAGCTGAAAGTTTTTTTGTAAGTTCTTTATTCATGATTCTACAAAATTTACAAATTTATACAAAAATACAAAATAATCTAAACATTTGCTATGTCCTGCCCGGTTTCATTTTTTGCAACGTTATCAAGTATCTTCTTAAAAACATCAAAATCACGGTCCGTTACCGCAATAAATTCCCTTACATCGGTGGAAAATTTCCCTCGATGAAACATCTGCATCATAATATCATAGTGTGTGCGCGTGAAGGGTTGACCGTATTCCTTTATATTCTCTCGAGCCAATTCCAAATCAAGCGCTTGTTTTCTGACCAACCATTCAGTAGGATTTCGTAAATAACCATTCATACCAAAAAATGTTTTATGCAAAACTTTTTTAGCAGAAGAAGTGATCCCTTTTCTATTTTTTGTACTAGCATGTAAAAACTCATGCTGCAACACCGAAGGATCACCCTTTATTGAAATAATTTCATTTGTAATTTCATCATAAAATCCCTCAACATTTTTCCATGCCTTATTGCCATCACTTTCAAATAATTTCCTAACTTCATCAGACGTTTCTTTCAAATAAACTTTTACTGTTTTTAAATTTTCAATTCTTGACTGCTGTTCATCAAGCGCCAGTTTAGCATCTCCAGAAAATTCTATTTTTAACTTTGCTAAATATTCCGGACTACTCACATGATTTATCAAATCCTTTCTGATTAACTCAATGCTCACTCCCTCTGAAACTTTTTGCGTGTCATGCCTAATCTCACTCCCATCAACAGCTTGTGCAGTCGCTCCTAGTAAACTTGCACCCACAGCAAACTGCTTCATCTTTCGGCTTAATCCATCAGTAAATGATCTTTTATTTTCATCGTTTTTTTTAATTGGAATCGATTCAAAACTATTCATAAGATTTTTCTGATTTTATTGCAAATATTTTATTTTATTTGAAATCTCTCCATTTTCCAAATCCTTATATACTTTTTCAATGTCTTTTTGCAAGGTGTCACGTCCTCCAAGTCCATAAATATAGCTTGCGATGTCATGTTTTCTGCTTCCAGAATTATGCATGCTAGCCACAACGTCTTGATACAAAGGCGGATATGCGCCGAATGAAATTGCCCTGTCCAGCACTGCAATATTTTTGACGTGCGCAAGCTGCGCCCCCACCTCTTTATACGGAAATGGCCTGTATAGATTTACTTTCAAAAGTCCAACTTTTTTTCCTTTAGCCCTGAGATTATCAACCACTTCTTTTGCTGTTCCCGCAGTTGCTCCCATCATCACAATAACCGAGTCAGCATCTTTAATTTTATATGCTTCGAAAAGTCCGTGTTTTCTGCCTGAAATTTTTTGATATTCTGCGCATATTTTCCTATAAGCATTCTTAGCTTTTTGCATCGCTTTTTCTTGATCGAGTTTGAATTCAAAAAAAGTATTTTGCAATGCCAAAGTTCCAATTGTGATTGGATTTTCAAAATCAGTCAAAGACTGCGAAGCTTTCCTAATTCCCACAAATTTTTCTACAATTTTATCATCCAAAATTTCCACCCGCTCAGTAGTATGTGAAGTATGAAAACCGTCCATAATCGGCATTACTGGGACATTAACTTCTTCAGCAAGTTTCAGTGCAATAATAGTGTTATCATATGCTTCTTGGGCTTGTTCTGAAAAGATCTGAATCCAACCAAGATCGCGCACAGCCATAACATCTCCATGTTCGCCGTGGATATTTAAAGGTGCAGAAAGCGCACGCGAACTAACACACATCACAATCGGAAGTCCGAGGCCACTAACAACAGGCAGAGTTTCAGCCATATGCAAAATTCCTTGCGAACTTGAAGCGGTCACTGCGCGAGCACCAGCAGCGCATGCGCCAATCGTTGCGCTCATAGCACTATGCTCGGATTCTACTTGCACAATCTCAGCTTCAACCAAACCATCTGCTTTCATTTTTGCATAGGTTTCTATAATCGTTGTCTGAGGAGTGATGGGGTATACTGCCATCACGTCCGGCTTGATCTGACGTAGAGCCTCAGCAACAGCGTAACCACCGTTAAGAGCTTTTATTTTGCTATTTTTCATATTATATAAAAATCTTAAAACCTTATTTGATTAAGAATTTAATTTTTAATTTCAAATTTTTAATTTTGAATGAATTTTTAATGTTTTAATTTTAAATGTTTAAAACATTTGCTCATTCGAAATTGAATCGAAATTCGAAATTCTAAATTCTAAATTTCAATACTACTTTTTCATATTTATGGCTTTAACGGGGCAAACCTGGGCGCAAACTCCACAACCTTTGCAATATTCAAAATCAATATCAACCAATTCTTTTTCTTTTCCAATTTTATTTGAAATCTCTATTTCTTCAATTTTCCTAGCGCGCATTTCCATCACTCCTTCTGGACAATGCGGAACGCAAGTTTTACAGCCAATGCATTTGGACGCATCAACTTGGGGTTTCATATATCTCCAATCACCAGTCTTTGGCGCCTTGTCTATATTATGTTTTATAATTCCTCCTTTTTCCATAATTATTATTATAATTTTTAATTTTGAATTTTGAATTTTGAATCAATTTTTAATGCTTTAATTTTTAATTTTAAAACATTTTTCTCATCCGCCAACTGGCGGATTTAATCGAAATTCGAAATTCAAAATTCGAATTTGCACTCTCTAGAGTGAGTCGTAACCTGCGTGCATCGCTCGAATATTTTTTTCAGTCAAATCTTTTCCAAGTTTTTCCAAAAAAACATCTCTGAAAATTTGCGCGGCACTTTCCAAGGTGACAACTTCAGATATTTTTATAAGCTGACCAACCAAAACCATATTTGGATTCGTATTGCCTGTTATTTGCAAAGCAATTCCATTTGCGTCAATAGCATGAATTTTGCCATCAAAGTGTGAAGCTTTTTTTCTGATTTCCTCAGAATCATTTTTTGAATTTATAATCAGCGATTCATTTCTATCAAGATTACCGGTGACATATTCGCTATCCATCACAGTCTCATCCATCACTACAACTACATCCGGGTCAAGCACGGGCTCCTGCGTTCTAATTTCTTTGTCTGAAATACGCAAAAACATTTTAGTTGGAGCACCTGACCTTTCAGGACCAAAAAATGGAAAAGCTTTGACATATTTTCCCTCCAAAACCGCAGCATGTGCGATAAGCTCTGATGCCGTCTTTGCTCCCTGCCCACCCCTAGCAAAGAAAATAACTTCAAATGTATTTTTATTGAATTTCATATTATTTTTTTATCAAGAAAATCTACGAACGATAATCTTATTATACCACTACAAGAAAAAAGGGGAAGCTGCGCAATGCACAACCCCCCCCTTAGCCCATTAAGGCAACTCCTACCAACACACTTGCAGCGACTTTTTCAAGCTAGCTACCAGCATTTCTTGTCTAAAAAATTCTTCTTTCAAATTCTGATCATGTCCAAGAGCTAATGCTCTTTGCAGTTCTTCTTTTCTCTCAAGAGCTGCTTGTAATTTCTCATAGGGATCCTTGAGGGTGTCTTCTACTGAATACCCAGCGTTCATAGTTCACCTCATTTTTTCAATGTTTGAATGCCTATTGGTTTCTTAACAATAAATAAGCTAGTGCCCCGACCTATTCAAGCGCATTCTCCTTAGTGCGACCGAACCCATATCATAGAGACAGGGCTCTGCAACAAATTCATTGAAATTCATTGGAGCATACTGCTTTATTCCAGCTTGCTCCTCCGTTGTCTGCTTATGCCCTTTCACGCCCACATTGGATGACTCCACAAAATATCCCTTTTCCATGATTCCTCCCTTTTTTTAAATAACTGATTGGATGATTATTGTTTGATTTAATCAAACAATAAAAAAACCGACCCTTCAAGGTCGACTTATGTTTACGAATTGGAATATTATTTATTCACACCTCGCAAAAACAAACCGACCTTGGCGGCCGATAAACCAGAAATACATAAACGCGTATAGGTTGTGGTTCAGTTTGTTTGTAAGCATACTACTATTTTACTCACTTACAATATCTTGTCAATGGCTTTTAGAAACTTTCAATTTTCAAACTATTCGGAAATCTATACTCTTAGATTGCGGAATACTTAAAAACTTTAGTTGTAGTACATGTAATCAATTCATATCAATTAATATGAAAATTGGACTTTGGATTATATTTATATTAGTTTTTGTTTGGATTGTTTCTGTTATCGTAACTATAATAAATCCTGACCTTATTTTTGGTCCCCTGAGCATACTCATAGCAATAATAGGAGCTATAATAATTCTAGCAATAGTGGAAATGTGGCGATAGTAAACACAAAAACGAGGCATAAAGCCTCGTTTTTGTGTTATCAGATGAAACTATTATTGAGCTAGTTTCTCATCAATAAGCTTTTTCACGTCGTCATATTTAATTACGCCAGTTTTAAATTGGTCATCAATAAACATGGCAGGCGTAGCTTGAATTCCAAAACTTTGTCCTTCTTTAAGTGTTTGATCAATAGAATCTTTGTATCTCTTTTCATCTAAACATTTATTAAATTCTCCAGTATTGAGTCCTAGTGAGGCTGCATATCCCTTCAAAATACCAGAAGCATCCTTAGCCTTTCCCCAAGCATCCTGAGATGCAAATAATTTTTCTGCATAAGCAGTAAATTTTCCTTGCTCATTTGCGCAACTCGCAGCAATTGAAGCGCTTATTGCTTGAGTAGCTGTAGGTGGAAGATAACTTTTGAAAACCAATTGAATTTTATCGCTGTAATCTTTCAGCATCGGAGCAACAACAGTATTGTAATATTGCTTATCTGATGGATTCTGAAAATTGCTGAAAGCAACAACTTTTACTTTAGCATCGCTTGAACCCAAAGTAACATCTTTATCTGAAGCCTTTGGGGCTGAAATATATTTTCCAACTGGAAATCCTGCTTCAGCGCTTTTGATCGCATACGATTCACCTTGCTTATCCAAAAAAGGTTCAGCCTTAGCAAAAAGTTCTGTTTTTTCTATTTCTTTTGAAAAAATGAAAGCTGGAATAGTTTTAAGATTAAACTGCTCAACAAGTTTCTTACCTTGCTCAGAATTTACATCAATTTTTTCATTAGACATCGTTGGAAGTGCCTGCTTAAGTCCAACGAGAACTTCATCAGGTTTACACTCCTCGCATGTGTCATCAGAAATCACTTGAACTTTCACAAGCGGCTCAGAAAATGCAACCCATGTTTTTCCATTTGAAGAAAAAACATCAGTGCTATTCAAAGCACGCTGTGAGAAACCACCTCCGCGAACCAATTGAACAACGTCGACAAACAAACTTCCGACAAACAAACCTGCCAGCAAGATAACTGCGGAAATAAGATTTTTAATTTTTTTATCCTTTTCCTGCTCAGGATCCAGTTGAACTTCTTCCTGAATTGTCTCTTCTTCGCTTGATTCTTCAATTAAAGCATCGTTTATTTTCTTTTCTTCTTCTGTCATATTTTTCTGCTGTCATTCCAGATTTACCTACCAGCAGGCAGGATTGATCTGGGATCCATCGCTAGACATCGCTCTGGATTCCCGCTTTCGCGGGAATGACAAGGTAAAAAATTAATTTATTTATTATGATGAATTGTGATTATTTTTGTGATTCTTGCTGATTCTGTTGCGTTTGTGTTTGGATTTGCTGTGCTGCTTGTTGAGCGGCCTCTTCTTGAGTTATCTGGTCTTCAAGCTTTCTCTTCATTGCAGAAATATCGTAGCTCTGCTCGTATTTTTTTATCTGATAATCATTAAAGCCAATCGTAATTTTTTTAACCGCTTCAGTTTTCAATGTAATTCCAATTAAGATACCGAGAATCAAAAAGAGTGACATTTCGAAAATTGCTTCGCGTCTTTTCTTTTTTGCGCGTTCAACTTCTGTTTCAATTTGAGTTTCAATTGGTCCAAACTCGCTAATTTCTTCGAGCTCAACATTATTTTTTTCTTGTTCCATTTACCCTGTTAAATAAGATTTGAATCTCTTTCCAGAGAAAAGCAAGCTTATTTTTTTCAGTTAATTATTAAATTACCCATCCTTTTTAACAAGCACTTCTCAAATCTTAATTTTAATTTTTGTTAAAAAATTAAAATTATTTAACGGGGGTGAAGCCTGTATTTAAGGGTTAATATGTATACATAGATTACCATAACCGCATAAAACCTACAACTTGCGATTTTATAATTTTATTGTGTAATATTAGTCAGCTTCTTAGGCGCTAGCTTCTTAGCTTTTCAGTAAGGATACCACCCAGATACCTATTTAAATACCCACCCGATTTTGCGCGCGTGATTGACATAATACCGCTGCAAATCACATTTATTCTATGATTATTTAAACCACCAAAAGAAATCCTTCAACGTTTCAACGTCGCGGGCTTTTTCTTTTGTAAGCGTTCACAAACCTCAAATATTTTACTCCCTAAAAAGCTAACGAGCTAACGCCTAAAAAGCTGTTGCATTATTCTTTCCTTAGCGCTTCCATCGGCGAAAGTTTTGAAGCTTTGTAAGCAGGATAGTATCCGAAAATAATTCCAGTCGTGGCCGAAAATCCAACCGCAATCAAAATTGATTGCAAAGTAATTGAAAATTTCAGAGTATAGCCAAGCAGACTTATGATATATGAAAATCCAAGCGCCATAAGATAACCCAAAACTATTCCGACTAATCCACCAGCAATCGTGAGAAAAACAGCTTCCAGCAAAAATTGATTGCGGATGTCGGCAGATTTTGCACCCACTGCTTTCCTGAGACCTATTTCAAATGTTCGCTCCACCACAGCCACATACATCACGTTCATAATCCCGACGCCACCCACAATAAGAGAAATGGAAGTTAATGCCAACAACAAAATATTGATCGTTCCAAAAACATCTTCCACTAAGCTTTGCGCTTCTTTGATTGTTGTCACAGAATAATCCTCCTGCTCAGGCCTGGGCGTCTTGTGAATCCGTTTAAGCGTGTCATTAATGTCAGCCACAGTCACATCAATCAGATTCTCATCTTTTACTTTTAATGTAATAAACCTCACATAATCAATTCCCAAAATCTTTTTTTGAAGTGTTTGCACGGGAACATAAATCAATTCGTCGTAATTAAAAAATGTAACCGCACCTCTTTTTTCCAGCACGCCTACAACTTTGAAATCCATATTCTTCATCCTGATGGATTTTCCAATTGCATCTTCCGTGCCAAAAAGCGTTTCTTTGATATCGGGACCGATTACTGCTACCTGACTCAAGCTATCATCCTGAGCTTGATCATAAAAAGTTCCCTCTTGAATTTTTACTGCGCTGTCCACACTTGGATAATTCGCGCCCACTCCAAAAAGCATAGCTCTTTTATTTTCATTCTTATATGTCGTGAGTTCTTGTCCAATTGTTCCAGCCGAATAACTCGCCACATTTGGAATTTTAGCCAATGCTTCTCCGTCTGAAACTTTCAAAGTTGTGATTTGAATTCCCTGAGCCTGTCCCTGAGCATTAGCAGTGGAAGTTTTTCCAGTGGCTGGAACTTTTGTTTCAACTTGAATAACATCAGTGCCGAAGCTATCAAATTGCCCAAGCACATAATTTTTAAGCCCTTGCCCACTTGAAGAAACCACGATCACCGACATGATTCCAATCACGATTCCAATCAATGTCAAAACAGTCCTGCCCTTATTATTGCGCAGGTTTCCGAAAGCTAATTTAATTGAAAGTAGAAATCTTTTCATCCAGTAGTAGAAATTCAAATGAGCCTTTACTCAATCAAACCTTATCAAAACAAAAATTTTTAAATTTAACCAGTAAAATCCTTCTTTAGTGAAAATTATTTACATATTTTGAATTTTCACTACTGGATTCATGAACTAAGTATAACACACCGCATACATTATATATTATACAGCATACATTATACAAGATACTTTATACATGCATCATTCCACGCTTAATCCAGAGGGTGCAGCAGGAGGCGTCGAATCCAATAACTCTGGGCCGATGTAGGATGTTGAAATAACAACATCATCAAGATACAACGGATAAGTGACCTGTGAAGATAAAGGGTACGCTGGAATAGTCGCATTATCTAAAATTGTAATGTCATTCCAACCCTGAGCTACTGAACCGCCAGTTTTCACCCAAGCTATCCCTCCCTTGCTCCAAACCTTTACTTCATCAAACCACATCTCACTAATACCATCTGTTGCACCAGGCGCAGTGTTCATCTTAGCCCTAAATTCATAGCTATGCCACAGCGAATCTGACGGCCATTTAAATTGAGAACCCTGCGGATAAATTCCAGGATTCAGAGAATAAAAATCCTGCACTGGATCATTATCAGTATAATCTGGCGAATATCTCTCTGAATTATAAATATAAGTTTGCGAAGGAGTAGTAGAAATATATTGATACCAGTCAGGTATCCAAACAGGATGAACAACGCCTCCATTTTGAGGAGCGGTATACAGCGACGGGTTTCCACCATCACCCCATGTCCCATTATATCGAGCAATCTTCATAATTTTCTGAAACGCACCACGGTTCGGAATCGGATTAGCATCGTCCGTCCATCTCCAATCAGGAGAATATTTTAACCAAAACCGCACATATATATCATCATGACCAGTAGCACCCAGCCAAATATGCATAGCATCACCACCTGTCCAAGTTCCATTTGTTCCGGAAACTTCCACATTGTAAAGCATACCTCTTCCAGAATTTCTGCCCAAGCCATCACCAATTTCAAGTTGATTTGTTACATTTGGCGGATCAAAAAGCGTGGCTCCAACGCGAAACAAATCAAAAAGAAATACGTCATCATTCTTCTTGGGTGCTGGATATATAGGATTGCCGCCATTATAACCTGTCCATGCTGCCGGGAAATCATATCCTGACTCGCCCTTAGCAGGTCTGCTTCTTGTCCAATCTTGCACGTCTTCAAAATCAGTCTGAAATTTAATGTCCGCGAAGGAAATTTTTGGCAACATAAAAAATACAGCGAGCAAGAAAAATGCCCCATTGAAATATGGTTTAATTTTTTTTACCAACTTTTGTTTTTTTGTTTTGTGACACATTATTTTTGATAGCTATGGAATATTTATTTTCACGGGGTAAATTTTGGGAATTTGTTTTTCATTTCCTAATTATACCACTTTTTATTGGTATTTTGTATTTCTGAATTTATAATCATGCATTATATTAAATACTTTATACATGCATCATTCCACACTGAGACCAGTTGGCGCAGCAGGAGCCGTCACGTCAACAACAGGAGCTTCTGTGCCAATGTAACTAGTACTGACCACAAAATCATCCATGAAAAGTTTCATCACGGTATCATAATATTGAGAATCGGATAAATTTGTCATGTTATCTAAAACAGTTAGCCAATTCCAACCGGGAGTTGTTAAGGATTCACTTCCAACCCAAGCCAACGAAGTGCTAAGCATGTGGTGACTAGAATCAGAAAGATCATCCAACCAAAATTCCCATTCGCCATCAGCCACTCCTGGAGAGCTATTCATTTTTACGCGAAATTCATAGCTATGCCACTCTCCATCAGTTGGCCATGGGATTTGTCCTCCATATTCAGAAATTAGCCCGCCGCCAACTGGATCGAAAACATGACCTGGCTCAAAATGAACTTTATTACTAGCTAAATTTGGATCATTATGAAAATCTGGATAAAAAGTTGGTGTCTGATCTCCATTGCTAAAATTCTGAGGACTACTAGATAGAGTAAGCGGCACCTTAAATCTTGAGATTCGAATTAATTTTTGCAAAGCATAATTTGGTATTATTGTTCCCCAGTGAAAAGTATTTGGATCATATTTCAGATAAAACCTTACGTATATCTCTTGATAACCAGCATCTCCAAGTGATAAATCCAAACCTCCGCCCACCCAACAACCACCACCATAGCAACCAGGAGGATCTAAATTATAGGTCATGCCTTTTCCGATCCCATCTCGAGCTCCTTCACTACCCAGAATAAAAGTACTATCATGCAACCATCTAGGAATAGCAGCTCTGTAAGATGTCCAATTTTGTGGCGGTGGTTGCGAAGGACCGCCAGCCTTATCTTTCCAAGTGTTTGGCCATATTGCATTAGCACTTGGATATGATTCTGCCGATTGCCAATCAGGCGAAGCGTCAAAATTATCTTCAAACACAATAGCAGCCTGTGAAAAATTAGGCAGCATTAAAAAAACCGCAAGGAAGAAAAAAGTTTTTATTATTTGTTTTTTCATTAAATACCTGAAAATCTTGTTACGTAGCATGCTACGTAACAACTCGCTAATTCTTATTTATAATTATACCACTTTTTATTAGTATTTTGTATCTTGTATTTAACTTTACAAACCTTATGAACTTGCAACTTTATAAACTTTTATGTATTTTGCATTTTTGAATTTATACATTATACATAATACCAGATACCTTATACATGTATCATTCCACCCCGAGCCCAGTCGGAGCAGCAGGAGAAAGAATATCACCAGAAACACGAGTGGTGCTAACTACCACATCATCCATATATATCTGCATTTCTTTCTTTTCTGAAAGTGGTGCAGGAGCTACTGTAATATTATCCAAAAACATCAAATAATTCCAACCTTGAGTTACTGAACCACTTGAATCAACCCAGAGAACATCTGTTTTTGCCTGATGCTTGTCCGGGGTGCTTTGACCGTCAATCCAGATTTCCCATTCGCCATTCGCAGTACCAGGCGCACTATTCATTTTTGTCCTGAATTCATAGCTATGCCACCCGCCGTCAGACGGCCATACAAGTGATGCAAAAGTCTGCGTCGGTCCATAACCAATAGAACCGTTTGGTTGAGTATTGAAAAACTCACTTGAGAAAAAAGAGGTGGGAGGAAAAGATTTATTATAATACCAATCCGGCATCCAAGAAGGGCCATTTTCCGTGGGAGTAAAAAACATTTGTGGATTATGATTGTTATAATCATTCATGTCTCCGCTAAATCTGGAGATTCGGATTAACTTTTGCTGACCATGTTGGGTATTGCCAGGATCTGTCCAAAGCCAATTTGAATCATATTTAAGCCAGTATTTCACATAGAGTTCTTGGTATCCAACTGAACTCAAGGACAGATCAAGAGATCCGCCCGCCCAATCACCATAACTGCCAGTTGACTCAACATTAAGCGTGATGCCTTTTCCGCTGCCACCACGAGCGCCAGTTGCATTCAGAATATATGTGTCATTGCCAGGAGTGTCAGTAAAATAAGAAGCGCTCGCCCTATAGGCAGTCCAGCCTTGGGGTGGACACGCAGTAGTACACGCATCAATGAAAGTTGTCGGCCAACTCCTATCCAATCCTCCTACTGATTTCGCGACAGTTTGTTGGGATTGCCAATCAGCTGAAGAGTCAAAATTATCCTCAAAAATAACAGCTGCCTGCGAAAAGTTAGGTAACGCAAAAAATATCAAGAGCAAGAAGAAAAATTTTATAGTTTGTTTTTGCATTGCTTAATTATACCACTTTTTATTAGTATTTAGCATTCTTGAATTTACATATACATAATACCAGATACTTTATACATCAATCATTCCACGCCGAGCCCAGTCGGAGCAGCAGGAGAAATAATGTCAGCAGCTGATTGTGTATAATTTTGTGGTAGACGTCCTCCGACGCAAGTACCAGCGCATTCATCTTCTGTTCCTGCCATGGGAGTATACGCAACCACGTCATCAATATATCTCGCCATTTCTACATGATCTGCTTTCGCATAGGCAGTCGAATCAATATTGTCAGCAATCATTATCCAGTTCCAACCCGTATCCAAGGTCATTGCAGTGCCATTAGTATCAGTGCCGGATTTCACCCATGGGACATTACTCTTCTGCGCCACCAAAGTACCATCCAGCCAAGCCTTATAAACTCCATCAGTTGCACCCAAAGCAGAATTCAATTCCACATAATATTCATAGCTATGCCATTGGTCATCGCCACAATATCCAGAAGCATCATGAGGTATCGTTATAGAGCTAGGAGCTTCAGATGCACAAGATGAAGGTTGTAGACCAAAAGTACATTGTGGTCCATATTCATAATTAGGAGCATATCGCTCCTCCATATCAAATTGAGCTGGAATACCATAATTTGGTTGAAATCTACGGTATGCATTTCCAATCAAAGTAGGACTCGTATCAGCAGATGGATATAATTGGGGATTGAAAGTGTCAGGATTAATTGTTGGATCGCGCCTCAAGGCACTAATCCTAATCAATTTCCCCATTGCGTTTAAATTCAAATCTGATGAACCCCAGCAAAATTCCGCGGTTTCCTTTATCCAAAACCTGACAAAAAGTTTCTGATACCCGACTGCTCCCAGATATTTATCAATTCCACCACCAGACCATGTTCCCCATTCACCTGTTGATTCGACGTTATACGTTAAGCCTTTACCGTTCACGCCACGAGCACCAGTTGAATCAATTAAATAAGTATCCCTATCATTTGGTGTCCATAAAGATTGAGAGGCGCGATAAGATGTCCAATTTTGAGGTGGACAATATCCTGAACAACTCCCGGAATAAGTTGGCGTACCCCAGACTATTCCACCACCCCCAAGAGTGAGCTGCTGCGATTGCCAATCGGTCGATGCATCAAAATTATCCTCAAAAATAATAGCTGCCTGTGAAAAATTAGGCAGTGTTAAAAATATCGCACACGAGAATAATATTTTAAAAATTTGTTTTGACATTTCCTAATTATACCACTTTTTATTGGTATTTCGAATTTCTAATTTATACTTTTACATAATACAAAATATTTGCCTCAAGATTACACTAGGAACATTACACATAAACCTACATTACGCTGAGTCCACTCGGCGCAGCGGGCGCATCAATATCCGCACCTCCAACAATATAATCAAGGCCGCTATAATTTGTACTGACCACAACATCGTCAATGTATAATGGATACACAACATTTTCAGTATATGAATGAGAGATAATATAAGCATTATCAAACAATTCAATATAATTCCATCCCTTTGTCGTACTACCTCCAGCCATTACAAAATCCATATTATTTTTAGTGAACATCTTTACGCCATCAAGCCAGACTTCTTGAATTCCATCCAAAGCACCAGAAACAGAGTTCATTTTGATATGATATTCATAATGATGCCAACTGCCATCCTCCGGCCACGCATAAGGACCACCTTGCGGATAAAATTCCGGACGCAAAGAATACATATCTTGCGTCTGATCATACGCCACGATTTGTCCATCGCTACGATATGACCTATTTCTGAAAGATTGATAATACGGTTGACTTGATATGTACGACATCCAATGAGGCAGCCATGCTGGCTGAGTTGGACTTGTTGGACTAGAATGATCATCAACACTTGTACTACTTGTTAATAGTTCATTCACCCTAGCAATGAAAACTAATTTTTGTTGCGAAGCTGACACTGGAGCATCAGGAAGCCAATCAAATGCTGGATCATATTTAATCCTGTACGACACATACAATTCATGATATCCATCATCACCAAGATACATTGTAAAAGGACTTCCTCCAGACCAACCAGTGGAATAATCGTGCGAAACCTCAATATTATAAGTCATTCCGCGGGTATTATTTACACCCTGATTCTCTCCCACTGTCGCAAGTGGTGTATCGAGAGATATAACTTGCCGTGGAGCAGCCCTATACCAACTACTGTTCCAAAGCCACGACCCATCATTTTTCTTTGGCGGTCCAGGATTAGGTGGAGTAACATTCTGACTCCAGGTTGCAGGAAATCCTGTTCCAGTAGCAACAGGACGCGTTACAGACCAATCAGCCACATCTTCAAAATCAGTTTCAAAAACAACTGCCGCATTTGCCAAACTGGGAAATATTAAGACCATTGAGATCAAAAAAGTTTTCAGGATTTGTTTTTGCATTTAATATCTGAAAATCTTGTTACGTAGCATGCTACGTAACAACTCACTAATTTTTATTTTATAATTATACCACTTTTTATTGGTATTTCGTATCTAGTATTTCTGAATTTATACATAATACAAGATACAAGATACTTTATATGAGTTTATTCATATCTCAACGCTTCCATTGGGCTAACACGCGAAGCTTTGCGGGCAGGATAAATTCCAAAAATTAGTCCGATTGCAATCGAAACAAATGTCGCCAACAAAACAGAACTCAGTGATATTAGGAACTCCCAATCGTACCCCAAAGCATTAATAATAACCGAAGCCAAAAATGCGATTATGATTCCAATTATAATTCCAATAATCCCACCAACTAATGTTATGAATACTGATTCCATTAGAAACTGCGTGATGATGTGACGATTGCGCGCGCCTACTGCTTTTCTGAGGCCAACCTCACGAATACGTTGGTTTACCGAGATAAGCATAATATTCATAATCCCAACTCCCCCAACCAGAAGTGAAATAGCCGCGATGCCTGCCAAAAAATATTTAAGCACATTTGTAATGTTGGTCAGGATAGTTAATGCCTGAGCAGTATCACGCACAGAAAAATCGTCATCGCTAGGATTTTTGATTCTGTGTTGTGTTCTAATCGTATATTTCACGTCAGCCACAGCGCGATCAACGTTTTCAGGCGAATCAATTTTAATACGCATAAAATTAAGATAATCAATTCCTAGTAGAATTTTTTGTGCAGTCAAAAGTGGGACATAGACCAATTCATCAGGATTAGAAATTGCTGAGCCTCCTTTTGGAGCAAGAACTCCGATTACGGTAAAGTTAACATCTTTCAAGGAAAAAGTTTTTCCAATTGGATCCTCACTATCAAAAAGTTCTTTCGCCTTGGATGTTCCCAACACGGCAACACGTGCCAATCCTGAATTCTCTTCTGACGTAAAAAATCTTCCAAAACTTAAATCATTTTTTTCAACATTGATAAAATCAGCAGAAACTCCTTGAAAGCTTGCTTGATTAGAATTATTTTTGTATTTAGCTGTTGCCACGCCGCTAACATATCCTGAAGCAGCAATAGCATTTGGAACATTTTTTTTAAGTAACACAGCATCCAAATCCGATTGCTTAAGTGTCGTGGTCACAATTCCCAAAGCTGATGCCGGCGGTCCTTTTTCATCAGATGCACCAGGAAGAACTCCGACAAGATTTGAACCAGCACCAGAAACTTGATTCAAAATAAGTTGCTGCGCGCTGGCACCAATCGCCATCACAATAATCACACTCGCAATTCCAATTATGATTCCCAAAATCGTCAAAAACGAACGGAATTTGGCCGCCATCAGGTTTTTGTAGGAAATTTTAATTGGTGAACTTAATTTCATAATGTTACGTATTTCGTATATCGTATTTAGTATTTCATGTATCGCCCCCTCTCCTGTGGGAGAGGGCTGGGGTGAGGGTGCTAAATAAATTTCTTCACATTCCCTTCTCCATTCGGGAGAAGGTGCCCATGTACTCATGGGCGGATGAGGGTGCTTAATTTAATTCACAAATTCTTCGATTTTAAAAACCACTCCATCTAAATTATTATTAATTTCATTATTCCAAAATCTTAAAACCTTAAATCCACAACTTTCCAAAAATTCAGTCCTCACCGTATCATATCTTTCTTGTTTTTCTTCTTTGTGCTGCCAACCATCCAATTCGATAATCAATTTTTTATCCAAACATACAAAATCAACAATGTATCTGCCTAATGAATGTTGCCTTCTGAATTTTAAACCATGAAATCTATTTCCCCTGAGACGTGACCATAAAATTACTTCCTGTGGTGTCTGATTTCTTCGAAGATTTTTTGTTCTAACTGAAATCTTTTCTGAAATTTTTGGTTTTGTGTGCATTGCAACGCCCCCTCTCCTGTCAGGAATACCTGACATCCTCTCCCAAAGGGAGAAGAAGATTGGAATCATTATTTTAATAAGTCATTCGAGTCGCCTATTTGAGCAAGTCGCTCTCGCTCCCTGCAATCAAACGATTTAAAACTGGCTCATCGGAAATAAGCTGTCCATCTTTCATAATCAAAGTTCGCTTAGCGTGCTGGGCGGTATATGTTTCATGAGTAACCAAAATAATCGTGTGACCTGCATCATTAAGTTTCTGCAAAATTTTCATCACAGCCAGCCCGGATTTAGAATCCAAATTTCCTGTCGGCTCATCAGCAAAAATAATTTCTGGATTATTAACCAAAGCCCTGGCAATTGCCACGCGCTGTTTTTCGCCACCTGAAAGCTGATTGGAAAGATATTCAACACGATGTTCCATCCCTACAGCCTTGAGTGCATTGAGAATTTTTTCTCTATTATGTGTTTCTATATGATTTTCATCATACAGAAGTGGCAGCTCAGTATTTTCATACACTGAAGTTCTTGGCAAAAGATTGAAAGATTGAAATACAAAACCAATTTTTTTGTTTCGAATAAGTGCCAACTCATCATCTTCAAATTTAGTAATATCTTTTCCTTCAAAAAGATATTCCCCGTCAGTTGGTCTGTCTAGCATGCCAAGAATTTGCATCAAAGTAGATTTACCACTGCCAGACGGTCCCATAATTGAAACGAATTCCCCTTTCTCTATCACAAAATTCACACTTTTAAGCGCAGGAGTTTCAACTCCTTCAGAAGAATATGTCTTGCAAAGATTTTTAACTTCTATAAGATTCATAAAATCATTTTAAAAAATTATCCACTGTTTTTCTTACTTAAAAATCAATGCGGGTGTATAATATTAATATATTCGGTTTCATTTTTATTATTGCAGCTCTTTGAAATAAAAAAGGAGACAGATATGGAAGATCACAAGAAAGAAAACAATACTAATAATCAAGCTTCAACAGAAGTTGCCAAGGAATCAATCTACGAATCACCAAAGCTTCATTCTCGAAGCAGAGCTTCCAACAAATTCTCCAATCTTCTCTCAAGAGCTGGTGTCACCATTCAACGATAATCGCCACTTTCGCAACCCGCGAACCAAACGTGAAGAAATTTTCACGGTTCGCGGGCTTTTTTTATCTATAGACATTTAAAGAAATTTATTTCACAGATTGAAACGTCACCACCTTTTCTCCGCCTTTCAAGCCAGACTTGATTTCAATCATTCCCTCGTCACCTTCAAGTCCAGTTTCAACATAAACTTTTTCAGTTGTAATTCCGTCAGCCTTGAGCACGTCTACATATTTCTTCTTGCCATCATCTTCAGTTTTAACAGCGCGACTTGGCACCATAACAACATCATTTTTCTCTGCTGTGCTTATGTCAACGTTCAAACTCATTCCCGGCTTAACACGGACATCAACAGTGTTGAGTTTTAATTTTATATTGTAATACACCACTCCTTGCACATCAGTTGAAGCCGGATCAATTTCAATAATTTCCGCATCGAAAATATCCTCTGAAGTTAGCGCATCGAATGTCACCTTGGCATGCTGGCCAAGTTTGATTTTAACAATATCGGATTCGGGAACCTGAGATTGAATTATCATATCAAGAGACATAACTCTCGAAAATGTTTCTTTAATCACGCCAGTGCCCAGAATTTCCCCCGGCTTATTATTAATCTCGGTTATGATTCCATTTACGGGAGAAACAAGAGTTGCCTTGCTTAAGTTAATCAATGCTATATCATAAACTGCTCTCGCGCTTGCAACCTGAGCGTTACGGGCGTTTCTTGCATAATCAGATTCAACTGTTTCAACTCTTGCTTTGGCACTGTCAACAGCATTTTCCGCGGAAATCTCCGAGAGATCAGTTTGTTCATTCGCGACTTTCAAGGCTTGCTTCGCTGAATTAAGCGCATTTTCTGCGGCTGTAAGCGTAGGCTTAGCTTGAAGCTTAGCAGCACCTTCGCTAAGACTATTATAATATGCCAGCGTATCAGCATAATAATTTTCCGCATTTTCCACTGTTTGCTTGGCAGCTGAGATATTTTGGTCATTAAGTGATTCAGTTTGATCCAAGGTATTCTCAGCATTATCCAAAGAAACTTTAGCTTCACGCAAAGTATCATTATTTGTCCCGGATGTTGCGATTACTTGATCAAGACTAGCTTTAGCCTGATCAACTTGTTTTTGTAAAGTCGCATCAGTAAGTGTTGCAATTTTATCGCCTGCCGCAACCTGATCACTTTCTTTCACAAAAACTTTATTCACCCTTCCACCCAGTTCAAAATTCAGCGTGATTTCATCTTGAGCCACCAAATCACCTGTTACAGAAACAGTCTGAGCAAGCGTACCCTTTGTAACTTCAGCAGTAGTATAGGTCGTAATTGGTTTTTTACTTTTCACATACCAAATTATTCCGCCAACAAAAGCGAGAATAACAAAAATCCAAATTGACCACTTTTTTGTTTTAGACATAGTTTAAAAAATTCCTAATTACTAATAACTAATTTCTAATTAATTTCAAAATATTTAATTTCCAAAATGTTTCTGATATTTCAGCATTTGGTATTTATTAGATATTAGAAATTTTAGATGAGTGTATTTTGTTTGCACTGATTATCAAGCGCTTCATTTACCATCGCGTCAGCAACCTTGTTTTTCTCCCGTGGGATATGAGTGAATGTAACCTTCCCAAAATCAAACATCAAATTCCATATTTCAAGGAAGTACTGTTGGATACGTTGTTCTTTTAGGCGATATTCATGATTGAGTTGTTTCACTACCAATTCGCTATCAAGCAAACATTCAACTTCAATTTTCTTAGCTTTCTCTTTTCCGATAAAGTGCTTCACCTTTTGCAAACCCAAAATCAGCGCTTCATATTCAGCGTCATTATTAGTTCTGATTCCAATACATTGCCCAATTTTTTTTCCAAGAGTTTCAATATAAACTCCGACTGCAGCTGGACCTGGATTTCCACGCGAACCTCCATCTGTATAAATTACGATTTTTTCCATCCGGAAGTAGAAATTCAAATGAGCCTTGCTCAAACAATTTCTTGTTTAAATAATAACTAAACAACAAACCCGGAAAGTATCCAAACTATTTTTGAATTTCACTTCACGGATAAATATCTTTAAATAGTAAAAACTATTACTGCTTAATATTAGCATTTTTTTGCTTTGTAAGCAATTTAGATGAGCAGCAAAAAGCGGATCATACGCAATATACGGTCTTACAGGCAATGACACTAGATCAGTGTTTTGTGCAACTTTTTTGCTAGCCCGTTTTGTTTTTCGGCCAATTGTCCGACCTCGGCGAACCGAGGCGAGACGGGATACGAGAGTATCTCTGAGCTTTTGGATAGTGAGTATTTTATCCAAAAGCGTGCTCGAAAAAGGAAATAGGCTAGCAAAAAAATAGGAGCTTCTTACTAATACTAATTTGAACACAGCCATGTATTGCGTATGACCCATAAAAAGCTCGCTGTTTGTTTTTTATTCAATCATTTATAAAAGCCTCGCCGTCATGTATCCAATGCCAAATGGATATTCATAACTGAGCAAATTAAACTCATGCTTACGACCATGAAGAATACCGAGTAATATTATTATTGATCGCACGCCACATTCGGCAGCTTCGGCAAGCGCTTCGGGCTGCAACCCAAGGATGCTCGCCTTATCATAAGCACCTAAAAAGTGTAGGATATCCCTATCAAACTTCAAGGCGCCAGGAGAAAATCCAGCCGGTGAAATTGGTGTTAATTTATGCGAAAGATCGGCGCTAGCAACAACAGCGACTCTTCCGCCTGAACCCATATCAATAACCCTCTGAATAATTTCACCATAAAAATACTGACGATGGTAGTCCATAAGTGAAAAAGAAAGGTGCACAATTTTTGGTTTTATATTTTCAAGTAAGTGATGAATAGGAATAAGGGCACCATGATCCAGAAAACTTTCATGCAAATGTGTTGGAAGATCATTCATAAGACCAGCGAAAGCTAGCTTATTTGCGAACACGATATTATTCTCGTATTCATAAATATCATCTAAACCAAAATCAACAAATGAGCCTTTTAAAATACTGGAAGAGTTAATTACAAATGAATATTGTTCAAGATGAGCATGAGGAGAAATTATAATAACAGTATCGGGATCAGAATTTTCAATTCCCTTTCGGAGTTCATCAAAAGAATGCAATGTTTTTTCAATTGCCTTAAAATCATCCTCGTTGCCAATTCCCGGAATACTTTCCGGCGGGTGCGGCATAATTGCGGCAAAGACCAACATATCAGTAAAATTTATATATCATACAAACAAATACAAGAAACCTAATTGCTATTACAAGCCAGTCGCCTTTATATTCTGCATTAAAAAACACCTGTTAATGCAGGCAATTATTCTTTTCCGTTTCATATTTTTCTACCTTACAAAAAAGAGGCCTCACGGAAAACTTTCCGTGAGGCCTCTGACACGCATTAACGCTGATAGAATCTCATGATTCCTTTCTTACCCTCAACATTCCAGTAAGGCCTGTCCCAACTCAGGATGTCATAGTCGGTGTAATATTCCCAATCAGCTCCCGTCTCCCGAGTACCAAAAGGAACCCTGGAGCCGTTTTTTGAGAATATAACGAGTTGCCCGGTAGTGCTTGGGCCTTCCCCATAAAACATAGTAGGGATGGCTTGCACTAGTGGCGCAGTAACAGCAGCGTAGTAACTGCCATAACTGTTTTTTTCCAGCGATCCCACATACAGGGATTTGTTTTCCAACTCCCAAGCGACTCCGCCCATGGAATCGGCATCCACATCTTCCTGTAGCCAGACGAGCTTGTCGCAGCCGAAGAAAACATAAAAGGTGATCGTATCGTCGGAATTTTTCACAACATCGACGTACGTCTTCTCTTCATGTCCATACTGGAAACCATACTCCCTGGCAAGAAACTGAATCGGTTCGGTGGAGCGAAATGTTAGTGCCCTCGTTTCAACTTGGTATTGCTCGCCGTCATCCATAAAAAAGACGACGCTCGGGTAATCATTATTCACTGCCCCGCCAAACAAAAGAACTAATCTACCTGTTTTAGCATCGATGCTGGGCATGGTCTGGAAAAAATTCCTATTACTGATATACATCACATTGACAACATTCTCGATGCCGTACTGCTTTGTTCCAACTCCTTGAAGACCCATTATCGACTTGCCGTCGACTTTCAGCTGGAATTCTTGGGTTCTTCCGGCCACATCCATGAGGATGTCGCCTTCAGAGACCACCGTCTGAGCCTGCTTCACGTAGCCGTACTTCTCGAATTGAGGTTGAGTTTGCACTGGCTGGATGTTGGACGTGGTCTTAGCTTCACCACTGCATCCTGCGAGCAACAACGCCATAACGACGAAAACCGCCAAACTGAAAACCGCGGGGGATGCCTTAGCCACTAAACCAATAAGCTTTTTCATTCTGAAACCTCCTTGTTTATTGCCTCCAGTAAAGAGGACTTTAGTGAACTACATTATTTGGCCAAAATTAGCCTATTCTATTTTTAAGTTTCCAACCATATTCTACGACCTATAACTATACACCTTTTTAGACAAAAAGTCAAGCGTAAAGCCTGACTTTTTGAATTTTGGCTATAGTAAGCCACTAAATATGCCTTATTTTGAAGACTATTTTTACTTTGGTTTGATTATCAACACAGTCTTCTCAATACCACCCTTGACAGGCGTTTCGATTGGTCCCTTACCGCTAGGATATTCCCAGATAGCTTCAAATAAAACTTTTTCATCATATCTGTAATCTGCTCCACGTTTGGTACCTGGATCATTGGTGATGAATTCTTTACTTTCACCATCATAACCTATTACCACAAGCATGTGCGCAATTGGTCCTGGAGAGGTAAAAAAGGGATTGCCAAGCGCCTGGCCAAAAACTGGAGCAATGAGCAAATTCCCATATTGAAGTTCGTTAACAATATCTTCAATCATTACATCTTCTTTCACTGTTACATTTTGATGATTAAAGTACTGCTTGAAAATTTTCTCAACATCAGACATATCAGTGTCAGCATTATATCCAAAAGTTTCATTTTCAAATTTAACAATATTATTGATTTGTTCCATTGCAGCCTGAGATGAAATAGTCTTAGCTCCATTCACCCAACCCATAGCCATCACGATGGAAGATTCCTCGCAAGCATTTTGAAAAACTGGGTCACTCCAATTTCCCAGTGGAGCTTGTACTATGAAAGGTACATCCAATTTTATATTTTCCTTAATTGGCAACACCTCAACAGTTTCACTTTTCAGCTGAATATCGCTTTGAAGATTTTGATTTAGTGATTCAATATTCTGAGCAGACTCCTTCTCTGCAAATATAGTATCCTCCTGAGGAAAATCATTTTCAGTATTAGAAATTTCAGAAAAATTTTGCGCCAAGAAAAAACCAAGTCCCAGACATGCAGATAATACCATTACTAATATTACGATTTTTTTATTCATAAATTAATTCAAAAAAATTGCATAAATTTCCTTAATTATTATACTCTAATTACCATTTTCAATATCACAGCTAAATATTACCATAACAATCAAAAAAACACCCTAAGGTGTTTCTTTGATGATAACTTCTTATCCTAAAAGCTGACTATAGTTTTGAGCCCAATACAAGATTTTATTCGCATACCAATCATATTGCCAAGATGTTGTTCCGGACAAATATATTTTAGCAGCATTACGTTCAGCCAGTGTGCTGTGAGAAGTTACTCCCCAAACATCTGACAACTTAAGCGCCATAGCAACAGCTCCATCTTGAACATCCCATGGATCAGGATTTTCCTTGCCAACTATTTCACCGATACGATCTTTATATTCAAGCCAAGTATCCGGCATGAACTGTGGAACACCCAACGCGCCACCAGTGCCAGCATAAGCCGCGCCAGGATTGCAGGAAACTTTTAGCTGATGATAATCATAACCAAGATCATCCGCTAGTTCTACGATGATTTCCTGACGACTTTGGAAAGTCTGCCAAGCAGTCGAACTCAGCCGTCCATTCTCGTAGGATTCCTGTGCTCCATCTGCCACTTCTTGATATGTACACTCACCCGGGTTTCTCCCAAGATTAGACTCAACAACCAGCATCCCCATGATGAATTCCTTTCGGACACCAGTTGCATTAGCTGCGAATTCTGCTGCTTTCTCGATTTCTTTTGGATCTGTCACCACCTGAGGCACACGCTTTTGTTGTTTGCTGTTTTTTTCAGACTTTTGACTTTGATTCTTTTCGCCGGGAATCAATGCGTTTTCTATTTTGTTTTCTTTTTTGTTGTTATTTTTTTCCTTTTTTTCTGACGCACTCTTATACAAATCAATCAATTTATCAAGAGGCGATTCATATGCCTTAGCCGTTGAAGCAAAAGCAAATAAAGAAAACAGGAATATAGAACATTGCAAAACGACTAAATTTTTCTTATTACAAATACGTTTTTTATTAATAATTATTTTATCTTGAGCTTGATTTTTAGACTCAAGATTTTTTTATTTTCGTGCAAAATAAAAAAGTTCTGATTAAGAACCTTTTTACAGTGACGCAACTATTTTATGCTAATTGCATTATTTTGTCAATACCCAGAGGATAGATTTATCAAGATTATTATTCAATTACCTTTTAATTTCATCCCTTTTTAAAAGCTATTGTCGCCTGCTTAATACTTACAGCAGGAACATCTTGGCAGATTTGCGCATAGCCATGAATAACAAGGTTTACAGATCTATCTTCGGAGGAATCCTGCAAATCTCTTCTGACCTCATCAGTAGGATCTATCAATGTTGCAATGAAATTTGCATTCAATGAATCAGTTTTTGTTGTTGGCAATTTTTCAATATCTTCATTTTTTATTTTAACATTCAAATTTTTGTCATTTTCAGAAATAAGCCATGCGCGAACTTCAGCTTCCCCTTCAAAATATCTAGGTTTGCATTCTACTACTGGTTTCCCAATTTCTTTTTTTGTGAAAGAAACATTAATCTGCTTGTTAAACGAAGTGGGTTTTTCTATAATATTAGCTTCAGAAACATACTGATATTCTCTGCTTCCCAACCTATCCGTCATCAAAAAAATACCTCCAATAATTATAGCTATCAGCAATATAAGTCCAAATGCAAACTCGCTAGATATATTCTTATTCATTTTTTTGTTTGTTAGTTTAAATATTATACCACAAAAAAATATCAAATGCTACCGATATCAAATTTTTCTCATTTATTATCAAGCAAAGTGAGTGAAATGAAAAAATGAATTACCCCGCAGCAAGCTTATGGGGTATCTCACATGTCATTCCGGACTTGATCCGGAATCCAGAGCGACGCAAGGTTCCGGATTCCAGTTTCCACGGGAATGACAAAGTTTAGACACGTGGAAAGCCGCGAGGAATTAACCTTCAAAGCGATTAAAAACAGACTCCTACTTTCTTTTTTCTAACCACCTACATCTGACAATTGAATGACTTCCCGTATATTCACAATATTAAGTAGTGATAATCTAAAACGCAAAAAGCCCTCAATGCAGACCGTAAGCGTGTGAATCCCTTGAAAAAAGTAAGGAAAAAAGTATATTTTTTCCCTGATTACTCAGGTGGGTTTCAATTTTTCACTTGGTCATTCTGAAGGCTTTTTACAGTTAAAGTATATAGAACTTTTGAATTTTTATCAAATTCTAAACACAATTTGCTACGTAGCATGTTACGTAGCAAGCTACGTAACAATTAACCTTTTGCTATTTTATAAACTTTCGCCAAAAATTCATTTCTTTTTTTCTCATCTCGAGTCCGCATGGAAGAAAACACAACGAAAGATTTCATTCTGATTCCACAAAATCCAAGACGAGTCAGCCACCAGATGTTTCTCACTGGTTGAAGTAATAACCATTGATAATACCATGCTCCATCGCTTGTAAAAAACACGCGTGCTGTTTTACCATTAAGTAATCCTACTGGCCTGCCATTAACATAATGATACGCGAAGCGCGCCGCGAAATTCTTATCCCAAAAATTTTTCATAACTGCCGGCTCACCATACCACCATAAAGGAAAGATAAAAACTAATTCATGACTTTCCGATATTTTTGCCTGCATTCTTTCAACGGTTGCATCAAATGGCATCACTTTGATGTTTTCAAAAATCAAAAAATCCTGCTTATTTTCAGGAGAATACAAATCTAAAATTTCCACTTCCCTGCCTTTTTCAATTGCAGCTTTTGAATATTCCGCAGCAATTTTATGCGTAAAACCAAACTTGCTTGGATGAGCCGTGATAATAAGGGTTTTCATAAGCGTCTATAATCAAAAATTATACACCAGATAAATCGTGGCGACGTTTTGTGCGATCAGCAGCGGAATGCCAAACGCAAAATACCACTTAGCGGTTTTGTGCCTAAAAACTACCATTCCTCCGAATACACCAAGACTTCCAAAAGCAGCTGCGGAGAAAAACATTAAGCCCTCCGGAATTCTTTCCGCACCTGTTTTTCTTGCTCTTTTTTTATCCAAATACATCACAAAAAACGAGACCAGATTCACCACTAGCAACAATATGAGCAATGTTAAGTTTTTCGTATCCATTATTTGATTATACAACAGCGGCAAACAAAAACCAATATGATTTACATTATTTATTCTTTAATTTCGACCTTAATTTTCCTAAAGTATTTAAGATTCCTATTCAGGAAGGCTAAAGTTTTTTCCCAAGCATCTTTAGCATCAATTGGAGAAAATTCTGAGCTTAATGGATTTGCAAATGAATGTCCTTTCCCGGGATAAACATATATTTCATTTTCAATTTGTAAAGTTTTCAAAGATTTCTCAAATTCCTTAACAATTCCCACAGAAACCAACTCGTCTCGCTCGCCAAATATTCCCAACACAGGGCAAGTAAGTTTTTTAAGAAATTCTTTTCCACTGAAAACATTTCCGCAATAAATAACTATACCATTTATTTTTTCGCCGGAAAGTCCAAGTTGAAGTGATTGAGACCCTCCGAAACCCCAACCAATGGAAGCTATCCTTTCGCTTTCAAATTCAGCTCTCAAATATGAAGCCGCCGCTCGCATATTTTTCAAAGATTCACTTTGACCAATGGTTTTAATTAATTTCATAGCTCTTTCTGGATCAGAAGTTACCTGTCCGTAAAAGAGATCCACAACCAAAACATTATAGCCATTCTTCGCTAACCTTTGAGCTAGTTGCTTAATTTCTTCATTTAATCCCCAATAATCATGAATCATCACAATTCCTGGATATCTTTCTTTTCCTTTTGGCCAAGCCAAATATCCATGTGCCTCTTGAAAATATCTCACAATTTGAGTATTAATCCTGATTTTTTCATTAATACTGGTCAGTTTTTTCTTCATAAATGCAATCTTATTCTAGAAGTAATACAATTATCATGAAACATTGATGCAAAAAAAGCAGCCGAATGCTGGTTGCATTGGTTGCTTTTAAATTTATGATAGCTAAATTTACTTCATTTCTTCTCCACAATATCTGCAAGCGTCCTTATGAATTGTCATTTCATAAATTGCGGAAAATCCGACCAGAACATAAATGATTCTGGAAACAAAAGCGTCTTGTCCTCCGAATAGCACGCCAATATCCCAACTGAAAAGACCCTGCAAAAGCCAGTTAAGACCTCCCACAATAAGCAATATGAATGTTACCATATGTAAACCATGTGAACCTTTCATATGATTTTTGTTATTTTTTGATAATAAAAGAAAACTTTTCGGGGTCCGACCTTTGCTATGACCCGCTCGCATACTTATACAATTGATTACTTTTTTAATTTCAGATTCCCATCCTATGAGAAGATGAAAACTGTATCATTAACCGCAATGAAAAACTTTTTTTTCGCAGAAGTGCGGAGGGTTTTATTATCAAGCAAAGTGAGTAAAATGAAAAGTTAAATAATTTTAACAGCGCCTTCGCGCAAAACGCTTATTTCTCCCTTATTGCCTAACGTTAAAAGCGT
>Ga0209727_1000493_pt1 | contig 42800 bp, 40 predicted proteins | sample RifGroC1_FD_183995 | JGI IMG/M metagenome (GOLD analysis project Ga0209727, IMG submission 183995) | Groundwater microbial communities from Rifle, Colorado, USA - Groundwater C1 (SPAdes) (version 2) | ecosystem: Environmental > Aquatic > Deep subsurface > Groundwater | place: Rifle, Colorado... | reverse complement strand
TTTAAAAGAGGATACTTTAATCATACTAAAATTATGAAATATTAACTTTGGAGCATTATATCAATTTAAAGTAGTTAATTCAGACCCATTTTTTGAAACTTAAGCCAATGTAGTATGACAGTTTGGTCATCAGGTCCTTCTGTGATTGTCATAATTTCACCTGTACCAGATTGTCCTTTATGGAAAATGGGGTTCCTTAAAAGTGGTCCTCTAGAAAGGAGTCTTTGTGTCAAAATTAAAGGATATTTTTTAGGCTTGGGTTTAGGTTTGGGTTTTTCCTCCTCTGGTTGTAAATAAGTTAGTTGTTCAACCACACTATTTTATTTTTATTTAATAAATAGTCTTTAAAAATAATGATGTGGGTGAGGAGGGAGTCGAACCCTCACGGCCGTAAAGACCATTAGTTTTTGAGACTAACCTGTATGCCATTCCAGCACTCACCCTGATGACAAATTATACCAATTTCTTTTTAAATCTTTAGATGGAGATGATATTTGCCCTTGACAAATCAATAGTGATTCTGTTAAATTTTACTTTTGAAATGATTAACAGGAAGAATAGACTTCAACCCCGCGACCGGCGGGGGTTTTTTTTAAATGACGTCATTTCCCTAGACCACTTTGATCGAAAGTCAATTTTAAAATTATTTAAAGAAACAAAAAAATTAAAAAAAATAAAGGGAAAGAAATTATTAAAAATTTTATCGGGCAAATTAGCCGCTCTAGTCTTTTTTGAACCTTCAACGAGGACGTTCTCTTCAAATTCGGCCGCATTCAAGAGATTGGGTGGGCAAACAATTGAACATCAGAATCCCGCCTCGACCTCTTCGTCAGTCAAAGGAGAATCAATTGAAGATATGGCAAGGATGTTCGAACAATACTGTGATGTCATTGTTGTTCGTCATCCAGTCATTGGCACTTTGGAAAGGATCGCCGGTGCCGCAAACGTACCCGTTATAAATGCCGGCGATGGTATCGGAGAACATCCAACACAAGCGCTTCTTGACATGTTTACCATCTGGGAAAAGTTTGGTAAATTAACTGGTTTAAAGGGTTTGATGGCGGGTGATATGCTAAACGGTCGGACAGTCCACTCGCTGATTCGTGGTTTGTCGATCTTTCCAGGAAATACGGTTTACCTGCTTTCGCCAAAACAACTTTGCTTGTCAAGAGAGGAGTTTCGGCTCTATTCAAAAAGAGGAGTAAAGTTGATAGAAATAGATTCATTGAACCAAATTCCTGAAGACTGCCATTTCTGGTACTGGACCCGCGTGCAGAAGGAACGATTTAAGGACAAAAAAGTTTATGAAAAGCTGAAGTTAAGTTTTATTCTAACTAAAAAATTGGTTAAAGAAAGAGCCGGGAAAGATACTTTGTTGATGCATCCACTGCCGCGAGTAGGAGAGATTGAGACAGCGGTTGACAGCGACCAAAGGGCGGTTTATTTAACAACAGAAGCGAGAAACGGAATGTATGTGAGAATGGCATTATTTAAGTTAATTTTGAAAGGGTAAAATGCAAAGTAAGTTAATTCTTAAAGACGGATCTACGTTTATCGGTAGAAGTTTCGGTTATGAAGAATCAAAAGCGGGAGAGTTGGTTTTTGCAACAGGGATGGTCGGTTATCCGGAGAGTTTGACAGACCCATCATATGAGGGACAGATTCTGGTGATGACTTATCCGATTATTGGTAATTATGGAGTTCCGGAAAAATTTTTTTGGGAGTCATCTCGAATCCATGTTGCCGGATTGATTGTTAATCAATATATAGACACTCCTTCTCATTTTCTAAGCAGGAAAACTTTATCAACTTGGTTGAAGAAGGAAAAGGTTCCTGGTTTGATGGTAGAAGACACCAGATATTTGACCCAGCTTTTAAGAGACAAAGGTAGTCAATTGGCAAAAATAGTCTTTAAGAAAGATGTTGCTTTTGACGATCCGAATAAAAGAAATCTCGTCACCCAAGCCGTCACCCTACGGGTGACGAGGCTGGGGAAAGGTTCAAAAACAATTGTTCTTATTGATTGCGGGGTCAAGGAAAATATCAGACGGAGTTTATTACAGCGTAACGTTAGACTGATAACCGTACCTTGGGATTTCGACATTTTCTCCTTGAATGAAAAAATTGACGGAGTCGTTATTTCAAACGGGCCCGGCGACCCAAAAATGACCGGCGTCACAATAGAAACTACCAAAAAAATTTTGGCGAAAAAAATACCATTACTAGGTATTTGTTTGGGAAATCAGATTTTGGCTTTGGCAGCCGGAGGAGATACTTATAAGCTGAAGTTCGGTCATCGTGGCCAGAATCAACCATGCATAGAGCAAAATACAAAGCGTTGCTACATCACCACTCAAAATCACGGGTTTGCCATAGGGAAAATTCCCAAAGGATTTAAACCTTGGTTTGTTAATGCCAATGATAAAACCAATGAGGGGATCATTCATGAAAAATATCCGTTTATGTCTGTTCAGTTTCACCCGGAGGCAGTTCCAGGGCCGGTAGATACAGAATGGATATTTGATAAATTTTTAGATCAAATCTCGAAAGTGAAAAAATTGATTATATGAAAAAGATTTTATTATTAGGTTCGGGGGCACTAAAAATCAGCCAGGCTGGGGAGTTTGACTACTCTGGCAGTCAGGCAATTAAAGCTTTTAAGGAAGAAGGGATTAAGACTATTCTTATCAATCCCAATATTGCCACTATTCAGACCTCAAAAGAACTGGCAGATAAAATTTATTTTCTTCCCGTGACAAGTGAGTTTGTCGAGCGAGTGATTGAAAAAGAAAAACCAGACGGCATCGCTCTATCTTTTGGCGGTCAGACAGCCTTAAACTGCGGAATAGAACTTTATAAAAAAGGAGTTTTGAAAAAAAATAACGTTAAGGTTTTAGGAACTCCGATTTCATCAATTATATTGACTGAAGACAGACAAAAGTTTAGCGATCACCTGCACAAAATAAAAGTATCGACGCCAAGGTCTCAAGCAGTAAAATCTGTTGCCGAGGGGCTAAAGATCGCTCAAGAAATAGGCTTTCCAGTAATGATTAGGGCTGGGTTTTCTCTAGGCGGACAAAAATCAGGCGTTGTCAAAGACAAAAAAGAATTTGAAAAGGTCGCCGAAGCCGCCCTATCTTTTTCGCCTCAAATATTAGTCGAACAGTATCTTCATCATTACAAGGAAATAGAATATGAGGTAGTCAGAGACAGATATGATAACTGCGTCACCATCTGCAATATGGAAAATTTTGATCCTTTAGGAATCCATACTGGCGAGTCGATCGTCGTTGCCCCAAGCCAAACATTGACGAATTTTGAATATCATTTTTTACGGAAGAAATCTATAGAAATTGTCAGAAGTTTAGGGATTGTTGGCGAGTGCAATGTCCAGTTTGCGTTAAATCCCTCCTTCGCTAAAGCTACGGAGGGCAGGCCAAATCCGGAAGCGACGGGTGTCGAGAGGAAAGGGGAAAAAATTCAGAACTCGAGACAGGCCCCGTCGCTTGAGTATTACGTCATAGAAGTTAATGCTCGTCTTTCCCGATCTTCGGCTCTGGCTTCCAAAGCCACTGGCTATCCTTTGGCATACGTTGCCGCTAAGTTGATTCTCGGAAAACCTTTAACCTCAATAATTAACGAAGTGACAAAGGTTACCCAGGCGGCATTTGAACCGGCTCTGGACTATATCGTTGTCAAAATTCCCAGATGGGACATGGAAAAATTCAGAGGCGCCGAGGAGACAATCGGAAGCAGTATGAAGTCGGTCGGCGAAGTGATGGCTGTAGGACGGACTTTTGAAGAAACCATCCAAAAAGCAGTCAGAATGCTTGACATCGGTGTCCACGGAGTTATTGAAAATAAATTTATAGATAAAAAAGACATCTGGCGCCATATAAAAATACCGACGCCGAGGAGGCTGTTTGCCGTATGTCAAGGAATAAAAAAAGGATTTTCTATAGATAAAATCTATCAGGAGACGGGAATTGACAGATGGTTTTTGTACCGGTTGAAAAATATTGTCGATGCGGAAAGGGAATTATTATCCGTAGGGACAATTCATGAATTGTCCCTACATAAAGATAAATTATTGAATCTAAAAAAACTAGGTTTTTCTGACAGGAGAATTGGGGAAGCATTGGGAAAAACAGAATTAGAGATTAGGAAATTAAGAGATAAATGGAAATTAAGGCCATCAGTATTTTCGATTGACACCCTAGCCGGCGAATTCCCCGCCAAAACCAACTATCTATATACTACTTATTGGGGAAATCACCACGACGTAAATCCGTTAAAAAAAGATGGATTAATTGTATTAGGTTCGGGTCCCTATAGAATTGGTAGTTCAGTTGAGTTTGACTGGAGTTGCGTTAACGTTGCCAAAAGCTTAAAGAAATACAAGAAAAAATCAATCATTATCAACTGCAATCCGGAAACAGTCTCAACAGATTACGATATGAGCGACCGGCTTTATTTTGAAGAACTGACATTTGAACGGGTTACAGATATTTATGAATTTGAAAAATCTTCTTCCATAATTTTATCGGTTGGCGGCCAGACGCCGAACAATTTGAGCAGTAGACTAGACCAATACGGAGTAAAAATTTTAGGAACAAAAGCCTCTGATATTGACTATGCTGAGAATAGGAATAAATTTTCCGACCTTTTAGACAGGCTGAAGATCCTTCAGCCGGTCTGGAGAAATTTTTCCGATATGAAATCGGCTTTGAAATTTGCCGAAAAAGTCAGTTATCCAGTATTAATTAGGCCCTCATACGTGCTATCTGGTTTAGCAATGAACCTTTGTTATGATGAGAGAGAGCTTCGGTCTTTCATGAAAAGGGCAATAGAAATTAATAGAAGACACCCGGTGACGATTTCAAAGTTCATCACCAATGCTCGCGAGGTAGAGCTTGACGGTGTTGCCCAAAACGGCAAGCTGAAAGTTTATGCGATAGCCAACCATATCGAACACGCCGGCGTCCACTCGGGAGACGCGACTATCGTCTATCCGGCAGAAAGAGTCAGATATTTTAGCGGAGTCGCGATTGTTGAAACTGCCGAGAAATTGGCAGAAGCCTTAAACATTAACGGTCCTTTTAATATTCAATTTATGGTGAAAGACAATAAGGTCTACGTCATAGAATTGAATATTAGAGCTTCCCGAACTTTTCCTTTTATCTCGAAAGCCACTGGAGTCAATTTCGCCGAAGTGACTGTTGATGTATTTTTCAATAAAGCCAAAGATTATAAAATCGAATATCCAAATTATGTGGTTGTTAAAGCGCCTCAGTTTTCTTTTGCTAGGCTAGAAGGCGCTGATCCGGTCTTAAGGGTCGAGATGGCCTCGACCGGCGAAGTTGCCTGTTTTGGCGAGACGGCCGAGGAAGCCTATTTGAAATCTTTGCTGTCAACAGGTTTGTCTCTGAAGAAAAAGACGGCTTTGGTGACAATCGGAGGCGATGAAAACAAACTCCATTTTGCCGAATCAATCTGGAAGTTGAAAAATCTCGGTTTCAAGCTTTATGCGACCAATCACACCCATCAATTTTTGAAAAGCAAAGGCGTGAGGACAAAGTTGGTGAGTAAGGTCTACGAGGGAAAAAGGCCCAATGTGGTTGATATAATTGAACAAAAAAAAGTGTCTTTAGTCATTAATTTAAGCGTTAAAGGAGATGGAAATATGGTGGCCGCCGAGCGCAAAACCGACGGCTATTTAATCCGGCGAGCGACGATTGATAATAATATCGCTTTGTTTACCGACCTAAACTCGGCTCGACTATTAGTCAACGCTTTGGATAAATATAAATTAGATGACTTAAAAATTAAAAGCTGGGAGGAGTTTGTTCATACAAGTTGAACAAGTCTTTTCACAAAGCTATAGGATTAAATCAATGTAAGTCAGGCTGTATAGACAGTTTAAATAAAATTAATTTTAAGTTGATTTTCTTACAATTTATCTTATAATATCTTTTAAAACAAATATGTCTACAGAAACATTAGCTCAAGGTAAAAAGTTTTTAGGAATGCTTCGCAATACTGATCTAAACTTTAGAAAACTTGGCGCCGAACATAGGAGTGGTGGTATTTTTACTTTTCTTCCAAAAGAATTAATGGACTTGACTCCTGGCAGCTACATTTCTCCAGACATGTTTTTTAGTGAAATGGGTATCGATAGTTCTCGAGAAACAAAAAAAATGTTATTAGGAGATAGAATAGGTCATTATGATAGTCCGATTATTCCTCGAATGAGATTTGAGGGAAAAGACGGGGGAAGCTTTTCTTTCAGCATCACGCATGGGGCTACTAATGAATATATAATGTCTGCGTCACGTCTGGCTACTAAAGGAGCCAAAGATGATAATAATCGAAGTCATTATCAAGATGAAGTTTTACATATTATGATGCCATTACTACAAAACCACGAAGACCAAGAAGCTGTTGGGATAGAGTTAAACGAAGACTGCGGAGCAACAGGGATAACCGAAGCCCTATTTATTAAAATGTCGTCGGAGACAAAGTTGGCGTCAAAAAAAATAAGAATTAATGTTGCCGTCGCAACAGCTCAATCTGTACTAGTTGTAAAAAAACTGGCTCTAGATAACGACTTGGATATAGAATTAAATGTCGGATCGATGGCTTTTGGTCTCTCTCGTGGAAAACGTAACGAACAAGGTGTAATCGAACACGCAAATTACATTGTTTATCCTAGACAGTTAATTCATGAACTTAATGAGCTTTTTGGCAATGGATTTGATGATTTTTATGAGGAAATATTTAGTCAAGAGTTAGGCGAAGCATTTGTGGTTGGCGATATGGGCGATCTTTCTCTCAAACTTCCTGATGATAAAAATGTTAAGCACAAGTATAACTCATATAGGGTAGACGACTATATTCCTGAAGATGCTAATAAAGGAGATTATCGATTTGAAAGCGCTGCTACACAACCTGAATATATTGAAGGTCAACATACAGAAGTCTATTTACCAAACGGGGGACTTTTAATAAGAGCCTTGAAAAGATATCTAAATCCAGGTGACCATCCTTCAGAGGTATTTATTGATGCAAAAAGGAAAGAAGTCAATGGTCGTTATGGCGTTTTATTCTATAATATTCCTCAAGAAATCTTGAACTAACTTCTGCTATAATGATTTTCCTATGTATACTCCTTCCAAAAAAATCCTCGAAAACTACTCACGGGTGATGGTGGATTTTGCTCTAGGAAAGGGGAAAGGTGTCAAACCCAAGGAAGTTGTTTATCTTCAATACGATGCAGAAGCTCTACCTTTGGCTTTGGAGGTTTATAAGAGAATCTTGGAAAAAGGCGCCTATCCAATGTTGAGAGGTTATGAGGAGGAATTTGAGAAGATTTTGTTTAATACTGCTGCCGATGATCAACTGTCTTTTTTCCCAAAAAAATACACAAAAACTCTGATCGACACGATCGATCACCGCGTGTATCTCATCGCTACTCGGAACCCGTTTCTTCTAAAAGATATCGATCCCCAGAAAATCGTTAAGGCAAATGCTCAAAAACACGCGATCCGTCAGTGGCAGTTTGAAAAAGAAGATAAAGGAAAACTAACTTGGTCACTGTGTCTTTACGGAACAGAAGGCATGGCTAAAGAGGCTGGATTGACATTGGAGGAATTTTGGCAGGAAATTATCAATGCCTGTTTTTTAGGATCGGAGGACCCGATCTCTACATGGAAAAAAACTTTCAGACAGATAGACGATTTGATGGGAAAATTAAATAAACTTCCTATTGATAAGCTTCACGTCACTTCGGAAAAAACAGATCTATATATAAAATTGGGTGAACATAGGCAGTGGTTGGGAGGTAGAGGAGCGAATATTCCGTCATTTGAAATTTTTACTTCTCCTGATTGGCGGGGTTATGAAGGACACGTCTATTTTAACTTTCCTTTATATCGCTATGGCAATATCATCGAAAAAATCTATTTCGAGTTCGATCAGGGAATTATTGTTAAAGCCAAAGCAGAAAAGAATGAGAAATTGCTCAACGCTCTAATTTCCCAGAAAAACGCCAACAAAATCGGCGAGTATTCCTTAACTGACAAAAGATTCTCTAAGATAAGCAGGTTTATGGCCAATACGTTGTACGACGAAAATTTCGGCGGCGATTACGGCAATTCTCACCTGGCATTTGGTACGTCTTACCATGATGCTTATGATGGTGACGTTAAAAAAATGAAAAAAGAGGATTGGAAGAGGCTAGGTTTTAACGAATCAATAGAACACCTTGACGTCATCAATACCAATCAAAAGACAGTCGAGGCGATTATGAAAGACGGCAGCAAAAAAATTATCTACAAAGATGGTATTTTTGTGATATAACTAATTTATGAGATTGTTGAATATCCTTAAGGAGAACAACATCATAAAAGTCTCGCCCGAAAATCACCTTTCTTATGCCTTATCCAGGCTTTCCACTTCGCACGATGCCGCTTTCGTCTTTGACGAGGAAAATAAATATTACGGTGTCATCAACCCTTATTATTGTGTTATAAAATCATCCTACCCTGGAAATACCAAAGTAGCTCATTGCTTGACCCATCCACCACGAATCTATGTCAACTATTCGTTGACTAAAGTCGCGGAGCTTTTTAATCAGTCAAAGATTCACTATCTACCTGTTTTTGATCCTCAAACGGAAAAATTTTTAGGGATAGTCTCCGCTCGTCGAGTCATCAACCATATAAAGACCCTTCCAATTTTTAAGATCAAAATTAAACAACTGATTAAATTAAAAAAACCACCGGTAATCATATCCGAAAATAGCTCGGTGGCCGAAGCTTTAAATCTTTTTAAGATCTATAAATTCTCAAAATTAATAGTGACTAATCGCGAAGGAAAATTGAAAGGAGTTTTGAGTTATTATGACTTGATTTCATTTATGATGATGCCTAAAAATAAAGAGAAGCGGGGAGAGAGAAAGGGCAATAAAACACATTTAACTAACAAAACAATCAAATATTTTTTTAAAACTTATGTTTTGACTCTTGACGAGAACAAAAATCTTTATGAAGTCATTGACCTTATCATTAACAAAAAAATAGGAAGCGTTGTTGTCGTTAATAAAGAAAAACGCCCTGTAAATATTATCACTACCAAGGATTTATTAAAGTTTTATATCAGGGAAGAGAAGAACGGATTTTTTAAACAAGTTTCTTCAGGTATTGGCAAACTTCTTTCAAGGAAGAAAACTTAAACTGATAGGGAATCTTTCTATCTACAATATTAGTAATCCAAAAAATTTTTGCTTTTGTATGATGATTTAATTTTTCAATTATATCCCAGTTATCTTCTACATAAATATCTAATTTTAATTTATTAATCATTTTGACTTTGAAATCGTTTGGTTGTAGATCGTTTTCGTTTGAATAGCTTTTTTTAAAAACATTTAGGCGGTTAATTTTTTTTAGCCATCGATTAAAATCTTTTTTTAAAAAACTGTAGCGGCCGCTGATTATGTAGGCGTCAATTTTTTTTTCTTGAACGAGTGATTGTAGTTGATAGATAGTCGGATCAATACGATAGCTGCTTTTATGGACGAAAGTCCAAAACTTTTTTTCCCAGTCTGTTTTAGGATAATAAAACGGGGATTTTTCTTGTTTAAAAAATATTGGTTTGAGAACCTTTAATTTTTTAGCAAAGATTCTTAAGGTTCTTAATGGATTATTAAGAATTACGCCGTCGAGGTCGAAACCGACTTTTAAAGTTTTCATAAATTTGTATAATTATACAACATGAAAGTTTTGATCACCGGTGGAGCGGGGTTTTTAGGATTACATCTTGCAAAATATTTCTCTGAAAATGTAGGGACAATTCATGAATTGTCCCTACTGGATATTGCAGATTTTGACAAAAAAGAATACCCGAAAAATTGCCGTTTTATTAAGGTCGATATCCGTAATTCGCAATCCGTTAATTTGTTAATTAAGAAATTTAAGTTTGACTTTGTGATTCATGCGGCCGCTGCTTTGCCTTTATGGAAAGCAAAAGACATCTTTGAAGTAAACGTCAACGGGACGAAGAATATTCTTGAGTCCTTGCTGAAGAATAAAGTGAAAAGAGTCATTTATATTTCTTCAACCGCGGTCTACGGAGTTCCAAAAAAACATCCAATATATGAAAGCGATTCTAGGGTTGGTGTCGGGCCATATGGGCAGTCTAAAATAGAAGCAGAAAACTTTTGTTTTGACTATATTAAAAAAGGATTAAACGTAACAATTCTCCGGCCAAAAACGTTTCTTGGTACCCATCGTCTCGGAGTTTTTGAGATTCTTTTTGACTGGATCCACGATGGGAAAAGAATTCCTTTAATTGGAAATGGTAACAACCGTTATCAGCTTTTGGACGTTGATGATTTAGTCGAAGCTGTTTATCAGGTTCTGTCCTTAAAAGGACCGTCCCTAAATGGCGCGTTTAATATCGGTGCCGAGAAGTACTTAACAATAAAAAAAGATTTTGAGATTTTTTTTAGAGCCATCGATTCTAAATCTCGTATTTTTCCCACTCCGGCTTTCTTGGTCAAAAAAGCTTTATGGTTATTTGAAAAATTAAAATTGTCACCGCTTTACCAATGGGTATATGATACGGCTGATAAAGACTCTTTTGTTTCAATTGAGAAATTGACAAAAACCCTAGATTGGCATCCTAGGTATTCTAACTCTGACGCTTTGATAAAAGCTTACCGTTGGTATTACAAAAACTACAGAGAAATAAAATCACGGGGTAGTGGCTTGAGTCATACGGTTGGTTGGAAGCAGGGAATACTAAGCTTAATTAAAAAGCTAATGTGAAATCACAAATGACAAATAACAAAGTGCAAATAAAAGAGTTTTTTTTAATTTTTTTTATTTTGATTATTGGATTTTTATTCCGGTTTAATAATCTTAATTGGGATGAAAACTTTCATCTTCATCCGGATGAGAGATTTTTGACCATGGTCGGCAATGCCATAGTTTTGCCAAAAAATATAGGTGAGTATTTGGATCCAAAAATTTCAAAACTCAATCCGAATAATATCAACTTCAATTTTTTTATCTACGGCGATTTTCCTTTAATCTTAAACAAGTATCTGGCAGTATTTACAGGTAAGGATAACTATAATGATTTTACGATTCTGGGTAGGGCGTTATCGGCCTATTTTGATTTACTGATAATTATTTTGGTTTATAAGTCGGCAAAGCTCTTGTTTCCCAATAAAAAAAACGTCCCTTTTTGGTCAGCGTTTTTATACGCTGTTGCTGTTTATCCTATCCAAGCAGCGCATTTTTTTACAGTTGATACCTTTTTGAATTTTTTTATGTTTGGGTCATTTTACTTTGCGTTAAAGGAAAAAAATATTTTATCGGCAGTTTTTTTCGGCTTGGCTCTTGCTTCAAAAATATCGGCGATTTATATTATCCCGTTGATTTTGGTGGTTTTTCTTATAAAAAGTCCAAAAAAGGTTTTTAATATTTTTATTTTTTTTGTGATTACTTATTTTGTTTTGAGATTGGCAAGCCCATATTATTTTTTAAACAGTAATCTTTTAGATCCGCGCTTGAATCAAACTTTTGTTACCAGTATCAAAGAGTTAAAATCTTTTGAAGGCAAAGATATCTGGTATCCGCCGGCTGTTCAATGGATGAATAAACCAATTAGTTTTGTTTTAATAAATCTGATGTTGGTAGGAGTAGGACCACCTTATTTTATTCTGATAATTATTGGTATTTATTATTTAATCTCAAAACTAAATCTCAAATCTGGAAACTTTTTGTTATTTATTGTCTTTTTTTGGGTTTTAGGATATTTTGTTTATCTTTCTTTTCAGTTTGTTAAATCAATACGCTATACGATCTTTCTTTACCCTTTTTTTGCAATTTTTGCAGGGATTAGCATCGATTCTGTTTTAAAAAAAATCAAAAATAAAAAATTATTTATCATTTGTAATTTGTTATTTGTTATTTTATTGTTGATCTGGCCCTTAATGTTTTCCTCAATCTATTTTCACAAAAACACCCGCATTGAAGCGTCAGAATGGATCTACAAAAATTTACCCAACGGTTCTTATATATTGAGTGAATCTTGGGATGATTCATTACCGTTGTCGATTAACAACAACTATGGCAAGCGGTTTGACGGAGAGCAGCTGCCTGTTTTTGATCCGGATACATCGGAAAAATGGCAGAAGATGAATGAACTATTTTTAAAAGCCGACTATTATATTTTATCATCCAACCGAGGGTGGGGGAGCATCCCGACAGTTCCGGAAAAATATCCCAAAATGAGCAAATTTTATAATAGTTTATTAAAAAATGAAAATTCTCAGTACAAACTAATAAAAGAATTTAACTCATATCCTTCTCTGCGCTATTTAGGGATACCATTAGAATTTCCTGATCAATGGTCTGATGAAGCATTTACTGTTTTTGATCATCAAAAAGTTATTGTTTTTGAAAGGAAAAAATGAAACAAAATTCACTAAAAGATTTTTTAATAATAGTTATTTTTTTTACCAGTTTTCTTACTGATATCGTTTTTGATAACAAAAGAAAAAACTAAACTTTTAGAAGATAAAACTGAGCGGACCCTTCTTTGATTTTCCTTTCTAGCAAAAGATTATCTATATATTTATCCATAAATAAATATTTATACCATTTTGGGAATAAAACCCATTTATTGGTAAATTTGTGACTGATTAATGAAGGAAGGGATAGATAGTGGAAGAGATCCATTATCTGGGACTGCTTTTTATTCATATAATCGTCTGTTTTTATAATTTTAAAACCTGTTTTTTCAAAAATGCTATTCCATTGTTTACTCGATAAAAGATTATAATGTTCTTGTCTTTTTCTCATAATCTGCAAATATTTATTGCCGATTATATTTTTTCCAAAAAGATAGTCTTCCCATCTGTCGGTCATGACTGAAGTCAAAAAAAAGCCTTTTGGTTTTAGAACTCTTTTTATTTCTGATAAGGATTGTTTGAGATTTGGGATGTGTTCAAGGACGCAGTTGGAAATAACTGTCGAGAAGTATTTATCAGGAAAAGGGATTTTTTTGCCGTCATAGTAGACGACTTTTTTGTAAGTTTTATTTTCATCTGCCCTAAGCGCCCTGCTATTTTTTAAATCAAGTCCAACATCTATTTTTCCTTTCCCAAAAACGATTTCTGTAAAAAAACCATCCCCACAGCCAAAATCCAAAACTTTTCCTTTAATAACATAATTATGTTTTTGAAACAATACTGCTTCCTGACTTCGGATGATTGCCAAAAACATCGGTCGGTTTTCTAAATACTTTCTAATAAAATAATCTTTATTTTTCATCGATCAAGTTGTCGTAGAATTTATAGACTTTTTTAATATCAAAAATTTTAGAAGCATTTTTAATTAACTTTTGATTGGAATATTTTTTTTTATTTTTTAATATTTTATTTATAGCTTCAGTTATCTGTTCTGAATTTTTTGGTTGGACAAGAATGCCCATTTTGGTAAGTCTTATAGGGACACGGACACCTGGAAGGTTAGAAGCAATTACCGGTGTACCTAAAAGCATCGCTTCGACCTGTACCATGCCAAAGGCCTCGGTTCGATTAATTGAAGATAGAACTAAAATATCAATTGATTTATAAAAAGCGCCAAGATCTCCATTAGTAAGATTTCCTAGAAAGCGATGTTTGATTCTTTTTTTGTTTAAAATTTTTTTAATTTTAAGATAGTAAGAATTTTCGCCCGCTACGTCTTTACCATATGGTCCGGCAAAAACTAATTCTACACCCGTAGAGAGTCGGTTCCGCCACCCTATGGGTGATACAGATTCTATTAAATATTCTAAACTTTTTTCGTTTGATATCCTACCAGCATAACCGATCCAAATATTTTTCCTTTTTAGATTTAGTAGATTTTTGAGTCTAGTTTTTGAAATTGCTAGTTTGAATATTGGAGGAAAAACTGTTTGAGTTTTATTTTTAACTAATCTAGCTATTGGAAGATTGTTAACATAGTCATTAGTGTAGCTGATTATTTTATTAGATAAAATTAGCTGTAATAGAATAATAAAATTAGTGACCGAGTTGATAATTTTTAAATGGATTTTATTACTGAATCCTAAAAAGCAATGAAGAATGCTAATAACTTCTTTTCCAAACAATCTTGATAATAAGGTCAAGATTAACCCTTCAATATTAGGTAAATTAACGATTACTAAATCATTTTTTTCCAGCTGATTATAAAAGTAAAGTAAAGATTGAGGAGAGATAAATCCTTTGTAAAGCTTTATCAAATAAGGCATTCTGATAATTTTAAAGCCGTTGATTGATTCTTCTTCAAGCTCGTTTTTTTTATGATTAAAAGTTAAGGCAGTGATTTTATGTTTTTTTGCCAAATGAGAAAGAATTTTGAAAGGATAAGTGGTAATGCCTGAAGTGTATGGGTAGAAATAAGAAGAATAAAAGAGAATTCTCATAGTTATATTGTTATATGGTTATATTGTTGTGCTGCCAATCAATAAGTTTTTCCAAGCCTTCTTTAAAATCGGTTTTCGGCCTCCAGCCTAAAAGTTTTTTTATTTTTTCGTTCTTGGAAACAAAATACTTTTGGTCGCCGACACGCATTTTTTCATAAGAAATTTTTATTTTATGGTTAAACTTTTTTTCTAGAATTTCTATCACTTGGAGTAGGGAATAGGCATTTTTTGTTCCACCTCCAATATTAAAAGCTTCGCCCCTAGCTTTACTAATTTTATTTATTGTTAGTTGATAGGCTTTAATAAGATCTTCAATGTAAAGAAGATCACGGATTTGTTCGCCGTCGCCAAAGATCTTAATTGATTTTTTCAACAAGAACTGCTTGGTAAAGTGAGCGACCCATCCTTGATCCTCGACGCCAATTTGGTGGGGGCCGTAGATACAGGATTGTCTGAAAACCACAGTTTTCAAACCATAAATACGGGCGTAGTCTAAAAAATATAAGTCAGTGGCACCCTTGGAACACCCGTAGGGTGAAATAAAATCGAGTCTTTCAGATTCGTCGATCGGTTGAAAACGATGGCGATGACGTAAGTCGCCGTAGACTTTGTTGGTTGATGAATAGATAATAATCGCTTTGGGATTGTTTCTTCTCAAGCTGTCTAACAAAATAAAACTTTCAAAGATGTTGTTTTTAAAGTCATGATGAGGATTTTTTATCGAAGAAGTGACAGCTGTTTGTCCGGCCAAATGAATGATGACGTCTGATTTTGTTAGTTCTTTTTTGTAATTATTAATCGCTCCAACGGGTGATTTGATAATTTTTATTTTAGGAAAGTTGTCTTTAAGGTATTGAGCGTTTTTTTCGACGCCAGTCCTTGAAAAATTGTCAATAACGGTTATTTTGTTCCCCGGGTTTTTGGAGAAAAGAAGGCAAGCGTTAGTGCCAATAAATCCGATGCCCCCGGTAATTAATATTCTCATAGATTGTCTTTTTGTTGACGATAAATTATACTAAATCTTATGCTTCCGGTATTACTAGATCTGAAATTCGTTAAAATCTATACCTTCGGTGTTTTTTTGATGCTTGGTTTTTTATGGGCAAGTTTTGCCCTTTGGAGAAATATAAGATTGACCCCCCATAAGGAAGACGAAATATTTGACGGATTATTTATTAGCTTATTTGGCGGTCTTTTCTTTGGAAGGCTAGTCTATGTTCTTCTTAATTTTAAGGACTTTGGCCTAAGTTTTATTAAGTTTATTCTCATCAATGGTTATCCCGGTATGTCTGTATATGGAGCCATATTTGGCGCTTTAATTACTTTGTTGATTTTTTTTAGCATAAAAAAAATTAATTTTTGGGAAACAATCGATTATTTCATGACGCCTTTTTTTATTGCCGCTGTTTTTGGAAAGCTGGGAGGTTTTTTTTCCGGTAGCGAAGTCGGAACAGTAACAAAGTTTTTTTTAAAGACCAAGTACTTTGGTTTTGACGGATTTCGTCATTTGACGCCATTTTATGAGGCGCTATTTTTTATCGTCGCTGCTTTATTGGCTCATCGGATTCTTTTTGAAATAAGAAAGGAAAAATATTTTCGCGGCTTTCTTTTTTTAATATCGATGTGGTATTTTAGTTTAATAAATATACTGTTTGACAAAATTAAGGTCAATCCTCTATACTTTCTAGATTATAGTTTTAACAAGGTGGTGTCTACCGCCTTGCTATTGACAATCAGCACCTATTTCATCTATTATTTCAGAGTCGGTATTTTAAGTTTTATAAAAGGATATGGACAAAAAATTGCCAAAAAAATTCGTTTCGGAGCAAAAAGAAAAATTGGAGAAGGAAAAAAATAAAAGCCTGTTTCAGATAGAAGAATTAAAAAAAGACGATCCATTTACTGATCCTGATCATGCTTCAGACAATGCTGCTATTGACACTGATGTCCGCGAGCAGGTTGGCCACGACACAATTGAAGCGGAGATAAAAGATCTGGAAAGAAGAGTCATGGATATTGACATTGCCTTAAGAAAAATAAGTAAGGGTCAATACGGCGTTTGTGAACGGTGCAAAAAACTTATCCCTCAGGCGCGTTTACGTCTTATCCCCGAAGCCGCCTACGACATCGACTGCGAAAAAAAACTGCGAAAGTAAATTGTTATATTGCTATACTGAATTATTATGGGTGAAATTCCACTAAACCAGGTTTTTGACTTTCTTGTTTTTTTGAGCCTGCCTTTTCTTTTTGCCGCTCTTTTAAAAAAAATCAAGCTCCCGCCCTTAGTCGGCTACACGATCGGAGGTTTGGTCTTCGGCAATATGGTTAGCAGCCTTCCGGCCCAGGAAGCCATAAGAAACATCGCTTTTTTTGGCATCTTACTGCTTCTTTTCACCGTCGGACTTGAGACCAATTTTTCCAGAATCTTGTCGTTTAAAAAAATCATATTAATTGGCGGATCCTTGCAAATTATCCTTTCTATTATCTTCGTTTTTTTTATCACTTTATTTTTTCACTTTTCCCTGCTGACGTCTTTTTTGATAGCAATCGCCTTGTCTTCTTCTAGCACCACTTTAGTTGCCAAGATAATCCAGGACAGGGGAGAAGAGTCTTCGTTTGTTGGCGAAGTAGCGATGGGAATTCTTCTTTTCCAGGACATCGCTTTTATTCCATTTTTAATCATTTTTACTTCAATCACAAACGGCGGGGAAACTTCAACTATAAAAATAGTAGGAGAGATTGTCTTGAGTTTGGTCAAATCGACTTTAATTATTGCCAGCCTTTTTTATATCGGTCAAAAAATCGTCCCTCTAGTTTTTAACAGGATAGCCCGTTCGTCAAGAGAACTTTTTAATCTATTCATTATTCTTTTTATTTTTTTCGTGACCACTCTGTCGTTGTTTTTAAAAATACCGACTCTGATAGGAGTTTTTATGGCAGGCATTCTTTTGGCACAGACTATAGAACACCACCATATTTTTACCGAAGTCAGACCCCTGCGTGACCTTTTAGCAGTGATTTTTTTTGTCTATATTGGTACTAACATTAAGATCGACATGATCGCCGGGGTTCTACCCCAGATTTTCTTATTCACTTTACTGGTAATTTTAGCTAAAGCCGTTATCATTTTGGTGATTTTCCTGTGGTTGAAGTTCCATACGCGGACGAGCTTCAATCTTTCTCTTTATCTATTTCAAATAGACGAAGACGCCTTTATTTTGATGTCAACGGCCCTGGTCAATAAGTTGATTTCTACGTCCGACTATCTTTTTATCATCTCTTCGGTTTTAATCACATTAATAGTTACACCGATTCTCATTAAAAATAAAGACAACCTGTACAAAGGAATTCGTACCTTTATAAAAAAATACCTGCGTTTCCTGGAAAGTTTCATAAGTTTGCGGCTCGACACCAATCAATCTCCAATAGACGAACTTAAGATCAAAAATCACGTTGTCATCTGTGGTTACGGCAGGATGGGCAGCTATATAGGCCGATCCTTGATGATGGCTAACATTCCTTATATCGCGATTGACTACAACCTTTATATCGTAGAAAAAGCCAAAAAAGCCGGAGTAAACATTATTTATGGCGACCCTTCAGATATCGATATTTTAGATTATGCCCAAGTCGATGAGGCGGCTATTTTAATCTTGGCTCTTCCTGAAAGATATATCCAGGAAGCAATTGTCTTAAACGCCAAGAAGCTTAACCGAGACATATTTATTATCAGTCGGGTTCACCGCGAAGGGGATCAAGCACGAATGAAAGATCTTGGAGTCAATTTAGTAATTCAACCGGAATTTGAAGCTTCCTTATCGGTTATCAAAAAAATCTACCTGTGGCATAGATTGGATAAGACAGACATTATCAATAAAATAAAAAGATTGAAGATAGAGCACGGAATAGCATAGAAATCTCAAATGTCAAATCTCAAAAGCAAATCTAAAATTTTAAATCTTTCATTATTATTAATAATAGGGTTAGTTTTAATTTACATGATCTTTAAAAACATAACTTCATCGGTTTTTCTAAAAGAAAAAGATCGGGTCAACGTTGTTTTTTATTCGCAAAACAGCAAGTTCTTTTCTTTTTCTAAAAAAGAAGTCAACTACTTGGTTAAATTCCCAGCCGAGATTGAGATTTTGATCCCCGGTGGGTATGGCTTTTATCGAAGCGGTGCTTTGGGCAAACTGGCTGTCCTCGAAAATAAACCAGAGCTTTTCAAGAGAGCTTTTTCGGCGACTACTTCGACTTTTGTCGACCTTTATTTTTATCCTGCAAAAACAGAAATATACTATGACACTTCGGTCAATAAAAGCTTCCCATCAGTCGGTGAAATTTTTTTAAATAAATCTAATGCAAATATTATTGATAAAGTTATATTATTCTCCCTTTTTTTAAAAAGAAATGATTCTGATTATAAAATTATTTCGCTTGACAGCATTCTTTATGATCGAGAACAATTTAAAAAAGACATTCAGGGAAGTTTTTACAAAAAAATCTATAGAGCGATTGGCGAAAATGTACAAATTATCTATAAAAAGAGTTATTCAACCGCCTTGTCAATAAGCTCTATAATTGACGGAGAAGGGATAAGAGTGGTAGATTTGAGTCAAGAGAAAGAAGATAACAAAAACTGCCAGGTAATTACTAAGAAGCCGAGTTTGATTAGTCAAGAGCTTAGTCGGTATTTTGATTGTCAGTTAAAGATAGGGGAGATAACGATATCTGATATAATATTGAAGTTAGGAAGTTTGGAGAAAGACTGGGCGGTAAGATAATTGATCTAATTAACCTAATTTCTAATTGATCTAAATAATACTCAATGACCAATTGGGAAATTGGATATTTTTTAGGTCAATTAGGTTAATTAGAAATTAGAAATTTAAAAATGATTTGGATTATTTTACTGATTTTAATTCTATCTATGGTTCTTGCCTTTCGTTCAATGCGTGATTTTGCTATTCCTAAAGAAATAAAACATCTTCTTGAATCAAGAAGAGTAAAAGGGACTATTGTTTTCCTTAAAGGCAGGATTAAGCATTACCACGCTGAGCGTGGTTAAAGGTCGCTTAGCGGCCTTATTCTTCTGGATCGTCATCTTTGTCTTCTGGTTCGTAGCCGAGATATTCTTTTTCTTCACTGAGAGTTTCTGCCAATTTTTCCAGATCGTTATCGGATATTTCCTCGACCTCGTTTTCTTTTGATTCCTCGTCCGACAAATGAATATTTGCTAAACCTGACTGGAAATTTATGGGGAAAGAAGCATATCTGGCGACTTTTTTTCCTTTTTTTTCTTCTTTTAGAAAGACACTAGTTACTTTTAGTGTCGTTTCTTTTACGAAACAACGAAAGTCACTTCCGGCTTTTATAAAAATAATTAACCTTTTAGAAATGTCATCAGGGAGACAGCCAATATATTCCTTTTCTTTTGATCTGACCTCGATTCGTCTTCTTTTTGGAACAAGAAAAACGTCTTGACCAACATTTAATTTTGCTAAAACTGATTTTTGACCACAGTTAACCAGAGTGACAGTTTTTGTTTTTCCTGGAACATCAATAAAAACATAAGGGTTTAGTTGAGTCGGGGAGAGCCGGGAAATTTTTTTTGCTTCAAGGATTTTTATTCTTTCGAGATTTTCGGTTATTGAGTAGTTGCCAGGTTGAAGTTTTTGGGCTTTACGGTAATAATTTTTTGCCTTTTTAATTTTACTTTTTTGAAGATAAGCAAAGCCCAACCGAAGGTAGGCGTCGGCATTTTTTTTGTCTTTGGCGACAATTTTTTCGTTGAGCTTGATTGCCTGTTCCCATTGTGAGTTAATAGCGGCATCGATTGCCTCTTTTTCGAGCAGTTGGGTTTTATCCATAATGAAGTTAAAGTATATTTTAAATTATTCATTTGTCAAGGTATAATTAAGATTATGTCTGGTCATTCCAAGTGGGCGAATATAAAAAGAAAAAAAGAAGCCAATGACAAAGTAAAGGGCAATGTTTTTAGTAAATTGAGCCGTCTAATCACGCTTGCCGTGGTTGAGGGCGGGGGAGTTTCCGATCCTGATAATAATGTTAAATTGAGACTGGCAATCGAAAAGGCGCATTCTTCCAATATGCCCAAGGAAAATATCAAGAGAGCGATAGAAAAAGGCATAGGTCCTGATAAAAGCCAAATCAAAGAGATAGTCTATGAAGGTTTTGGCCCATACGGCATTTCTTTAATGATTTTGACAGCAACTGACAATCCAAATAGAACTTTGACCGAAATTAGAAACATTCTTGATAAACACCAAGGGAAACTAGGCAGCTCTGGATCGGTTTCCTATCAGTTTCAAAGATGTGGTCTGATTATTTTTGACAAGTCCAGCATTAATCAAGATCAAATTCTTGAAGTTAGCGATCAACTCAAGGCCTTTGATATAGCTGAAACAGATGATAGATTTTATCTTTATTTTCCTTATGAACATCTCGGACATATAAAAAATCTTCTCAAAGACTTTAAGTATGAATCAGTTTCGGTTGATTTTAAGCCTCAAATGATAATGGTGCTTGAGGACGACGAAAAAATTGAAAAAATATCTGAATTAATAGATTTATTAGAAGCCTCAGATGATATTCAAAAAGTATTTACAAATCTTTGAGAAAAAAGCGATCAAGATCGAAAAGAGGTTGAGATTAGTAATCTCTGTCTTTATTTTGACTTCATTATTAGTTTTTTCCACATTTTTTTATTTTGACAAAGCCCCAATCTTTATCCCGGTGCTTTTAATCGCGAGTTTTCTATTGGCCTATTTTTCTCTTCTTGAAGGGATAGAGAAGATGGCTTGGTTTGGGCTTTTTTTTATGCCGGTTGCTTTGACGATTTTTTTCTATACGTTCTATTTTCTATTTCCGGGCCGGTGGTTGACCAGAATTCCTTTTATTATCATCTACGGAGTTTCTTTATACGCAGTTTTACTGAGCGCAAATATCTTTAACGTCGGAGTAGAGAAGAATCTCCAGCTTTATCGAGCTGCCTTTTCCATAAACTTTTTCTACCAGGCCTTTTTGGCTTTTATTATTTTTAATATTCTATTTTCTTTTAAAGGAATATTTTTGATAAATATGGTGATAGTTGGGGGAATAGGTTTTTTGCTAGCTCTACAACTTTTTTGGACGATAAAACTTGATAAACAAATAGAGAAAGAAGTTGTCAATTACGCCTTGTTTTTGTCTATTTTGTTGGGTGAATTAGCGGTTTTGGTTAGTTTTATACCTTTGAGAGGGACGATAGCGGCGCTATTTTTAACGGCCTCTTATTATAGCTTGGGAGGAGTTATTTACAACTTTATCGATCAGAAGCTTTTTAAAGAAACAATTCGCGAGTATGTCTTTGTCTGGATCTTCGTATTGATAATTACTGTGCTTTCAATTAGTTGGTAATTCTAATTAAAAAAGCTCGATACCGAAATTTTTTATCACAGTGGGGCCCCTACCCCAAAAGTGAAAAAAATTTGGTCTTCTCGCTTTTTTCTGAAAAGAAGTCTTTCGCTTTCTGGACACCTCCGAGGTGGTAAGAGATTATCTTTATAATCTTTTATTATTTTGTATCAAGGTAAAATAAAATATAAAGAAAAATAGCTTTGGGTTCCTCGGAGGTGAAAATAAGGATAGACAAGGTAGAGAATAGAGGAGTGGTACGCCCTACGGACGTGAATAAATAACCTATAGTAAATATTTAGTACGAACGTTAAAAAAACTATAGGATTAAATTTAAATAAGGACAGAACCTGTTCCAGGTTCTGTCCTTGAAAAAACATATTTCGAGGCTAAAATGAAAGAATAGACTATCACTATACTCCGAGTAGTTACGGGTACTTTGTGGATAAGAATTTGTATTTAGCCTCAAAAATGAATATTTAGATTGATATTATGCTCTAAATTAGTATAAGGACAGTTCCTCGTAGAGGAACTGTCCTTAAAAAACATCAGGATTTAGCCTCGAAAGTGATGATTTGGAGCAATAATATACTCTAAAATTACTCAATAAAGAAACAACATAAGAGAAGTGCTTATTATTCTAAATTAATTCACTAATTGACAGATTAAAGGACTAACGGATTAAAGGATTATTTATACCTTATAGAGAGAAGACGGGATCTTTGTTCTCCAAAGAATTTATATAAAAAAGATCAAAATCTAAAAGTTAGCAATTGTTGATATCAATGCTAGGAGAAATGAACACATATAACGTCGTAAATTATATCTTTTACGATGTTAGCCTTCTCTGACAGAAGAGGAGTGACAGATTGTATTGACAATCTAAATTAAAATTATTCATTAATAATTATTTATTAATTATTTTAATTAATCATTAATTATTCCCTATTATTCTCTCTTGGGGTTGTTGGGGGTTTTAAGGATATTTGGGAAGGTCTCCCCGACCCTTTTTATCATATTTGGATTGTTAGGGTAAGATAATTAACTTCGCTTCCCTATTTTTTTCATTGGTAGGTGAGTAGGCCTGTTATAATAATTACTAATGGATATTCTTACAGTAACCAATCTGACGAAGAAATTCGGCAAGTTCACTGCGGTAAATAATATTTCCTTTTCCCTTAGGGAGGGTGAAATATTGGGTTTGCTTGGTCCAAACGGCGCTGGCAAGACGACAACAATAGATATACTTTTGGGCGTAACAAAACCAACCAGCGGAAAAATAACTATATTTAATCTTCCGTTCGAAGAAAACAGAGTCCAAATATTAAAGCAAATGAACTTTTCCGCCGCTTACATTAATTTACCTTGGAGTCTTAAAGTTTGGGAAAACCTTTATACTTTTGCCCGTCTTTATGAAGTCGATGGTTTTAAAGAAAAGGTACAAAAGCTAATGAAAGAATTTAAGTTATATAATCTGAAAGATAAGCCGACTGATAGTTTATCTTCCGGTCAACTGACGAGACTATATCTGTGTAAGGCTTTTATTAATAATCCACGCTTATTATTGCTAGACGAACCAACGGCTTTTTTAGACCCTGATGTGGCTGATTTAATGAGAAAATATATTTTGAAAGAAGTAAAAACCAAAAAAACATCAATCCTCTTTACATCTCATAACATGGCGGAGGTGACAGAGATATGCGACCGGGTGATTTTCTTAAATCGCGGGAAAATAATCGCTAAAGATACTCCGATAAACTTGGCAATGAGAATTAAATTTTGCCGAGTCAGGTTGTTTTTTGACGAAAAGAAAAAAAACGCAGAAGAACTATTAAGAAACTATAAGTATATTTTTTCTTTAGAAGGAAAAGAAATCGTAGTTGAAACCGAAGAAGAAAAAGTCGGCCAACTTTTAGGAAGACTGTCCTTAGCTAAATTAAAATATTCTCAAATAACTATTGAAAAACCTACGCTTGAAGATTTTTTTATAAAAATTGCTAGAGAAAAAATATGAGCATAAGGAGAATATTGGCTATGGTTATTCGTCATATGTATCTTTGGCCAAAAAGTTTTGAGAGATTGATGGGAACATTGGGATGGCCGTTTTTGGAATTGACGATATGGGGATTAACCATGAGTTACTTACAATCTAATTTAATGAATTCCGTATCTTTAGTGACTGTTTTTTTGGGTGGTTTGATTTTTTGGCAGTTCGTAACCAGAACCGAAGTCGAAACAGCGTTAAATTTTCTTGAAGAGGTTTGGAACAAAAATTTGATAAATATTTTTGCTTCACCGTTAACTAAAGCAGAATTTTTGATATCCACCGTAATTTCCAATCTTATCAAGTTATCTTTTACGGCTTCAATGCTTACTTTAGTTTCTTGGTTTTTCTATCAATTCAATATTTTAAAGACTTTTGGTTTTCTTATACCTTTTATCCTTATAAATTTATTTTTAACAGGATGGATAGTTAGTTTTTTTGTCATTGGTATGGTTTTGAGATTCGGATATAAAGCCCAGGAGCTCGCTTGGGCGATTACTCTTTTAGTTCAACCATTTTCATGCGTTTTTTACCCCTTATCAGCTCTTCCTACTTGGGCACAAAACATTGCTAAATTTTTTCCCACTTCCTACGTTTTTGAAGAAATGAGAAGATTTTTATACGAAGGGAGTATAAATAAAAGTAACCTATTGTTTGCGTTTTTACTCAACTTAACTTATTTGATCATTTCTATTTGGTTTTTTTCAATGATGTTTGAAAAAGCCCGTGAACATGGAAGATTAGTGAAACTGAATTGACAAAAGGAATTTTTAGTGTGATATCATTAGGGTATGAAAAAAACTACTAATGGTTTAGCTACAAAAAAAGATCTCAAGGAAACCGAAGAAAGATTAGATAAAAAAATCAACGCTGTTAAAAACTATTTTGATTTTCAGCTAGAACCAATTCATGAGTTTGTAAAAGAATTTAAAGAGTTTAAGAATAATATTTTTGACAAACTGGATTGGCTAATAGGAAGATATAGAAAGTTTGATGAAGAACTTGCGGTTAAAACTGAACAAGATAAAAGAATTGAAAAGAGAGTAGAAAAGTTAGAAAAAAGAGTTTTTGCTTCTTGATATAAGACATAGGGTATTATTTTAGTCTTTTAATCTCACTTCGTTCGATTATAATAACCATTAATGGATATTCTTACAGTAAAAAATCTGACGAAGAAATTCGGCAAGTTCACTGCGGTAAATAATATTTCCTTTTCGCTTAGGGAGGGTGAAATATTGGGCTTACTTGGCCCAAATGGAGCGGGAAAGACTACAACTATTCAGATGCTTTTGGGAGTTTTGACGCCGACTCAAGGAGAAGTAAAGTATTTTAACAAGAGTTTGCAGGATAACCGGGAGGAAATATTAGAAAAGGTAAATTTTTCTTCGACCTATACTCAACTGCCTTGGCTTTTGACTGTTGAGGAAAATCTAACCTATACTTCTTATCTTTATAAAATCAAAGACAGAAAACAAAGAGTTAAGAAGCTTATCGAGGCTTTTAGACTAAAAAAGCTGATTAAGGAGCAAATGAAAGAACTTTCATCAGGTGAAGTGACTCGGGTGAATTTAGCCAAGGCTTTTATCAACTATCCCAAGGTTTTGTTGCTTGACGAGCCGACGGCATCCTTGGATCCGGAAACATCTGATTATATAAGGAAGTTTTTGATCAAAGAGAGAAATCAATTCAATTTCTCCATTATCTGGACTTCCCACAATATGGCTGAAGTTGAAGAGGTCTGCGACCGGGTGGTATTTATAAACCACGGAAAGATCATCGCCGACGATACGCCGGAAAAATTAGCCAAAACCATTGAGGTCTGTCACGTCGTCCTCAATGTTCCGGACGGGTTAAAAAGAACTGTTGAGATCTGTTAAAACAAAAATGTCAATTATAAACTAGAAGCAAGAAATATCGTTATCGATCTTAAGGAAAAAGAAATTCCTGGTTTTTTGCGCGAATTGATGGACCGAGGCGTATCTTACGATCAAATTAGTATTGATAAACCAACCCTTGAAGATTATTTCTTACAAGTTGCCCCCAAGAAATCAAAAGATGAAGTTTAACCGGATTTACGCGCTGGTATTGCGGTTTTATTATCTGTTCAGACACAGCTGGGATAGAATCGGTGATGCTTTTTACTGGCCAACAATCGATCTGATGATTTGGGGTTTAACCAGTACTTTTTTCAAGTCATTCGCCCCCAACGCACCACAGATTATTCTCATTGTCTTGTCCGGCCATATGTTTTGGCTCATAGTCTGGCGGGCCCAGTATGAAATTACCGTTAATCTACTTGAAGAATTGTGGAACAGGAACATGATCAACATCTTTGTCTCGCCGATCAAATTTTCCGAATGGGTGACGTCATTTATTATCGTCGGCCTGTCCAAAGCGGCGATGAGTTTTCCTTTTGCCATGTTGGTAGTTTATTTGGCTTATAAGATAGAGATACTTTTTTTCAGTTGGTATTTTGTTCCGATTATTCTTTTGATGTTTATGACCGGCTGGTGGGTGGGGTTTTTTGTATCGGGATTAATCTTGAGGTTCGGTACCAAAGTCCAGACCCTGGCTTGGACGTTCGCCTGGCTGATCGGGCCTTTTGCCGCCATCTATTACCCGGTTTCGACCCTTCCAGGCTGGGCGCAGACAATCGCCCTGTTTGTCCCGGCCAGTTATGTTTTTGAAGGCGCCCGGGAAATAATCTACAACGGCTACACCGATCCGACCAAGTTTTATATCAGTTTTTCGATTAATTTAGTCTACCTGATTTTGTCGATTGCTTTTCTTTATTCGAGTTTTAAAAAAGTTTTGGAAAAAGGATTGGTAAAGGTTTATTAAGAGAGATATTTTTTATAAGCAATCAGTTGGTTAACAAAAGCAGTGACGGCTTGAGGGATGAGGTTGATATCGCTGCCTATACATAGTCTTAACTCTTTTTTGCCTTCATTACTATCGACTGCTCTAAAGCTAGACTGACCGACGGTAAGGGGGACAAAACTCGTTGCCTTTGATCCGGTATATTTTGTCATCACCCAGATAAAAAAATCTAAGTTGTCAAAACCCGTCTTAATCGTTATATATAAACTTCCTTCAGGACAAGGCGAAGTCGGAATCACCCCTTTTTCCATGAGATTCGTTCTAATCGTTTTATAGATAACCGACATTTTTTTCTTATAAAGCTTTTTAAGACTGTCGAGAATAGACCTGTCTTCGGAAAGTTTGTCCAAGACAAACGATGATTTAATCTGGCCATGATTCTGGACGTTGCCGCGAATGCTTAGATCGCTAAAGATTTGATTCCTGATTTTTTCGTTTGGAATCAAACCGAAGCCGATTCTTACCCCGGGATTGTGAGCGAGTTTTGACATGCTATCCAAGAAAACCAGATTTTGGTAAATTTTCTTTCTTTTTTCATTGGATACAGAATGGAGATATTCGATGAGCGTCGGGTTGCTGCTATAGTTATAAAGTGAATAAACGGCGTCCATGACGATATAAAGATCGTTTTTTAGGGCGTAATCAACAAACATGTCAATCTCTTCTCTAGAATAAATTACGCCTGTCGGGTTACTGGGGCTATTGATATAGACGGCCCTGATTCTTCCTTGTTTTTGCTTTTTGAGGGTGTTTTCGAAATCTTTTTTAGTAAAATGGAAGCCGTTTTCCGCTTTTGTCTCGATGACTACCCAGCCGGCCCCAGCCTCAGACAAAGCGACGTCAAAAGGATTGTAGTGAGGATCTGTCGCCAAAACCAGGTCACCCGGCCAAAGACTTGAATGGACAAATGAGTTCCACATTTCTGACGCCCCGTTGGATACAAGTAACGTATTGGCGTCTATATCGAAGTGCCAGTATTTTTTATAGAAATTGACGAAACTTTGTCTTAAAACAGCCAAGCCAAGTGGTGATGTGTATCCGCGGAGGTCGGAATTTTTCTTCAGGAAGTCAGTTGCGTATTGGTCCCCTTGGGAAATTACTTTATGAATTAATAAATCTTGATCAAGCGGTTGACCGATATCAGCGTGGAAAAAGTTTTTTTTGCCGAACCTTTTTTCAGCGATGTCCAAAGACTGAATTATCCTCAAATCTCTCATAATATTGGCAGGAAGATCCTTACCTTTTTTCATGAAATGAGAGATGCCCCAGGTGATGGTTGTCTTAGTCATTAGATTTATTATATCACCGCTTGGTATAATCTGTTAATGAAAACTTTTGTTCTCTATTATCTTAGGTTTTTTGCCAGGTTGGCGCTTTTTATTCATAAACCAAAAATAATCGGTATCACCGGGTCTGTCGGAAAATCTTCAACCAGAAACGCCATTTACGCTATGATGAAGGACTATTTTAAAGTCAAAGCAATCAAAGAAGGCAATTCGGAGACGGGGATACCATTAGGAATCTTGGGTATTTCTCCCGGCCACTATCACCTACTCGACTGGCTAAGGATAATGCTGTTTGCCCCCTTCAAAATAAATAATTTAAAAGGAATAAATTATTTGATCGTCGAAATGGGAATTGATTCTCCGCTCCCTCCGAAGAACATGGATTATCTGTTGACGATTGTCAAGCCGGATATTGCCGTTGTTTTAAACGTATACCCTGTTCATACGATGCAGTTTGACGGAATAGTCGATGAGAAGATAACAGGAGAGAAGCGGATAAAAGAAATTATTGAAAAAATAGCCGAAGAAAAGTTCAAAATTATTACCAAGGCTAAACCAAAAATAGGAATTTTTAACGAATTAGCCTCATTCCACCTCGGAGGTGGAAGAGGTACAAAGTTGACAAGTTTTGGACAGAGCGATGAGGCAGAAATTAAATTTTTAGACTATCAGGTCAGTTTGAAAAAGACGACCTTCAAGTATTTATTAAAAGAAGAAAATAAAGAGATAGAAGTTAATATTAGAAATTTTGTTTTGCCGAGAGGCTATCTTGAGGTTTTTGCGGCTACAATCGCTGTTGGGAAAAATCTTGGATTGACCGATAACCGGATCATAAAGGGTCTAAGCGATAATTTTACCGTACCTTCAGGAAGAGGTAGTATTTTTGAAGGGATTAATTCATCGATTATTATTGATTCCTCGTACAATGCCTCCCGCGCCTCTGTTTTGACTTTTTTGGAAATGGCGGAGACTTTGTCTGAAAAGGAAAATCGGCCCTTGGTTTTTTTAATGGGAGACATGAGGGAGTTGGGGCAGGAGGCAAAGATCGAACACGAAACAGTTGCTAAAAAAATTCTTGATATTAATGTTAGTCAAGTTTATTGTGTCGGACCAAATACCAAGAAATACATAAGGTATACAAGGTGGTTTAAGACGGCGATTGAAGTAGGTGACTATCTTCGTAAAACTCTGCCCTACCAGTCGATTATCCTCGTCAAGGGATCGCAAAACGAAATCTTTCTGGAAGAGGCAGTGAAAAAAATACTAAAAAACAAATCAGACGCAAAAAAACTGTGCCGTCAGAATGACTTTTGGATAAATAAAAAGAAAGAGTTCTTTCAGGGGGTGTAACTTCGTTTGAGCTTATCTTTTTCTTTCTTTTTTTCAATCGCCAAATTGATCAATCGATCAAGGATCTCCGGATATGAAATACCAGAGGCATTGAATAGTTTGGGGAACATGCTGATTTTAGTGAATCCTGGAAGAGTATTGATTTCATTGATATAAATCTTATTTTTCGGAGTGAGGAAAAAATCCACTCTGGCAAATCCTGAACACTCAAGTGTCAAGAAAGTTTTAACAGCAGTTTCCTGTATTTCTTTAGCGACTTTTTTAGGAAGATCGGCTGGGATAAGAAGATCAGCTCCGTTTTCATCAATATATTTGGCTTCATACGAATAAAATTCGTGATGCGGGATAACTTCTCCAAGTACTGAAGCAATTGGTTTATCATTACCCATGACCGAACATTCGATTTCTCTTCCTTGAATAAACTCTTCGATCATAATTTTTAAGTCGTATTTAAAAGCATCATTTAAGGCCACATTAAATTCTTTAAGATTATGAACTTTTGATATTCCAACAGATGATCCAGTATTAGCCGGTTTAACAAAAAAAGGAAAGAAGAACTTCTTTAATATCTTAGCCTTAGTTTTTTTATTAAATTGACTTTTTCTTATAGCCATAAACTTGGCAATGTTAATACCGGCAAGACTAAGAAGACGCTTTTGGACATCCTTGTCCATTCCGAGAGCCGAACCAATGACGCCGGCTCCTACGTAGGCGCTGTTGATCATTTCAAACATCCCTTGAAGTGATCCATCTTCACCGTAAGTACCATGGATGATCGGAAAAAAGACGTCGATTTTTCCCAGTTTTCTCCCCGACTCCATAGCAATAATTTCTGAACTGTTATCTTTATTTACAGGTACGATATTTGTTGATACCGATTTATTTAATGCGATTAATTTTGGGTTAGTACTGTTGAGAAGATAGTTGGCGGGATTACCAAGCAACCAACGTCCTTGTTTATCAACACCGATAAGAAAAACATTATATTTATTTTTGTCTAAAGCTTCATAGATTGATTTTGCCGAAAGAAGCGAGACCTCGTGTTCACCGCTTTTTCCACCAAAGACCAAACCGATGTTGATTTTCTTATTTTTTACCACTTTTTAGTTTGTTTTAACAAGCCGTTGGCAACCTACGGGGTTGATTTTGGCACGGCGTGGCAATCTAAATTATAATGATTTTAAGAGATTTTTAAATTCGTCGAACGAATTAACATCGACTTTTTGTCCATTGAGAAAAAAAGTCGGAGTGGAGTTGACGCCTACCGATTCGCCTTCGGTCAGGTCGGATTGGACTTTATCTTTGACTTCTTTTGAGTCAATATCTTTTTGAAATTTTTCTGTGTCGAGCTTGAGGGATTTGGCAACTTTGATAAAGTAGTCTTTGGGATTGGATAGAGCGCTCCATTCGGTTTGTTTGTCATAAAGAATATTAACCATTTCCCAGAATTTATTCTGGTTGCCAGCGGCTTCGGCAGAGTAACCAGCACTAAAAGCATTTTTATGAATTTGATAAAGAGGGAAATGCCGGAAGACGAGCGTTGTTTTTTGGGTGATGGCGAAATCAGGACTCGAGGAGGCTTCGAAAGTCTTTAAGACGTCATAGAATCCTTTACAGGCCGGGCACTGGATGTCACTGTATTCAATAAGAATATTTTTGTTTTCTCTAGACCATTTGGTCTGGTCGCTGGCTCTTATTTTGTTAATTTCTTGGAAGTCGGTTTTGACCGGGTTATTAGTCAGTTTATAGGCGAAAAATAAAAGAATAAAAGTAACGACGATTGAACCTGTCCAGATAAGGATATTTTTTAGAGTCATCAAAGATATTTTATCACAATGTTATTTGATAGAGCTGTATATTTTATTATTAATCGGTATATTAATATTAAATTGTTTAGCGTATTTTATAACTGTGCCGTTTAAGGTTTCTATTTCATTTCTACCACCGCGTTCGACGTCAACTAAAAGTGAAGATTTAGATGCAGGGTTAGTTTTTTCAGTCGTTGCCATCGTTATTTCGAAAATATTTTCTGGCAAATCAACTTTAAGAGCCTTAGCAACTTTTATAGTTTCTCTGACACAGTTTTCGTACTCAGTCTTTAAATTGTTGTCTTTTATAATTTCTCCGATTCGTTTTTTATATAAAGTAGTAATTCCAGAAAAAGCGGAGATTAAAACAAATTTTTTCCAAATATCTTGAGTGATATTTTTGGATAAAACCGCGTCAATTTCCGCCTCTCTCATTATTTTAACGATTCGATCAAGTTTTTCGTTTGTAGAATTATTCCTATCGCCGATAATAAATCTTCCGATTCCGCCGACGCCTCCTATTTGTTCAATAACTCCTGGTTTAATTCTTGTAGAAATCAAATAAGCAACACCTGGAAAAACAAGCCCTTTTTTGACATATTTTTTGATTTCTAGGTCGTTTTCAACTCCGTTTTGAAAAGTAATAATTATAGTTTTATCATTAACAATCTCATTTAATTGTTTTGCGGCTTCTTGGGTATCGTATGTTTTGACGGTAAATAAAATCAGATCAGGATTTTTTATTTCCCTTAAAGAACTAATGACTTGAGCAGGTTTAATGAGGAAGTTTCCTTTGACACGATTTATTTGTAGGCCATTTTTTTTGATTGCTTGAAAATGATCCTTTCGAGCAACAAAAGTAACATAATTAGTACTTGTTTTGGCTAAAAGCCCTCCTAGGTAACCTCCAACTCCCCCACTCCCGACGATATAAATTTTCATAGAAGAATTATAACAACTTTTGCACCGATCGTGTTAAAAGTTGTTAAAGAATCTCTTGACAGTGAACAAGTGTTTACTTAGAATAAAGAAATGGAATTCAAAGAAATAAGGGCAAAGAATATTCTTGTCCGCTGCGGGATTCCCGGAATCGACTACGTCATCAATCCTTACATCGGCTGCCGGTTTGCCTGCAAATACTGTTACGCTTCGTTCATGGGCCGGTTTGTTGATAAGACGATTTATGACTGGGGCGAGTACGTCTACGCCAAGGTGAACGCTCCTGAATTATTAAATAAAGAAATAAAGAAATTAAAAAATAAGGGACGAGGCAAAGAAATATTCTTGAGTTCGGTGACTGATCCTTATCAAGGCGCAGAGGGTGATTACAAATTGACAAGGCAGTGTCTAAAGATTTTGGCCGACTACGGATTCGAAGGCGTTGTTTCAATATTGACGAAATCGAATCTGGTTATAAGAGATATTGATATTTTTAAAAAGTTAAAGCACGCTATTGTTGGGTTGACGGTGACTTCGACCGATGACGGTATTTCGCGATATTTTGAAAAAAGCGCACCAGCAGTTTCGGTCCGTTTGAAAACCCTTAAAATATTAAATGAAAATGGAATCAAGACCTATGCTTTTATTGGTCCTCTTCTCCCCCACTTCGTTGCTGAAAGCGATGAGCTGGAGAAATTATTTAAAGAATTATCAGAAACCGGTACTAAAGATATTTTCGTTGAGCATCTAAATCTAGCAAAGTATATTCGTAACCGGTTATTCGAAGAAATGAAAGACGTCGATCAAGAAATCTTAAAGAAATTTTATTCTTCCCAGTCTAAGAGTTACCGGGTAGAATTAGAAGAAAAGATAATAAAATTGATTAAAAAATATAAAATGAATTTATTAAAAGACATGGTTATTTTTCACAAGGAATTTCAAAAGCTGAAAAACAATGAATAAAAAAGTCTTAAACCATTTTAAGAAAAATGATCCTTTATTATATTCATTTGCGATAAAGGTAGGGAACGATTTAAAACCGTTCCTTACACAAAAGGCAAACCCAAAAAATTACTTTTCCAGTCTTTGCCGAGAAATAATTGGTCAACAGTTATCAGGTAAAGTGGCAGAGGTAATCTTTGACCGTTTTAGTAAATTATACCCTAAAGGTATCAACCCAAAAGTAATCATTAATACAACATATGAAAAGTTAAGAAAAGTTGGGATGTCTAATGCAAAGGCCAAATATGTAAAAAATTTAGCAGAAGCTGTTAATGATAACAGTCTTCAAGTAGATAGACTTGATAGTCTATCTGATGAAGAAGTGAAAAAACAACTCATAAAAGTAAAAGGGATAGGGCCGTGGACGGCCGAAATGTTTCTTATGTTCACTCTGGCAAGGCCTGATGTTTTTTCGCATGGAGATTTGGGATTAAGAAAAGGAATAAAAAAAATTTACGGTTTTAAAAAAGATCCGAGCCTAAAAACCGTTGAAAAAATTATTAAGAAGTGGTCTCCCTATAAAACCTATGCTTCATTAATTTTATGGGAGAGTTTTGATGTTAAATAGTTGTGATATAATTTTTTAATGTCTTTTACCCTAGCGATTTGGATTTCTTCCTTTGCTTATGGTGTACAAACGATAGTAGGTAAACTTACAGCCAAATACTCTCTTTCTAATCCATGGCATCTTAATTTTGTTTGGACGCTTTTTAACTTAATAATAGTTGTTCCGATGGCAATCGTATCAGGAATTATAATCCCTTCTTCTATTACACTTTTTGTCGTCTCAGGATTTTTCCTAGCTTTAGGAAACATTTTTTTGACTTATTCTCTGTATAAATTGGATATTACGATCTTCTCTCCTTTGTTTGCTCTAAGAACAGCCTTTACGGCAATACTTGGATTATTATTTCTCGGAGAAAAATTTACGTTATTTCAATACTTACTGATACTATTAATATTTATTTCTGGAATGTTTATCAAAATCGACGAAAATTTTTCATTTAAAAAATTTAAACTCCAAGGACTAGGATATGGTATTGCCTGTATGTTTTTTTTAAGCCTTTCAAGCATGGCGATAAAAATAGCCTCCGTAAACGGTAATTATTGGAATAATATATTTTGGATAAATATTTTTACAACACTTTTTCTGATCTTTACTATTCCGATGTTTATCAAAGAAATAACAAAGACTCCTTTAAAAAAATATTTCGGTGCACTTGGTTATTCATTATTCGGTGGAATAGGAAGAATACTTATGTTTTTTGGGTTGGCAACGAATGTTACGATTACAACAGTGGTAACTTCTTTGCCCTTAAGTATGATAATTACGATTCCGTTGGTTTACATTTTTCCGAAACTTTTGGAAAAACATTCTACGAAGATTTACATTTACCGTTTGATTTTAGCAGCGATAATGGTTGGAAGCGCAATCGAATTAAGTCTAAGATGATCTTTTATTTTCTGTAAATATATCTTTTCCAAAGATTTTTGAAAAAAGGCAGAGTTAAAGTTGATAGTAAAAAGCCAACGCTTGGAACAACCGCATTTAACCAGGGCTTCTCAACTCCAATAACATTGATGTATAGTCCGATTGCTAAGTAGGTAAAAATAAAAAGTAATATTTTTCTTGTTAAGCTCGTTTCCCACGCTTTATCAGTCTCAACTTTATTATTTCTTTCTTTTATTAGACTTATCTCTTTTTCTATTTCTTTAAGGTCCATAAAAGAATTATACAATCTTATAAAAACTTCCTTTTGTTCGACCAATTTTGATTATTAATCCAGCATTAGAAAGCTTTCTTAAATCATAGCGTAGAGTTCTGTTTGGTATTTTTAAAAAACGTCTTTTTATAAAATCAAGAGAAACGTTTTTATGATCTTTGATAATTTCCAAAATTTCTTCTTGACGTGGTGGAAGACTAACAACATTTTTTTTATTAATTCCAAGTTCGATTTCTTTTTTCAACTTTTCCGCTTGATTATGGAAAGTTTTTAACATAAAAAGAAGATAATCATTGGGATTCTTTAAACCTATATCAAGACTGTAATAATAATCATTTTTATTTTCGTTTAATGATTCTTCGAAAGAAACATGAGGTTTAAATTGATAATTATCTATTTGACAAATAAGTGAAATCATCAATCTTCCTACCCGGCCATTACCGTCTAAAAACGGATGGATTTTTTCAAAAACTAAATGAGTAATGAACGCTTTGATTAACGGAAACTTTTCCGTACTCGAATTTATATAGTTAGCTAATTGACTAGTTAACGGTTCTATTTGATTTGGTGGAGGACAAACGTAGACTGCGACCCCAACTTGGTTAAATATTGCACTCATCTCACGTCTAAAATATCCAGCTTGATAATGAATATTATTCATAACAATTTTATGAATGGTTTTAATAAGTAAGTTATCGATTGTTTTGAGTTTAAGCTTAAAAATGTAGTCAATAGCGGTTTCAATATTATGTATTTCTAATTGTTTAATTTTATTGGGAGAGTCTTTATAGTCTTCAATGGTTAAAGGATTGCCTTCTATTTTTGCCGAATAAAGCGAGCTTTTTAAAAGACTGATTCGTTGAATTTTTTGCCTGATGTTAAAAGGAATATTTATAGTACTTAAATACTGTTTAATTGCTTCAATCTTCCCTAAAAGTTCAATCATCTCGGAAGTAATATTGTAAATAGGAGGTATTCGCATAATATCTAATATTACCAAATCTTGCCGAATATTGCCAGATATTGCCGAATTATTTTATTAAACTTTTTTGAAGAGTGTTGAGTATTTCTTCATGGACAGTTCCGTTACTGGTTATAAAATACTTAGGGTTCCCGAAAGCCGTCATTCTGTCTCCATTCTCATCGGTACACTTCCCGTTAGCATTCTCGATAATCATAATCGCTGCAGCTCTGTCCCAAGGATGAGCAGCGCTTGTAACTGTTGCTTTAACAATTCCCATGGCAAGGAGCATAGTTTCATAGACGATAGACTCGATCAATGACATATTGATTTGTTTATCTGATAAGAGTTTAACGAATCTGTTTAAATCAAAGTCTTTCTTTCTTACAGGAAATCCATAGATATAGTCTCCTTTTTTAAATCCTTCTTTATTAACACTAATTTTCCTATCGTTCATATATGAATAATCGTCTTTTTTGGTATAAAACATTCTTTTGATAAACGGATCATAAGTGACAGCAACGACTGGTCTCTCGTTAAAGCAAAGAGCCAGTGAAAACATTGAGGTTGGTACGTGATGAGAAAAAGGTACGGTTCCGTCAACTGGATCGCAGACCCATATATATTCAGAGTCAACCTGAGTGTTTTGGAGTTCTTCATCCAAAACTGTATGATCAGGAAAATGTTTTTTAACCTCATTAATAACCATTTTACTTATTGAAACGTCAGTTTCTGTCACTGGAGTAAGGTTTGATTTGGTAGTAATCTTTGAATGAAGGAAGTTTTTGTTTATAATCTCTCCTGCTTTTAAAGCAAGGGTTTTGGCAAAAGCTAATTCGTCTCTATAGTCCATCATGAAGTTATTATATATTAATAGGAAAGGTTATTCTTCAACAAAAGTCAAAGCAGTGCCGGGAGTGTTGGCGCGTCCAGTGCGTCCTATTCTATGAATATAGTCTTCATAGGTCGTTGGGATGTCATAGTTGATGACGTGGGAAACATTGGGAATATCAAGTCCGCGGGCAGCCACGTCAGTAGCGATCATTATTTTGACGACATCTTCTTTGAACATGCGAATCGCCTGTTGACGTTGGAACTGGGCTTTATTACCGTGGATCGAAGTCACCTTAAATCCCTTTTGAAATAGATCTCTTGAGATTCGTTCGACTCCGTGTTTTGTCCTTCCGAAGACAAGAACTTTTTTAAATTCTTCGTTTTTTAAAAGATAAGTAAGCTTTTCCATTTTTGCGCCGATTTTACTATCGTGTTTAACTAAATCTTGTTTTATATGGCTCAAGGTCTCCCCTGTTTTAACGGAAATTATCACAGGGTTTTTTACAAACGAGGCAATCAGTTGATTGATCCTTGCTGATACCGTTGCCGAGAAAAATAACGACTGGCGGATCGCCGGCAGATAGGAAATAATTTCCTTTATGTCGTGGATAAATCCCATATCGAGCATCTGGTCTGCCTCATCAAGAATGATCATTTTAAAAGAACCAAGTTTTAGGACTCCCCTATTGATGAGATCTTTTAGCCTTCCAGGTGTTCCTACAACCACATGAGGGTTTTGTCTCACTTGGTAGATTTGTTCCCTGATTGAAAGCTGGCCGACGCAGAAAGCGCTATAAATAGCCATTCTTCCAGAGAATTTCCTCAACTCATCCCTAGTCTGCATAGCTAGTTCGCGGGTCGGACTTATGACAAGAGCTTTGTACGAACTATCTTTAATGATCTTTTCGACGAGAGGGATTAAGAAAGCTGCTGTCTTTCCTGTACCTGTATTGGCAATACCTATAACATCTTTTCCATCGCGAATCGCGGGAATCCCTTTAGCCTGAATCGGCGTTAAAGCGGTATACCCATGACTTGATATAGTCATTTTTAGTGATTCCGGTAGGTTAAGGCTGCTAAACAGTACTTCATCTACAGGCATAGGCAAAACATCAGCTGTTTTGACTGCGGCTTTTTTTATGAATTGGTGGATGTCTCCTACACGTCCAAATCTGGATTGATTTCGAGATCCGAATCTTGAGAAACGGAAGTTTCGATATGGTGTACGGAAACGTCTTAAATACATAAGATAAGCTCACGCAATTAGTAAAAAGAAAGTAAAATCTCTTAGAAGCTCCTCTAGAAAATTAAGAAGAACTTAAATTAAAAAGTAGAACTTACGATCTTATTTATTAGTATAACAGAATATTTTTAGTATTCAAGTGCAAATTTGTGCCGCAGAGAGGACTTGAACCTCTACACCTTATTCAGGCACAGGATCCTAAATCCTGCGTGTATGCCAATTTCACCACTGCGGCTTCGATTAAAGGCTAGATAAAAGCAAAAATTAATCAACTCTTATTATATCAAGTAGCCAGTGTCTTTGCCCAGTCGGAGATCTTTTGATTGTTTGCGTCCATGTTAAAAAGATAGCCGTCGATTTGCAGAGATTCGGTTTTCAATTTTCCGCCGCTAGTCTTGATAAAATCTTCAACGATGGGAACGGCGCCGCAGAAATGAGCATAAGATGAATCTCCTAGCCCGAGGACCGCGCAGTTTTTGCCGTCATATTTTTTGTTCGTTGACTTTTCCATAAAAGTAATAAAATCCTGGTGGGGTTGGCCTTCTTTACCTTCATAGTCCCAGGTGGGTGAAGCAAAGATCCGTAAGTCATAGTTCAACGTATCTTCAAAAGCCAATTCTGAAATCATCTTCATCGTCACTTGGTGACCGAGCCCTTGGAGAGTTTGCGTCAAGAATTCGCAAGCGGCCTGAGTGCCTCCGGAATAAGTCGCATAAGTAATAAGAATATTCATAATACTTTACTTGAAACCTTGGGCGTCAGCTCGAAGGAGGCAAGTTTATTTAATTTGTTTCTTTAAAATTTCTCCTAAGCGTTTAATAGCTTCACCATAGCGTGACCAATCACCATCTTTTTGAGCGCGAATTGCCTCATCATATACTTCTTGAGCTTGTTTGAAGGGTTCAGTTTCACCAGTCTTTTCTTCTCTTATTGTTGTAGGCTCAAGAGAGGTTGATAATTCTTCATCCCTTGTTAGACCAAAGATTTTAGCTAGGGCCTCCTCCAAGGTTTCTTCCATAGCAATCTTGTTTTCATAGGCGACTATCACTCGCTTAAGCTCCGGAATTTTCCCTGTTTCTGCTTTAAGATAAAGTGGTCTTACATAGATAAGTGATTCTTCAATTGGAATTACAAGTAGTGGACCTTGAATAACTTGTGATCCTCGCTGATCCCATAAAGAAATTTGCCTGCTGACTTCGGCATCCTGATTAATACGACCGATGACCTGTTTTGGTCCAAAGATAAGCCTTTGTTTTGGAAAACGGTAAACAATAAGTTTTCCATAATTATCTTCATCATTTCGTGCAACCATCCATGCAGAAAGGTTATCCTTATTTCGGGGAGTAAACGGAAGCATCAAGATATACTCTTCTTTTTTCTCACCAGGCAACTTCATAATCATATGGCGAGGATTCATCTGTTGCACTGTATCGGTGGTTTCTTGTTTCTTTTCCTCACTGATCGTTGGGATTTCCCATTGATCCTCTTTATTGTAAAAAACCTGCGGGTTATCCATGTGGTAGATCGTGTAGATAGATGTTTGAAGACTAAAGATATCTTCCGGATACCGAAGGTGAGAAAGAAGACTCTTTGGCATTTTGCTCATAGGCTGAAAGAGATTGGGAAAGATTTTGGCATAGGTTTGAATAATAGGATCATTTGTATCAACTTGATAAAAAGCAATTGATCCTTCGTACGCATCAATAACAATTTTCACCGAGTTTCTGATGTAGTTGACACTTTCTTCATTTAAAGCTAATGGTTGAGAATAGGGATAGTTATTGGTTTTTGTATATGCATCGTAAATCCAGAATATTCTATTATCAGCGACTACAGCGTATGGATCACGATCGAGAGTAAGGAATGGAACGATCTTCTCAACTCGTTCCCTGATGTTGCGGTAATAGAGGATGCGGCTTTCGGATGTTACATCGTTTGATAAAAAAAGTTTAAGCGAGTTGAATTTGATGGCAAAAAATAATCGCTTAATAAGCGAGCTTATCTCTACTCCTCCTTTACCTTGATAGGTGGTATAAACGTTTTCTTCTCCCTTTGGATAGTCAAATTCTTTTGATTTGGTTTTTACAATCACATAGTCATTGGTGAGTTCACCAAAGTATATTTCCGGGCGATTAACAGTAAGTTCTTTCGCTTCTGATTTCGGCGGCAGATCTTTAACAAATAGAACAGGTAATCCTTCTGCAGTTACTTGATTTACCGGTCCTCCGGCAATTCCGTATCCATGAGTAAAGCTAAGTTTCTCATTAATCCAGCTTCTATTGGGGAGACTCTCTGATGCCAACTCTCTTGGTGAAAGCATGATCTGGCGGATTTCATCATTAACTAAATATCGGTCATTATCAACAGAAACAAATTCATAATAGGTTCTTATTTCCTGAATTTGAGAAAAGGTAGAAAGCAGCGGTTCTCGATCCCAAAGCCGTACGTTTTTAATGGTTAGATTATTGGAAGCAATATCGGCAGAAGTTAACGGCTTATCTGCCGAAATATCCCGTTCTTCTATCTTATCTAAGCCATAGGCCTTGCGGGTGGCGGCAATATTATATTTAATAAATGGTGTCTCTTTAACTAATTCATTAGGAGCAACAATCAGTTTTTGAAAAAGAGACGGAACTACTGCCGAGACAATTCCTATAAAAACATAAAGAGAGATCGCTGTGATAAGCGGCGCGAGTTTCCCACTTATGCCCCAAAACAGGGTTAAAATAGCCACTAAAACAGTCAGACCAATAGAAATTTTTAGAATAGGTATCATAATAGCCACATCAGTATAGGCAGCTCCAAATATCGGACCGCTTTGTGTGGAAAGGAGTTCAAATAAGGAGAGATATGTGCCTAAAGCGGTTGCTGTAAAGAAAAGAAAAAGCAGAATACTAAGATGTAATTGTGCTTTTGGCTCGGTTTTGCCCTTGTTAGATAGTTTTAAACCAGGAACTTCAAATTTACTAAGGAAGCCTGTTAAATTAAGGCTGCCTTTGAGAGTATATATTATTCCACTGCTAATAAGCGAAGTAAAAACAAGAATTTTTAGAATACCTAGTCCTATATTAAAAACGGGAAGAGAAAAGATATAAAATGCGATGTCTTTTTTGAAAATAGGATCGTATTCTCTAAAAGGGGTGGAGGAGAAGAATTTGAGTATTTCCTGCCAGTTTGCTGCGGTAATGAGTCCAAGAACCAGAGAGAAAACAATACATACAGCTATACCTATTTTTTTTAATACTCGACTGTCAAGACTCACAGGCTGACCGAGTAATGCCGCAGGTATAAGAACTACCCACGAGGTTTTTGACCGGACGGCAATGAGAAAATTGATAAGTAAAAAAATTACCGCAATAACAGAGGTCACTATATAAATAATTATTTTTGTAAGAAGCGGCTTGATAAAAACCTCTGTTTGTCCTACTTCAGCAAACCACCACCAGTCTGTAATAAAACTAACAATTGTAGAGAATGAAGAAAAAAGAAAAATAACGACAGCGATTCCTATTCCTGAAAAAAGCCCTATGTTTTTCATAATTACAACAGGAAAACTTTTTTGTCTTGGCCAGTTGTAATTGATGATAGTTCATTGCAGCAAAGCGCTATTAGGTTAGACCAATCCCGCTTTTTTTGCTCCCTATCATCCAAGGCGATGTTAGACAATGATAATACTGTATCAAAAAAATGTATAATTTGCAATAGAGTGAGAATAAGAAAGATAATTTTATCCTTGTTAGCTATTTCAGCATAATTGCAAATTAGTACGGCTAGTTAACTGACTATAAGATGCTCAATAAGTTTGGTTCTCCGGTGTAATTTTAATTCTCGATGTATAGAAACGATCTAAGGAATTAGTAGTGTTTGGCATGTTTTTGACAGTTTAATAAGTAAAAAGATAAGGAATGTTTTTTCTCAAAGAACGGTAAGCGCTCCTTAATCTTTTATGGGTATAAAACCATCTCTTGGTTAACGGGTTAACTGTTCATTCCTTGATAAATCTACCGTATTTAAACTCCCAAACATCAAGTAATGTTTCAAACCATAGTTGATCATATTTTGTCAAATCTGAAACAATTGCCTTTAACTCAATACCGGCTGCAGTCTGTGGACGGTTAGTAATGTAACGGCGGACAATCTGTCTCTGGTGGGAACTGACACATCTGGATTGGAAATTGACCTTTCAGCGCCTCAAACACTCCTTTACGGCCGTCAACGACTATTCCATCAATAATATATCTCTGACTCTCAAGATAATCTATTGCCGAAACGTAATCGCCAATTGTCTCGTAAACAATTCTTTTAAAGTAGATATTTTGTTTCCTGTACCAGTCGCGAATTACCAGATAACAACAGACTCGTCTAAAGTAGGTACAGTCCATAATAACCATAATGTGGCGTGGAGACATCGGATGATTTATGACTGGCTTTTTAACTTTGCTTAAATAATTATGAATTAACCTTTGTAATATTATCCGCCGTTTTTTGTTTTGAAATGACTTTAAACAAGACAAACAACGGTACGACTGTTTACCTTTATGAAACCCGTTCTTTTTAACTCTATAGGCCTGACAAAAAGGACATTTTTATTCATAGAAATAAAAATTGATAATAAAAGATGGCTTAAGTTTCAAAAAATGGGTCTGAATTAACTACTTTAAATTGATATAATGCTCCAAAGTTAATATTTCATAATTTTAGTATGATCAAAGTATCCTCTTTTAAAAAACTCTAAGATGTCCGGAGTGTTGCGGATTATCAAAAAGAAAAGGCTTCGATTCTACGGGAAAACGGAGATTTGTCTGTTTAAGTTGCCGTCGTACTTTTGGTAAACC
>Ga0209727_1000492_pt1 | contig 42948 bp, 35 predicted proteins | sample RifGroC1_FD_183995 | JGI IMG/M metagenome (GOLD analysis project Ga0209727, IMG submission 183995) | Groundwater microbial communities from Rifle, Colorado, USA - Groundwater C1 (SPAdes) (version 2) | ecosystem: Environmental > Aquatic > Deep subsurface > Groundwater | place: Rifle, Colorado... | reverse complement strand
AGATCGCGTTGACGGTGATCCGGAAGGGCGCGAGCTTGCGGGCCATGCCGCGCGTGATCGCGATGACTCCGCCTTTGGAGGCCGCGTAACACATGGATCCCTCAAAACCGCCATTGCGCCCGGTCAAGGACGAAATATTGATGATCCGGGGGGATTCGCTTTTTTTGAGATGCGCGAGCGCCGCCTGGATCACGAAGAAGGTCCCGCTCAAGTTGACATCCAATACCCGGTCCCATTCACGGCGTTGCATGTTTTCGATCGTTGCCGCGCTCAGGATTCCCGCGTTGTTGACGACGATATCGATGCCGCCGAATTTCCCCACGCCCAATTCGATCGCATTCCTTATGCTCCCGTCATCAGTCACGTCCATGGGGACGCCGATGGCTTCATGGCCTTTCTCCCGGAGCCTTGCGGCCGATTCCAGAACTTGCGCCTCGTTAATGTCGCCCAATACGACCGCGGCGCCATTCTCCGCCAGTTTTTCGGCGGAAACGAAACCTATTCCCCGCGCGGCGCCGGTCACGAGGGCCGTCTTACCTTTCAGGTTGAACATCATCGCGATTCTCCCGGATAGTGCCGGACGGCTGACGAACGCATCCCGTAGACCGGCCTTCAATTATCCCGCATCGGCATATTGACCAGCGGATTCCATCCGCACTCGATGAACTGGCTCGTCGTCCGGTTGGTCGAACCGAAGGTTATGAATTCTTCCGGCTTCATGCCGTCCGGTTCGTAGGCTTTCCGGAATTCCGGCAAGGTCATCAAGCGATCGATCACATCTCCCGGAACCGGATCCGAGATTCCTTCGTTGAACGGTCCCGGCTTGTCGGCGAGCGAATCCGCGATCTTCGGCGCGATCGACATGATCATCCTCGCGCCCGCGAGGGCGGTGACGTGATAAGCGCCCCTGCATCCGGCCGGCATGAGGATCGCGTCATAACCTTTTTCCCGATAGATCGAATAAGCCCGCTTGATGCAGGCCGTGCCCGCCTGGATGATGTCGCTCTCCCTGACGCCCGATCCTGAGTCCTTCGCCACATCCCGCAGGTAATCGTCAAGCCTGCCGACCATCAGCACGGCGATCGCCAGACCCGGCTTCGCGCCCTGCGCGAGAGCCCGCGCTTTTCCCTTGCGTCCCGCTTCGGCGACGGCGAGCACTTGAGGAACGGTGAAGCTGAGGGTGGCCGCGACATTGAGTCCCGAGGCCACGCATTCTTCGTACGCCCGTATTCCCGCGGCGGTCGCGGGAAGTTTGACGACTATATTCGGAGCCCAGGAAGCCAGGATTTTTGCCTGGCCGACCATGTATTCAGAATCGCCCGTGCGATTGGGATTCGTCTGCGCGCATACGTAGCCTTTTCCGACTTCGCCCGCCCTGAAAATATGCTCGACTTTTCCGGCGAAATATCCGGCGACGATCTTGGTCAATGCCAACGCTTTTTCGTCGCCCGCCAGGTTTTGATCCAAAGCGGCAAGCGACGGTTTCCAGGTTGCCCTGTCGGTGGAGAGGGTCCCGTTGATCAGGAAGGGATTGGTCGTCATCCCCGCGGCCCCATTGGAAAAAGCGGTTTCCTGCTCCGCGACTATCGCGGAGTCGTGCCAATATATCGATTCCGTCCCGGAGCTGAGCCATTTCAGATACGGATTGTCCTTCATCATTTTCTCCCGTGCGCTGAACCTGTGCATTGAAAATGGTTGTGGCCTTTTTACACATCACTTGTGTGACAAGTTATACCCAGGCTGTTCCCCATGTCAATATCCGAGAGGCCTAACTGAAACCGATCAAGGGGAATTGAGTGAAGGTTCCCGGCAAAGCACTGCCTCCGCGGGCGCGGAGGCAGTGTGGCCGATGTTCCGGCCCGTTCGCTATTTAACGGCTTTGATCGCGGCCAGGACTTCTCCGATGAAGTCCTTTCCGATTTTTTCCTCGAACTGGGCGTAGACGGGGGCCACGGCGTTCTGGAAGGCGCCTTGTTCGGCGGGAGTCAGGATCGTGACGGTCATGCCTGCATTGCGCAAGGAATCGACGTAGTCGGAGTTCATTTTCCGGTTCGTCGCGCGCTGGAAAATCGCGGATTCCTGGGCGGCGGCGAGCATGATCTTCTGGTCCTCGGCGGGGAAGGCATCGAACATCTTCTTGTTGATCAGGAGGATGTGGGGTCCGTATACGTGGCCCGTCAGGGTCACGAATTTCTGGACTTCATTGAATTTGGACAGGTAGATGGTCGGGATGGGATTCTCCTGGCCGTCGATGGTCTTCTGCTGCATCGCGGTGAAGACCTCGGAGAACGGCATCGGCGTGGGGTTCGCGCCGAGGGCTTTCCAGGTGGCCAGGTGGATCGGGTTTTCCATGGTGCGGATCTTCAGGCCCTTGAGGTCGGACGGCGCGTGCACGTCGCGGGCGCTGTTGGTCAGCTGGCGGAAACCGTTCTCGTAGTAGGCGAGGATCTTCAGGCCTTTGGCCTCAAGATTGGCGGCCATCTTGGCGCCGATAGGACCGTCGAGGACGGCGTCGGCGGCTTTTTCGGTCGGGAAGAGGAAGGGGAGGTCGAGCACCATGAGCTGGGGAAGCAGGCCGGCCAGGGGGGAAGCCGAGGTGGCCACCATCTCGACGCCGCCGCCCATGCGGACGGATTCGGTGGCGCGCACGTCGTCGCCCAATTGCGCGTTGGCGTACACCTGGATGTCGTACTTGCCGGGGAGCTTGGCCATAACCAAATCCGCGAATTTCTTGGTGGCGAGGTACGTGGGGTGCAACTCGTTCACGCCGTTGGAAATCTTGATCACGACGGCCGGAGCCGGAGCCGCGGATTTTTCTTGTCCGCCTTCGGCGAAAGCCGAGGAGGCGCCGAACGAAATCATCGCCGCGAGGGACATCAACAGGTACTTCTTCATCAAAGATCCTCCTATTTAGCTAAGGCCCCCAACGGGGCCTTTTCTTCTCCGTCAGATAAATTATCTACCGACCAAGTTCGGGATGAAGGTCACCAGGCCAGGCACGTACGTGATGAGGAAAAGCGTCGCGACCATGATGAGGATGTTCGGGACGATCGCCTTGCTCATGTCGGCCACCGATATCTTGGCTATGCTGCATCCCACGAAAAGGATGTTTCCGACCGGCGGCGTTATCAGGCCGATGCACAGGTTCACGATCATGACGACGCCGAAGTACACGGGATCGATGCCGAATTTGAGGATGATGGGCATGAGCATGGGTCCCATGATCAGGAGGGCCGGCGTCAGGTCCATTACGCAACCGACCAGGAGCAGCAGGATGTTGATGTACAGCATGAGCAGCATCGGATTGCTTCCGGACAGCTTGAGCAGGGTTCCGGAAAGGAGAGCGGGAATCTGCGCCGTCGTGATCAGGAAGGCCGCCGCTGTAGCCGCGCCGCATACGAGCATGACGACCGCCGTGCTTTTGGCAGAATTGACGAGCAATTCCGGCAACATGCTGAGCTTCAGCTCACGGTAGATGAACAGGCCGACGAAGAAGGCATAGACCACGGCGATGACCGCCGCTTCCGTCGGCGTGTAGATTCCGGTGATAATGCCGCCCAGGATGATGACGGGGAGGAGCATGGCCCAGAACGCGTCGAAACCTGCGCTGAGCAGGACTTTGAAGCTGAATTTCGAATCCGCTTTGTAGCCGGCTTTCTTCGCGTGGACGAACCAGCCGATCATGAGCCCGATTCCGATGAGGACTCCGGGAATGATGCCGCCGAGGAAAAGCTTGATTATGGATACGTTGGCCATGACGCCGAAGATGATCATCGGGATGCTCGGCGGGATGATCGGCCCGATGGTGCCCGCTGCGGCGAACAGGGCGGCGCTTCTCTTCTCGTCGTAACCTTCCCGCTTCATGACCGGGTAAAGGATCGATCCGATCGCGGAAGTGTCGGCAACGGCCGAGCCGGACACCCCGGCGAACAGCATGCTCGCCATGACCGTCACGAAACCGAGGCCTCCCGTCACATGGCCGATCAGGGCCCGCGCGAAGCTGACGATCCGCCGGGAAATGCCGCCGACGTTCATGAGCTCGCCGGCGAAGAGGAAGAAGGGTATCGCCATGAGGGGGAAGCTATCGATCCCCCGCACCATATTCTGGGCCAGCATGGGCAGCGAGACCGTTCCCATGGCCATCATCAGCACGAAGGCGGTGAGCAGTAAGGAAAACGCGATAGGCACGCTGAGGAGGATGAAGCCGAAGAGGGCGGCCAGGAATACGACGAGCATCATTCGGCTCCTTTTGCTGACGACGCGATCGCGCGGACATGCTCGATCAGCTTGATGACGGCTTGCAGGAAGAGCAGGGCCGCGCTGAAAGGAACGACCATGTAGACGAGGCCGTAGGGCGTGTCGGTGGCGGGGGAGGTCCAGCCGCTCAGCAGGGTCTCGCGCGCCAGCGTGTATCCCCCGGAGACGAGCAGTCCGAGCGCGAAAAGCACCAGCAGGTCGGCGAGTATGGTTATCGCCCGGGATGCTTTGGGAGGGACCGCCTTGACGACCAAATCCAGGCCCAGATGTTCGCTTCGGGTGAAGGCGATCACCGCGCCGAGGAAGGAGAGCCAGATCATCATGAACCGCGAGATTTCCTCCGACCATGCGATGGCGCTGTTGAGGAAGTAGCGGAAGATGACGTTCATGAAAACGAGTACCACCATACCGACCAGAAGCAAGGCGATGACGACCTTGATCGCGACCCCCACGGCGGCTTCCGCCCGGCGCATGATACCGGGATTATTCGTGCTCTCTTCCATATTCGCTCCCCATGATGTAGTGATCGTATTCGTCTTCGGTATTTGGGAGTCCGTGCCAAGGCAGCCGCCTCGTCCCGGATCTTCCGCGGACGTTTCTTTTTTTAAAAAGAGACGGACAAGGCGCACTTCAATGTCACTTGTGTGACAAGTGATTATCACATGAGTTATTTTTGCTGTCAACAAAAAAGGAAACTTTTGGAGGGCTCGGAGCGGCCGGACGCGAAATCCATCTCGCCCTACAGATCCTTCTTTTCGGGCAGTCCGTTCTTGCTCCAGCCGCCGTCGACGAAGATGGTCTGGCCGACGATTCCGCTCGCTTCGTCGGAGGCCAGGAAGCAGACCGCATTCGCGATCTCTTCGGGACGAAGCATTCGCTTGATCGGCAGGATGCTCAGGATTTCGTCGAGGTTGATGATGCCGTCCTTGATGCCCTGCTTGACCATGTCGGTCTCGACGTAACCGGGCGCTACGGCGTTGATCCTGATGCCGTAGCGGGCCCATTCCACGCCGAGGGTGCCGACCAAACCGTTCACCGCCGCCTTCGAGATGTTGTAGAGGGACCTTTTGCTCGTGTACTCGGTGGAGTTGGCGGAAGAGATGCAGATGATCGAACCGCGTCCCCGCTTGATCATGAACTTCGCCGCGGCGGTCGCGGCGAAGTAGAATGCCTTCAGGTTGATTCCCATCAGCTTGTCCCAGTCCGCTTCCTCGAAGTCGACGGCCGGTTTGCGTATCTGTATGCCCGCATTGTTCACCAGCACGTCGAGCGTGCCGTGCTTTTTGACCGTGTAGGCTATTAGTCCGTTGATATCGGATACCCTTCCCAGGTCGGCGACGAACGGATCCGCCCTCAGTCCCTGCGCCGTGAACTCGTCCGCGGTGCTTTTCAACTCCTCTTCCAGGATGTCGGCGATGACGACGGTCATCCCCTCATCGAGCAGCTTCTTCGCGATGGCTTTGCCGAGTCCTCTCGATCCGCCGGTCACGATGGCGATTTTACCCTGAACGGTGATCATGGATGGTCTCCTTCGAAATGCCGGAACGGAATCGGTAAAAGATAACATAAGGGTTGTGTGACAAGTTATTTTGGTATCGGATTACGTCTTTGTCAACCTGCGTTCAGGCGTTTTCGGCACGGGCTTGGGGAGCAAGCTCATCCGCGGCAAGGATGGCCTGGATGGTCACCTCGATGTGCGCTTCCATGAGTTCCTCGCAGGCCGCCTTGTCGCCCGCCTTCAATGCGTCGATCAGCTTGCGGTGGTACCTGAGTCCCATTTCGGGGCCGAGCATCCTGACAATATCGACCATCGCGGCGGACAGGATACCGTCGATGACGTCGTAGACTTTGGCGATGATCGGATTGCGGGCTATCTGCGCTATCCGGTAATGGAACGCATAGTCGGCCTTGGCGAAGGATTCCGGCGCTTCCGTACTTGACCTGAGGGCCGCATACGTTTCTTCGAGATCTTCGATGTCCTTATCGGAAATCCTCGATACGGCCAAACCGATCGCGCCTTTTTCGATTATTTTCCGGAATTCCAGAACGGTGATGATGTCCTGGTTCTTGCTGATCCGCATCAGGGAATGGAGATCATTCATGGCGTTCATGCTGGAATATTCCTTGACGGAAGTCCCGCCGCCATGCTTCGTCTCGACCAGGCCGAGGATTTCCAGCTGCTGGATAGCCGCCCGGACGGTAACCCGGCTTACCCCGAAGGACCGGCATAGTTCATTTTCGGACGGTATTTTCTCGCCGGTTTTCCAGACGCCTTCCATGAGGTTTTTTTTGAGCTGGCCGTAGACCTGCGCGCGCAGGGAATCCGTTTTGATCCTTTCCAGTTTCGCCAATTTGCGGCTCCTTATTACTTGTAACACATATTACGAAAAAATAGCACCTTGGCCAATCCCGGATCAGGCCGCAAGGTTATCGACGAATATGAGGTCCGGCGCGGAATAAAGCTGTTTTTCCTATACCCTCAGCTTGACCGCTCAGGCGAGCGGCGGATATAACGAAAAGCCAAGAGCGGCCGCTCAAGCATCCGCTCAATCCTGAGGAGGAACACGATGCGAATGGGGAATAAAACGCTCGCCGTCCTGGCCGCCCTGCTGCTGCCCGCCGCTATTTATGCGGGGGGAGCGAAGGAAGCCGCACCCGCCACCACCGAGAAGACGGTCAACGCCGGCTTCGTCTATGTCGGTCCCATCGGGGATCTCGGCTTCACCAACGCCCACGACGTCGCCCGCGTCGCGCTGGAGAAGAAGTACTCGTGGCTCAAGACCAAGTACATCGAAAGCGTGCCGGAGGGCAAAGCGTCCCCCGTCATCGCCCAGTTCATCCAGGACGAGAAGATGGATGTCGTCTTCACCTGCAGCTTCGGATATATGGATGAGACGATCGAAGCGGGAAAGAAATTCCCGGACAAGCTCTTCCTCCATTGCTCGGGCTACAAGCAGAGCGAGAACGTCGGAACCTATTTCGCCGACCTGTACCAGATGTACTACCTGAACGGGCTCATGGCCGGTTCGCTCACCAAGACCGGCAAGGTCGGCTATGTCGGCGCTTTCCCGATCCCTGAAGTCGTCCGCCACATCAACGCCTGGGCCCTCGGCGTCCGCGACGCGAATCCCAAGGCCGTCGTCGACGTCCGCTGGATCTTCTCCTGGTACGATCCCGCCAAGGCGCGCGAAGCCGCCCAGGCCCTCATCTCCTCCGGCTGCGACGCCCTGGCGTTCACCGAAGACTCCGCTTCCGTCGTGGAAGTGGGCGAAGAAAGCACCAAGGCCGGCAAGCCCGTCTACACCTTCGGCCACTACAGCCCGATGGCGGCGATGGGACCCGAATCCCTCGTCTCCGGCCAGCTCGTGAACTGGGTGCCCCTGTACGAGAAGATCCTTCTCGGCATCAAGGACGGCAGCTGGAAAACCGGCGACCTCCTGTACCTGACCGCCGAAGGCGGAGCGGAACTCGGCGGCAAGTTCGGCGAGCCGATCAGCCCGAAGTACGTGGACGTCCTGAAGTCGACCAAGATCAAGACCGCAGATCTCGGCGAGCTTTCCACCTACGACCTCGTGATGAAGCGGCTCGAGCAGATGAAGAAAGGCCGCGACGTATTCGAGCCCTTCACCGGTCCGATCAAGGACAACACCGGCAAGGAACGCTACGGCGCAGGCGCCAAGGCCTCCATCCCCGAGTTGATGTCGATCAACTACTACGTGGAGAACGTCCTCGGCAAGCTCCCCGAAGCGAACTAAGGCACGGGCGAGGAAAAAGAATCCAACCACAGATGAACGCGGATGATCCGTCCGCGTCCGTCTGTGGTTTATTATTTCTTGATACCAGGTGGATCGTCGGAGGTTCCAGGGTGGGGAAATTCGAGGGCGTCGAGATGAAGGGCATCTCGAAGAGCTTCAACGGGGTGTTCGCCAACCGCGACGTGGATTTCCATGTGGGGCCGGGGGAAATCGTCGGCCTGCTCGGGGAGAACGGGGCGGGCAAGACCACGCTCATGAACATCCTGTACGGCCTGTACCGGCCGGACGGGGGCGAGATCCTCATCGGCGGCAAGCCGGTTTCCATGGATTCCCCCCGCGGCGCGATGCGGGCAGGGATAGGCATGGTCCACCAGCATTTCATGCTCGTGCAGAACCACACCGTGGCGGAGAACGTCGTGCTCGGCGACGAGAAGGCCCCCTTCTTCTTTCCCGTGAAGGCTACGATCCACCGCATCGAAGAATTCGGCCGGCATTTCGGCCTGCAGGTTAATCCCGCTTCCCCCGTCTGGCAGCTTTCGGCCGGCGAGCAGCAGCGGGTGGAGATCGTCAAGGCCCTCATGTACGGCGCCGAGCTTCTGATTTTGGACGAGCCCACCTCCGTACTTACCCCGATCGAAGTCAAGGAGCTTTTCTCCACCCTGCGCGCCATGGCCGCCCAGGGCAAGGCCGTCGTCATCATCAGCCACAAGCTTGAGGAAATCACCGACGTCTGCTCACGCGTCGCCATCCTGCGCAAGGGCGCGCTGGTCGGCGAGGCCGACCCCGCCGTCACTTCCCGCCAGGAGCTCGCCCGGATGATGGTCGGCCGGGACGTCGTACTTTCCATGCCGCGCGCCGAGCTGCCGCGGGGCTCAAACGTGCTGGACGTGGACGACCTGCACGTGATGGGGGACAGAGGCACCGAAATGGTGTCCGGCGTCACCTTCCGCCTGTACCGCAACGAAATTTTCGGCATCGCGGGCGTCTCCGGCAACGGCCAGAGGGAACTCGTGGAGGCCATCACGGGCCTGCGCAAGCCCAAATCGGGCAGCGTGCTGCTGGAAGGCGCGGAGACGGCGGGCGAATCGGCCAAGGTCATGTCCCGACTCGGCGTCGCCCATGTGCCTGAGGAGCGGATCAAGTTCGGCATCGTGCCCAACCTGCTCATCTACGAGAACGCGGTGCTCAAGAGCCACCATGCCAAGCCCTTCTCCGATGTCGTCTTCCTGGATTACGACGTGATCCGCGCCCACGCCGAGGGAATAGTGGAAAAATACAGCGTTTCCGCCCCGTCCATCGACGCGCCGATGAAGAACCTTTCCGGGGGCAATATACAGAAGCTCATCATCGGCCGGGAAATCTCCGGCGGCCCCGCCCTCCTGGTGGCCAGCCATCCCACCTACGGCCTGGACGTCGGCGCCACCGAGTACATCCGGCTCCGCCTGATCGAGCGGAGGGACGCGGGCGGGGCGGTCCTCCTCGTGTCCGAGGACCTGGAGGAGATCTACGCGATCTGCGACCGGGTCGCGGTCATGTACCGCGGCCGTTTCATGGGCGTCGTGGAGCCAAGCACCACGCCGGTGGAGGACGTCGGACTCATGATGGCTGGCGGCAAGCAGGTACCCCAGGAGGCTCTTCCGTGACGATCCGATTGATCGAAGAAGACCGGAACGAACCGACGGTCCTCTTCAGCGCCCTGATCCTGGCCGCGAGCCTGGCGGCGGGTCTGCTCACCATGGCCGCGATTTTCGCCGCCAGCGGCAAGGACCCCGTCGCGGGCCTCTGGCGCATCTTCCGCTCCGGCTTCTTCACCAGCTACGGCATCGGCGAAACCCTTTCCCGCGCCCTGCCTCTGGCCCTCGTCGGAACGGGCCTCGCGGTGGCCTTCCGTGGAAAATTCTGGAACATCGGCGGGGAGGGGCAGATCCTCGCAGGCGCGACCTGCGCGACCTGGGTGGCTCTGACCCTCGGCCCCACCGCTTTCCCCGCGCCGATCGCCATCGCGCTCATGCTCCTGGCCGGAGCCGCGGGAGGCGCCTTCTGGGCTTTCTTGGCCGCCCTGTTGAAGAACCGCGCCGAGATGAACGAGACCATCTCCACCCTGATGCTCAACTACGTGCTGGCCGAATTCGTCCGCTTCCTGATCGTCGGGCCCTGGAAGGGGAAGACCCAGCACGGTTTTCCCTACACCGACAACATAGCCGACAAGCTCGTGCTCGCGACCTTTCCCGGCACCCGCATTCCTTACCTGACTGTGGTCGTCGCCGGCCTCGCGATGGCCGCCGCGCATATCCTGCTCAGGCGGACCAAATTCGGCTACGAGATCCGCGTGCTCGGCGAGAACCGTGAGGCGGCGCGCTACGCCGGCATAGACGCGAAGAAGCTCACGATACTCATGATGCTGGTCTCCGGAGGGCTTGCGGGCATCGCCGGTTTCAGCGAGATCGCTACGAACCACAAGCACATGACCTATCCGGACACGATTTCCGCCGGTTACGGCTTCACCGGCATCATCGTCGCGCGCCTGGCGGGCCTGGATCCGCGCTTCATCCCCTTCGCGGCCCTCTTCTTCGCCGGAATTCTCGTCGGCGGGGATTCCATCCAGATCGCCATGGGCCTGCCCGCGGCGACCGTGCAGGTGTTCCAGGGCGTGATCCTCGTCTTCCTCATCATGGGCGAATACTTCGTCCGCAACCGCCTGCGCCTTTCCTTCCGCGGAGGCCACCGCCATGGATGAACTCATCGTCACGGTACTGTACCGCAGCCTAGTGTTCGCCACCCCCCTGTTCATCGGAACCCTGGGCGAGATCCTCACCGAGCGGGCGGGGGTGCTCAACCTCGGCATGGAAGGCCTCGTGGCCTTCGGCGCCTTCGCCGGTTTCGCCGCGACGGCCGCCTCGGGCTCGGCCTGGATAGGCATCCTCGGCGCCCTCGCGGGCGGGGCCCTCCTCGCTTCAATCCATGCCTTCGTCTCGGTCACCCTGCGCGCCAACCAGGTCGTCTCTGGCCTCGCGCTCACGATGATCGGCACGGGGGCCGCAGGCATGTGGGGCAAGCCCTTCGTCGGCAAGGCCGCGGCGGAACGCCTGGGCCCGGTCGATTTCGGTTTCCTCTCCGACTTACCCGTCGTCGGCCGCGTGCTCTTTTCGCAGGATCCCTTCTTTTATCTGGGACTCATCGCCGGCGCGATGCTCTGGTTCTTCCTGGAACATACCAAGGCGGGCCTCCGCGTCCGCGCGGTCGGCGAGAATCCCAAGGCCGCCGACTCGTTGGGCGTCCGCGTGGGCCTCGTGAAATGGCTCTGCGTCATGGCCGGCGGCGCCCTCGCCGCGCTGGCCGGCGCCCAGCTTTCGCTCTCCTATTCGGCCAGCTGGACCGAGAGCATGTCCGGCGGCCGCGGCTGGATCGTGATCGCACTGACCATCTTCGCGCTCTGGAATCCGGTGCGCGCCTTCTGGGGTTCGCTCCTGTTCGGCGGCATTTTCGTGCTCCAATACCTGCTGCAGCCCCTCGGGGTTCCGCCGAGCATACTCGGAATGCTGCCCTACCTGGCGACCCTCACGGCCCTCGCCCTGGAGGGCCTGCGGAAGGATACGCGGAGCCTGTTCGCCCCGGCGATGCTGGGAGAAGCCTACAAGAGGGGAGAACGCTGACCATGGAAAAACTGATCGTCAAGTATTCCGACGTCCACAAGCTCGTCGTCAAGATTTCGGCCGACATCGAAGCCTCCGGCTGGGAGCCCGACGTCATCGTCGCCATCGCCTCCGGCGGCTTCATCCCCGCGCGCATCTTCAAGACCTTCCTCAAGAAGGACATCTACGTGGTCGGCCTGCGCCGCTACTTTGACGACGCCTCGCCCATCCCCGTTCCCGTCAAGGTCCAGTGGATAGACGAAGTGGAGCGCAAGCTCGCCGGTAAGAAGGTGCTCCTGGTGGACGAAGTGGACGACACCCGCATCACATTAGTCTATTGCGTCGGCGAGCTGCTGAAGAACTCCCCCGCCGAAATCCGCGTGGCCGTCCTGCACCAGAAGGACAAGCCCAAGCAGGCCGTCTACCCGAGCGAAATCAAGGTCGCCTACGAGGGCGTCGTCATCCCCGACGTCTGGATCAAGTATCCCTGGGACGCGGTGGACATCGATCTTCAGGATGAGGGAAGGGAGTAGGGGGAAGCACCATCCGCAGCAACGGCGGCATCGGCTTCTTACCAACATATACCGGTAAAGAACTTGATAGCGATACCGGTTTGTACAACTTCAATGCGCGGTGTATGACGCCAAACCTCGGGAGATTCATAACAGAGGACCCGGCGAGGGATGGGGAGAATTGGTATGCTTATACGAGCAGGCCGCTTACAAGAACGGATACGACGGGATTGGGTGTACTAGATGATTACGAATACCAAAAAAGAACAAATGCGAAAAATGATGTAGCAGTTGAGAATACCGACTGTGGCGATAATGATTCGGGTAAACCGGAATCAAAGCTGAGTGTGGAACCGAAGGAAGAAAAAAAAAGAGCGAATAATGTCGTAAAACCTGATCAAGACCTTAGAATGACAAATTGGAAAGCAGAATTTCAAGAATTTACTGTAGGGGCTTTTTTCTTGGAAGCAGGTTTAGGAATTGGCACAATTGATGCTCGATTCACCAATTTGGATACCTTTGAAAGCTATGATGTTTATCTCCCTGTAAGCATAAGTAATCAAGAGAATTATGGGTTGAGTACCAGACTTGTCATAGAATGTGGTCAGCTTAATGCTCGTCTTCCTTCTAGTTTATCTTCTGAAGATATATTTAAGAATTTTAAAGGAACAAGTGATGTAACTTCTATCTCTACTGGTACTTTTTTTAGGACAAAGACTTCAAGTCAAGTTTGGAATGGAGAAGGTTTGAAATTCTCAGTTGGTACATCTTCTCCTTCTATTCAGAAATTGGCTAGTGAAATTCCGCAAGGATCAGCTCAACTGAAAAGCAATAATACTCCTGATCAAACGATGAAACCTTATGGGGATGCGTACGAAACAAATGTCTTAATAGATCCTGTAAAAGCAAACGAATACATTAATGATTTTAAGCAAATACTTCGATCCAAAGATAGCGCAAGGTTGGAGTAGAAATGAAAACCATATATGTATTTGTACTTCTAATTTCGGTATTAAGCGCTTGTGGGGGAGTTGGATTTCAGGAGCAGATAGATCAATTAAGCACTCATATATATGAGATCGAAATTCGCAAGCCAAGTTCTTCCTCAAGTGTAAAGAAAGAAGGGATGGTTCTTGATGACGCAGTTTTTGAAATCATTAAAAAGGCTCATTGGAATACCTCAGCCCCAAAATCACTAATTCATGAGGAACTTTATTTTCGAGCAAAAGATAAATCACAAATATCTATTGAATTTCGAAAAAAAGATAGGGAAGTGATTATTATCTTTCAAAGTGGTAAGCAAAAATATTATGGGGTTGTCAAGATCATAGACTATCAAAAAATTATAGATATATTGAATCCCACAGGAACAGGTCTGAATCCATGATAATCTATAACGGGGATAGAGCACTGATAAAGTCCTAACGATCGGATGAACCTCGCTGTAAGAACCAGCTCGCAGGTTATCCAGTGACGTTAGGCTCACTCCAAGAGAATCCGAATCTCGGCAGGTTCAACGCTTACCGGGCGGCGGCATTTTCTCTCGGCTCCTGAATCCGGGCCGTTGCAACCTTGGCCGGTGACAAACCCTTAGGGTCTGACCTCTATGAGATAACCTGTCAAGCGCAATCTTGCGTTTGCAGGATTTTTCCCTCTATGAGATAACCTGTCAAGCGCAATCTTGCGTTTGCAGGATTTTTCCCATTCGCTTTTGCTTCGTCCTCAAGCAATCGATGCGTAGGTATCGGTTTGGTTCTCGGTTCTTGAGAATGTAGAAGATCTGCCGGATGGTCCGAGCCACGACGGTGGCCCGGATCTTGTTACGCGATTTTCCGACCGTGCGCTGCGTAAACGCCAGCAGGTGCGGATTGCCATCGATCAGGTGGTTCACGCTCTGCAACAGGATTTCGAAGGCCATCTTCCGCCCGGCTTTGTTCAACCTGCCGATATGGACCGTCTGGTTCGACGCATCAACGCGCGGCGCTGCCCGCAGGTAGCTGGCTAGTTGTTTGCACGTCTTGAAGCGGTCAATCGTGATGATGTCGCTCATAATGCAGGCGGCACCGAACACGCTCACGCCGCTAATCCCGATCAGCAGGCTCACTGGTTCCCGGAAGCGGATCACTCCCAGCTTTTCGATGGCGGCGCGGTACTCGGCCTTGATGCTTTCCAGCCGGCCGTACCGTTCCTTTTCCCCCCGGGCGATCATCGTCAATTTCGGCGGAACGCGCGGATGTGCGAGGCAGGTTTCCAGGTCATCAATAACCTGGCCCTTCTCCAACGGGATCAGCCATTGCCGGAATAGCGCGTACAGGTTGTTTTTCAAGGCGGTCATGTCCGCCGTGATGCGTTGGTACTGCGCGACCAGCATCCGCAACCGTTGCGCTTCCGCATCGGCGACGTATACTTCCGGCAGTGCATCGCCCGGGTCGTTGCTTTCCAGGTGTCGCTTCAACGCATCGGCCAGTTTCCTGGCGTCAACCTTGTCCGTCTTCTTGGCCGTCAGGAAAATGTGCGCCATCTGCAGAGGGTTGACCAGGAACACCCGCGCATCCCGTGCCGAAAGGATGCGTGCCAGCGTGTGCGCCCCCGATCCGGCCTCGATGCAGACCGCGCGCCGCTCGACCGTACCGTCATCGTTGATGATTATTCGGTGTACGATTATCTGAGTGCTGTGGAGATCGACGCCGATGTATTCCCTCTTCATGGCAACCTCCTGCTCGTTGTAGCATCAACGGTTCGGATCGGGCGAAACCCAGACCTCTATTCGGGCTCGCGCGCTGAAAAGCGCGGTCCCACTAGATCGTCAGGTGAAGGCTGGCTAATCCCCAAACGGGCTTCCTTTGTCACCTCCGGATCCCAGTCAGACCCCCAGCCTTCATCTTTTCCGTTGATCCTCAGTCAATGCTACCTCCACCTGAGCGACGCGGCAAGTTCCTTGCCGCTTATCTCATGATATCCCTAAAGCCTAACGCGCGCTTCAACCGGACTCGGACCTAGCGGTCCTCGCAGCTTAAGCGTGAGGTTAGGCTAACGCCAGGAGAATCCGAATCCCGGCAGGTTCAACGCTTACCGGGCGGCGATATCTTTTATCGGCTGCTTCACTCAGGCCGCGGCTACCTTAGCCGGTTAAGGCCTTCGCGGCCGCTCTGGCTCCGAGTCTGGAAAAATTAATGATTGCCGGATCAATAATTCGCCTCTTCCTTTTTCACGCCCTTGGCGAGGATCCATAAGGCGATCACGAGTTCGAAGGGAATGTAGGGGACGTAAACATAGATTGGCGCGCTTATCCCGAAGAACCCCATCACGACTCCCGCCAAGACCCCCTGGGTGCTTATCAGACCCCAAAGCGACAATGGCCGGGAAACCGTACGCGCCATGAAAAGAAGAGCGTAGAAAACCGTTCCGCCCAGGCAGAAGGCGAAATTGAGCATTTTTGACGAGTATCCCATAACTTCGTACAGCAACTTGCCCATCGGCTCCAGCGAGCCGGGATTACCGGCGGCGATGAATTGCCGGCTGAAAACCAGGAGGGCGAAGAGCAGGAGCATTTTGACCGCTATAAGTAATCCTTCCAGGACGTACAGACCAAAAGCCGTCAAAGCCAGTCCTTCGTGCTGCCTTCTCACGGTAGTGAACAGCATGGCGCCCAGGAAGATGACGACAGCCGCCGTGACGAGTTCCATGAGGATGGTGAGCTGGATCAGCCCCGCATTTCGGGCGATGTTGGCCAGGGTCCGGCCGATGCTATCGGGCAGGGCGAAACCATTGACTCCGGTAGCCCTCGGAAGCACGATGACTCCGCTGGTGAAGGACGTCACGAACTGGATCAGAAATGCCAGTCCGAGAAGCCGCGATCTCTTTTCCGTTGTTTCCATGTTGAAAGTTTTCATTCCTTATATCCTTTCATGATCAGCCAGAGGGCAAGCACCAGTTCCTGCACCATGATGGGCAGCATCAAGACCATTTGGACCGCCGAAAAGGAAGCCGTCAAACCGAACATTCCGGCAATGGCGCCCACCAGCATCAACACAAGCCCAAGCAATCCCCAAACCGACAGCCAGCGTGGCACAAGTCGCGTCCTGAAAAAAATGGCGTAGTAGATGGTGGCTCCGATGCACCAGGGAAATAGGAAGGCCCCGTTGGCAATCCACTCCCTCACTGCCTTGATCGCCGCGCCGGCGCTTTGGAAATACGAGTCGGGAGGGTTGCCCGCCTTCACGAATTCCTGACTTACCGCAAGGAGGGCGACGATGGTGAAGGCGCTTATAACCTGGATTGTCCCTTCCATGAGCCGGAAACCAATAACCCCCAAAGCAAGGCTTTCACCATGGGGTTTGAGGACAGGGTACAGCGATATCCCGATTCCGGCGCAGGCGAAGCCCATGAACATGACGCCGAGCGCATAAAGCAGAATACGATTGTCGTTTGCCGCCATCAGTGACAGGTAATCCGAGGACGAGATTGACTGTCCCCAAAGAACCATCGCGACGATCGGCGGCACCGTTCCCAGGATGAACAAGACGCCGGTGATCCGGGCGTTCGTCCTTGAATTAATCATAGTGATCCTCCTTTTTCCGGTTGTGATTCCATTCTTTGAAGAGAGACCAAAGTCAGGCCAAGGTCCCTCAGTTTTCTGATCAGGCCGTGGAGCGCTGCCTGGTCGGCTACCATTCCCGTCAGGAGGGTTCCGCCATCGGTTTCCTGCGTGACCGTAAAGTCGCCGAACCAAAACTTCCAATCGGATTCAAGGTGTTCCTGAAGCCGGATACGGTAGACGGCAGGGCTGTTGAAGTTGATTCCCTTTTCCACACCCGTCCCTCCTGAATTATCGGAATTGGTAACCCAGGCGTAGTCCAGGACTGTAATCGATCCCGGGAACGGTATACCTGCTGCTTTGGATGATGAGGCTTTGGCGTTCACGGAAATTCACCTGGCCGGTGAGTTGGATGAACAGGCCTTTATAGAAAACATATTGCAATCCCAGGCCCAGACCGGCGTCGAGCGTGCGAAGGTGATCGCCCGCCGAATTGTCCTTGTCCTCCACAAGCCATCTATTGCTGGCTAGGCACGCATAGCCGAAAAAGTAGTCGTTAAGGAAATAATCCACGGTCACGCTGAAGGATCCATCATCATACGCGCGTGAAAACCTTTCATCGCGGTCGTCGATTCCATTATCCTCGAAATCCGCCGTTCCGCTGTCCTGGGTGCTGGCTCGAATACGGAAGCGCCCATAACGCACTCCCACCGACAATTGGTATCCTCCGAACAGGAAGCAGGGCGTTTGATTCTCGATCTCGACAGCGATCGATCCCGGATTGCCGGACGCCGCTCCTTCTGCCTGTGCGGATGTAGCTATTGCGAGCATCAGGATAGCAAGCGCCAAAATATTGGAAATCCTCTTCATGTCCATCCTCCTTTTACTGTTGCCCTACAGTAGGGGATGACGAGGACGCGGAGCATACCTCGAAAGCATTATTCGGAGGAGTATTCGGGAGAGTATCCGGGAGCTTGTTTATGGGAGAAGTCCGAGCGAACGCCCTTTCGCTACAGCCGCAGTCCGGCTTTGCGCGCCCAGCTTGTCGAAGATGTTCCGGACGTGGACTTTGACGGTGTGAAGTGAAATGAAGAGTTTCTCCGCGATGTTCTGATTGGATAAGCCCTGCGCAAGGTGTAGAAGAACCTCGCGTTCACGGTCGCTTAGCCGGTCTTGGCCTTTCTGATCCGCCCTGGAGGCGACATCTTCCGTCGTTCCTTCATTGGTCTTGGAAAACGAGGAAATAATGCGTTCCGTATATTCCGTGAGCGTTCCCCGTCCAAGGGCCTCCTGGACCAGGGCGCGCATGACCGGTCCTTCGTCGACAAAAATGCGCAGGAATCCCCCGCCTTCGGCGAGGCAGAGCGCGTCGTCCAAGGCGTTCAGGGCTGCCTCATGGTTTCCGGTTGATTCCATGACGACAGCGCGGAGTACCAGCCCCCGCAGCCGTTCATCTTCCTGGTCTCTCATCTGTGCCGTCCAGGATTCCAGAAGCCCGACCGCTTCTTCGCCTTTTCCGCTGGCCAGGAAGATCCGGATCTGCATCGGCTGCGGAAGACCGGCGGGTTCCGGGGTACGGCCAGTACGGAGCTGGAGAAGGGCTTGGGCTGATGTGATTTCCGGAATGCGGTGCAGGAAGCGATTCGTCCGCGCCTCTTGTTCAGCCTGGGCCAGACGCTTTTCCGCCAGTGCCAGCTTGCCCGTTTCCAATTCGAGTTTGGCCAGAAAAATTTCGCACGAAATGTACCGATCGACGGAACTGTCATACTGTCGCGCCAATTCGAGGCCCTGTTCCCCATACATAGCCGCTTTATCCAGTTCGTTCCACTGGTAGTGGATTCGCGCCAAGCCCTGGTAGGCCACGCACATGTTCGGTTGGGGATGTTCGCCGGAAAGCTGTATCACGTGGCGGAAAGTCCCAGCCGCAATGAAAAGCTGGTTGTCATTCTCCTGTATCTCTCCCAGGGCGAGGGCCGATAGAATCTGAAAAGTCAGGTCTCCGCTGGAACGGCTATCCGAGAGAACTTCCTCCAAATTACGGCGGGCTTCAGCTCGTTCCCCCGCAAAATGCTGTGCCATGCCCAGATCCCAGCGCGCTGCCAGACGGAAGCTTGAGGAATCGTCGGCAAGAAGCTGCAAGGCCCGTCGTGCGTGGGTTTTCACGTCCTCAATGCGGTATTGGCTCAACGCTAGGGTTGCCCGGTTTGTCGCAATCTGTCCGAAGAGGAAGGGTTCGCTGTCTTCCTTGCCCCGAAGCGCGGATTCGGCTGACTGGAGCCATTCTTCAACCCCCGTCGTCAGGCCAGCCAGCAGGGAAAACCCGGCGGATTTCACCCATAGCGAGGGACGGGTGTTCTTGACCGTTTCCGGAAGCGCGCCCAGCCAATCGATAACCTCCATTACCGCACGCCGGATATGGGTCGGCATCCGTTGGTCTTCGATAATCGCCTCCGCGCGCGCAGCGTCTCCCGCAGCCGCCGCGTGGCGGAAGGCTTCAACCAGGAACTTGTTCCGTTCAAACCAAAGGCTGGCCCGCGAGTGGATCATGCTCTTATCGGGGCATGAGGGGGGTGGGGAAGTCATAAGACGCTGTTGAAGAAGCTCGGCAAAGAGATGGTGGTATCGGTACCAGTTGCGCTCGCTGTCGAGGGGGACCAGAAAAAGATTTGCCCGGTCAAAGGTTTCCAGGGTCTCCCTGCTCGTACCGGCGGGCGAATCCATTACCGCATCGCATAAGGCCCCGCAGAAACGTCCGAGGCAGGATGTAGCCATAAGGAATGCCTGGTCAGCTTCGGAGCGCTGGAACAGGACTTCTTCGATGAGGTAATCCAGGACAAAGCGGTGGCTACCCTTGAAGGAAGAGATGTATTCGGTCCGGGCGCGTTGATCCCTGATTCCCTGCAACGCCAGGGCCGCGAACTGGAGTCCAGCCGCCCAACCTTCCGTTCGTGCTTCCAGCGCGGCGATATCGGATTCCGAAAGGTTGATTCCCATAACGCGAAGGAAGAAGTCCCCGATTTCGACGGCGGAAAACTTGAGATCCACAGCGCGGAGTTCCATCATCTGGTTGCGGGCGCGATAGCGGGCCAAAGGGAACCCCGGGTCCTCACGGGTGACGAGTACCAGGTGGATCCGCGGGGGGAGCTTGTCGATCAGAAAGTTGAGGACCCCGTCCACGGAAGGGGAATTCAGACTGTGGTAATCGTCCAGAACGAGGATCAGCCTCTGGTTGCTGCCTGCCAAATCGTTGACCAACCGGGTGAGCAGAGTTGGCAGTGAAGGCGGTTGGGGGACTTGGAGGGCGTTGAGCACCCAGGTTCCCAAATTCGGTTCGGCCGTCTGGAGGGCGGAAACAAGGTAGGTGAGAAAACGGGCAGGATCGTTGTCCTTTTCATCCAGGGAAAGCCAGGCAGTCCCGACGCGGTGATTGGCAAGCCACTCGCTGACCAGCGATGTTTTTCCAAAACCCGCAGGAGCGGAGACGAGTGTCAGCTTCCGGGAGAATTCTTCCCCCCGAAACAGGTCCTCATTCAAAAGTCGGCTCAGTTTCGTTCTTTCGACAGCTTTAACGCGGGGCGGAGGAATGTAGAATTTTGTTGCGAGCAAGGTTGAATCCACGGGTTTGATCCCCCGGCATGTGCCGACGATACCATAGTAGCACAGGACTCCTTGTCATGGATTATTCCGTAGCGGAACCTTTCACATGACGCGCGCGGTATCCTGACAGCTTCAATCCGCTTTCGTTGCGGCGCCCTTCTCGGAGAAGCGCGGCTATTCCATCGGCAAGGGGAAGATATGGTTGAGTTTTTTCCTTCACCGCCTTGGGTACTGTCCATCGCGAACTCCGTTCGCGCCGGGCTTCCGATGCAGGAGCCGGCGGGGGTGTTCGGCTTTCTCCCCCTCCTCCTGAACGCCCTCACCACCGCCTTCGCCTGTTCGTCCTTCGTCAGCGCCAGCAGGCCTATCCCCACGGCCGCGTGCAGCAGCGTGGAGATCGCGAGAGGAAGCCCGTAGGAGACGAGGCGGCCGCGTCCCGCGGAGGGGGCGGCGATGCGGCCGCCGAGCAGCACCAGGGGCGCCGCGGCCAGGACGGAGATGAGGGCGAGCCTGAGCGCGTAGACCGAGGCTGAGCGGACGGCCCGGCCGACCGCCACCTTCGGATTCCGGGCGAGGAAGGCGACCAACAGGACCGTGTTGACGGAAAAGGACGCGATGCCCGCCATGGTCGGCGACTTGGCTCTCTTCATCGATTGCGGAAGCCCAATTATTTAATCGATCCCGATCGTTGCGAAAGGCTCCGCGCCTTTTCTTCATCGCTCAAAACCGACGCTTCCGTCCCATCGTATTAGACGCATCCTCTTCAGCGGTTGGTCCTTCGGCTGCCCGCACAGCCGTCTACCACGGCCTGGTGCCGTTCCTGGCAGTAAATATCGGAAAAGAGAATAGAAAATAAACAGGAACGGATCTATAATGCATGAATTGCTGTTTATGGCAAAATATCCCGGTTTTTAAAGAGGCAAATCATGAAAAGAACCATGTCGATCATCTCTCTCTCTTTAGCGGTCGCATTGACGTCCGTTATGTTTACTGCCTGTCCTGGTTTTTTCGGACCCCCGAAAGACGAGACATCCAAGACCCCAACGCTCGCTGAATCATTCGCCGCTGAATGGGAAAGCGCGGCGCTCAGCGGAACGGCATCCCCCTCCTCCCGGTCCATTCGGGCTATCGGGCTCAATTCCGCGCAGATCGCCGCCATCAAGACAAGGGCCTTGACTGAAATCACGAACGACGGATTGTCGAATTCCACCAAAATGGACCTGATCATCCCTTCCTTCATAGGCGGAATTGAAGCGGGTGTAAACCTCCAGTTTTTGGATACCTCAACGACCTCCGCGATCTACCAACTCACCGCAACCGCAGTTGTCACATCCGCGGGAAAGGTTGAGCGGGTTGCGATGGTTTCGGCAAGCGTTACCATCCAGCAGGTAATGACGATCGTGGCGGCGGATACAGCCGCGGCCGTATCCTCCTCCATCAGTGATCCCACGCAGCGCGCGGAGGCGGTGGCGTCTACGCTCGGCGCCGCGGTAACGGCCTTGAACGGCGTTTCCTCGGTTTCATCGGCGAATGTCGGAAATTGCGTCAAGGCGATGGTGCAAGGCGCCGTTGAAAGCTCGCTTGTCGGCGAAGATAATCCCGCTTCCCTCGTGCAGGCGATCACCGCCGGCGCGATGGTCGCCGCGGCCGGGCTCGATACGGTCGATGCCGCCGTCGTAAACGCGATCGCCGGGCAAGTAATCAGTGCGGTGTCCGCCGGCGTAGCCACCGCCGCTACTAATGATACCTCTATCGCTTCCGGTGCCACGGAAATCCTCACGGCCGTAGCCGCGGGCGTCACCAAGGCCAACGCCGATACGACAGTGGAAATTGTCATTGATTCCGCCGGTGTCGGTTCCGCCATCTCCGACGGTATCGGTAGCGGATCCAACATTACAGCGCCTACTGAAACCGAGATTGGAGCCGTGATCAGCGAAACTGCTCCTGTAGCCGTTGCGACAGCTAACCCGGCGACGCTATCGGCCGCCGGATCGGTCAGCCTTTCCGGCACCGGTAGCACGGCAAGCGGCGTTGAATATCTCTGGGTGCAGGTCGGCGGACCCGCCGTTACAATCACCGGTGAGGCATCGCTGTCGGCTTCGGTCGCCTTGTCTCTGGAGGGGACGTATGTATTCAACCTCCGGGTCTCCAATGTAGGCGGTTACCTCTCGGCGAGTGATGATGCGACCATAATCCTTGATATTCCGGCTGCTCAGACGGAGAGCGCCGCATACATGATTCAGCAGGGAATAAGCGCGCTCGGCTCAAAGAACTTCGACGGCGCCCGCACCAGCTTCCATTCCGCGCTCGCCAAGGACCCTGCCGATGCTGACGCGATGGCTTGGTCCGCCTTCATGGACATGGCGGCCCTTTCCATCCAGACCGATATCGTCTCCCTCATGAAGACCAGGATTGGCCTTGCCGGCTATCCTTCCACCCTCAACGAGCTGCTCTCGGATACCTGGTTCGATCAGACTTGGTACGGGACGAGCGAGGAATTGGTAGCCGACGAATACGGTGATTATATCCGGGGGACTTTCACCCCTACCAGCGCATACCAAGATAGGTATATGTATATTTATGACAAGTACGGGAATTACGTGCAGAGCGGCAATGGCACCTTTGCCCCCTCCGCCACCGGATTGGACTATGTGTATGAGGGGAGTGTCAGTTTTGATACGACCAACCTTACCAAGTATGATTGGGACGATGTCCTTGATCTGACAAAAACAACCCTGCTTCCGCGTCTCCAGACTCCTTCTACCTTCAACTTCCTGGTCACCGACACCGGCAATCCAGAAGGATCCGTCCAGAGCTATGTGATGGTCCTGCTCGCGAACGTGTTGTCGCGCAATCCTGCCGGTCTCAACGACGCGATCGACCTGGTTCTCTCCGGCGCCTACGGCACGGCTTTCGAGGCGATCTACACCTCCATCATGGGTATGGACAACTCAAAATTCATCGCTGTCCCCACCGCGCTCATCCAGGCATATTCCGGCGGCGAGGTTCCCGAGGGGACCACGATCCAGATCGGAGTGCCCGAGCTCAAGCTCTTCGCCGCCCAGATGAAGATGCAGAAGTCCTTCCTCCAGCTGCTTGCTTCCTACAATATGACCTATCCCGTCTCCGCTTTCGGATCGATCGACATGGACTCCGATCTGGATACTGACATGGATGGATTACCCGACAGTGTTGAGAGTCTGATGGCGAGTACGCCGAATCCGGTGGAAGCGGGCTTCCTGGGCGATCGGAGCCAGACCACCAGAACGGCGGCCAAGACTTCCATGCTGGCGGCCCTGGATGCCCTCGCGTCTCCGCTTACGGCAATGACGGAGGCGCATTTCAAGGAACTCGTTACCGTCAGCGCGTCTGCTTTCGAATATCCTCAGGATTATCTGGACATCATCGCCGCTGAGGATGAAGTTGCCCTGCAAGCAGCCGAATATGCAGTGCAGGCCAAAGCAGAAGCCGCGAAACTCGCCACGGCGATAAGCGGCGGTACGGCGATGGCTCTGGATATGGATGAAGACGGTGTTGATGACAGCAGCTTCAATCCTGCCGCTTTGTACGCCAGCGCTATATTCAGCCTTCCCAACCTGTTCGAAACGACAACTACAGGGTTCCAGGTTTATGGTGCTGATTATTATTACTATGGAGAGATCGATATGAGCACCGTCGCGACGGCCACGTCATCTTCTGAATGTATATTGCTCAAACTGAAAGAAGATAGCTTTGAAGCCCTGTATCCTGGATCGTACGATATGTTCGCGCTCACGTATCAGCCTGTGGATGCTGCGGGGAATTATTATATACCGCTTGGCGGAGCTGGCAGCCCGGGCATGAATACGGCGATACTCGACTGGTTGACGAAGTAGTCATCTGACCTTTCACGAATGATCTACAGGCCGCCGGCCGCGCTTCGCGCGATCGGCGGCTTTTCGTTGCCGATCGGAGCATTCCCATGCCATGCGATTCATCCCCCCTGCGCATAGCGCTTGCGTTCCTGATCCCGTTCTGCATTTTCCCGCGCGCCGCCCATCCCGCTGAAGGGGACTTCGCCGTGCGCGCATCGGGAACGGCGGATTTTTCGTATGTCCGGGATGCGGGAGCAGGGGATGATTGGGGCTCAGCTTTTTTTGCGCCAGCTTTTGAAGCGAGCTGGCATGGCACCCTGTTCCGATTCTCGGCGCTGGCGGAGCAGCGCACCCGTCCCGCGGATGCGGCCTTTTCGGTCAACGAACTGTACGTCCGGGTCGACCTCGGAGACCGTTTCCGGATCCGGGCTGGCCGTTTCCCCGCGGACACCGGCCCGGCCCTCTTCTTCCATCGGAGCGCTTTCCTGGGCGCTTCCGATCCGACGACCATCTTCGAGTCCGGAGGTACCCCCCGAACAAAAAACGAGGACGCCGGGGAATTTCGCTTTTTCGGGGATGCATGGTCCCTCGCGCTATTCGCCGCTCCCTTCGCTCCCGCCTATGCGCTTCCCGATACGCAAAGTCCGTGGTTTCCCATGGCTGATATTCCTCTCTCTTTTTATATCCCCTTTTATGATTATTATGCGGCGCTAGATTCCGTTTTTTTCGATGGGGTCTCCGGCGAAGTTTTCACGCCCGATCCGGCATATCGCTTTTCCCTGACCTTCAATCCATCCGTGGCTGATGTGAGCGCCGTATTTTTTTACGGCCGGGAACGGTCGGTATCCCTGTTCCCGATGGCCGTATGGCCATCCCGGACGAACGACATGAATAGTTTCGATATCTATCTGAAGCCTCTGCGCAACTTGATCGCCGCTTTCGGCTTGTCCGCGTCGGGGTCGAGCGCTGACGTCAGCTATTGGCTTGATGCTTCGGCGACTTTCGGGGCCGCTACGAAACCACCCGGATTCGCTTTCAGTACCGCGGAACCCACCGAATGGCCTGCGGCCGGGAGCTACGATTCGTTCGGGGCGACCGGAGGCTTGGGCTGGACGACGCTGATCGGGCCTGTCGGCATCGCGGCGACCGCGGAGGTGACATGGTCCTTGTTCGGCAATGAGCCGGACGACTTTGAGCCGCCGAGTCTGGACAGGGCAGGAGTTTTCGCGTTGCGCCTGTACGATGGGGAGGAGCGGATTTCAGGCGATTCGACCTTGGCCGTTGATTTTCGGGACTGGAGCGCGGCCTTGGTCGTTTCCGCGCGGTATCGCTTTACCGACATGACGGCTTTGTCCCTTTCGGCGCCTTTCTTTTTCGGGGACGAGGATGATTCCCTCGGACAATACGCGACAAGGAAAACGGTCCATCTAAATTTTACATATAGATATTGATGTCAGCGAAGAAATCAGACGCCCGGGGTGGTATTATGCGATTCCTTATTCGTGCCGCTTTTTTGTTCGTCCTTGCCGTATCCGTGCAAGCCCTGGAACGCGATGCCCTCGCCGTCCTCGCAGAGGCCACCCTCTTCAGCGATGCGCCGGCTTATTCGCTTCTCATGACGATGAGCATCAGCGGGGGCGGGACCGTCAAGGAGCGGAGCCTGTCGCTGAAGTCCTTGCGCGGCAGTGACACGGAAAAGACCTTAGCGGTTGTGACCGCTCCCGCTTTTCTGAACAAGATGGCCTTCCTGCGGATCCGCGACGCCTCAGGCACCCGGCAATGGCTGAAGACTTCAAACGCGGTCAGACGTCTCGCTGAAGGAAACAAGAACGAGCGCCTTTTCGGTTCCGATTTTACAGCCGCAGATTTCCTTGACGCGGCGACGGACGCGCGTTCGGCCGTCTTCGTTTCCGAAGATGACGCTTCCCTCGTCGCGGTACGCGCCGAGACCGACGATGGAGCCAGGCTCGTACGTTTCGGGAAGGCGGACGGGCTTGTCAGGTCGGTGGATTATTTCGACAACGATGGAACGCTTTTGAAGCGCTATCGTGTTACGGAGCTTGCCGAACGGGGAGGTCGACCGTATCCGAAGACCGCGGTGATGGAAGATCTCAAGTCAGGCGGTTCCACCAAGTTGACGGTAACGGGGATGGAAGATTCATCTCCGATTCCCGACCGCGTGTTCAATCCGAACGCGCTCTGAGGCATGAGGCTCTTACCTGGTCTTCTTATTTTTCTGGTCGCCTCGTTTCAACTGAGCGCCCATCCTTCGAGCCTTTCCCTCTTGCGGGTGTTTGATTCCTCCGTAAGCGCCAAACCCATCGGTTTTCCTGAACCGGTATCGTCCGGAATCGGAATCCGCTCCTCGCTCATGTACGGCTACCGCGATGGAGAGGAAAAGGAATTGGTTGCGGATTCCGTGCTGGGTAGCGTCGGCTTTGCCGCAGGGTCTCTTGCCGCTGAGGCCTGGGGGCGGATCGACGCCGTTTCCTTCCGCTGGGATTATCCCGAAACCGATGTGGATGCCGTAAGCGAACTGAAAGCGGCCGGCTTCCGATTCTCCATCGCGGATCTGGCGGGCGGCGGGGTTTGGATCGAGAATGGACGACCGTACGGCGATGCGTTCCTCTATCTCCCCATCACCGGCAACGCGGGTATAGGTATCACGGGAGGGCTTGCCCCTGCCTTTTCGGGAGTGGCTTCCTTTGATTATCCCTTCCAATCGATAGTTTTCGGAGCCGATCTTCTGACCGGAGCCATCAGCGCGCGCATGGAGAGTCCGCTCTGGTCTTCCTCGCTTTCGTTGTTGTCAGGTACTTCGATCGAACGGGAGGAAGCGAAGGAACCTGTCATGTTCAGCGATCTTCCCCTCGTGATGGCTGCGGCATCGACTGTCGCTTTGAAAATCGGCGGATTCGGGTTAAATGTTTCAGCCATGATGGCTTCCGCCAGAATAGCGCCGCTTCCGGCGGAGTTAGTCTATGCCGAGTGTGACGACTTCGAGCCCCTTTTTTATTCCGTCTGCCTCCAACTGGATTTACCATTTCCCATCACGTTGAACTTCAATATGTCGCAGTTGACCATTCCCTCCGGCGAAGGCTATTTCAGCGGAAGCGACTACCTGTTCCTGTTCGGCTCGATTCTCGGCGAGGAGCGCCTGACCTGGACTCGCATACAGGCCAGCAGGATCGGAGCCGCCATTCGGGGTACGTTCGACCTTGCCGGCATGCGGATGGATCTGGAAGCGGGGTACGACGCGATCCGGATCGACGGGAACATATCCATATCCAGGAAAGAGACGCAATGGATAAGTACCGGTCCCTTTTTCTGGCAGGGGAGATATGTTGACTCTTGGCCCGTATTGACCGGAACGGCTTTTGCCGAGGTCCCTGACGGTGCAGCCCATTTCGGCATCGGTATCGAATCAGGCATAGGAAGAAATCAGTCTTTCACCTTCGAAGCCCGACAGTATATTCCGGTGAACATTCCAAGGAACGGAGGATCAACTTCGATCCCTTCCATCCCTTCCATCCCTTCCGGTGACAATCCTGCGTACGGCGGATTGTTGATCGCTTTCGGATGGAAATGGGTACCGTAAGCCGAGGTTTTCGTCCTCATTTCCCCCTCCTCCTGAAAGCCCTCACCACCGCCTTCGCCTGTTCGTCCTTCGTCAGCGCCAGCAGGCCTATCCCCACGGCCGCATAAAGCAGCGTGGAGATCGCGAGGGGAAACCCGTAGGATACGAGGCGGCCGCGCCCCGCGAAGGGGGCGGCGATGCGTCCGCCCAGGAACACCAGCGGCGCCGCGGCCGCGACGGAGATGAGGGCGAGCCTGAGCGCATAGACCGAGGCTGAGCGGACGGCCCGGCCGACGGCCACCTTCGGATTCCGGGCGAGGAAGGCGACCAGCAGGACCGTGTTGACGGCGCTGGCGACGGTAAGTGCGAGGGCGACGCCGCCTCCACGCAGGGGGCCGACGAACAGTGCCGCCAGGGCCATGTTGACGGCGAAGGACGCGATGCCCGCCATGGTCGGCGACTTGGAGTCGCTCTGGGCGTAGAAAGCCGGCGCGAGGATGCGGTTCAGCGCGATGAAGAACAGGCCGGGAATATGGAACATGAAGGCCGTCGTCGTCAGGCGCACGGAATTCTCGTCGAAGCTGCGAGCCTGGAAGAGCAGGCGCACGAGCAATTCGCCCTGGACGAGGGCGAAGAAGGTGATGGGGATGGTGATCAGCGCGATGATGTCCATCGCCGTCACGAGCCTGTCGTTGTATTCGTCCCAGCGGCCCGATTTTGCGTGCCCGGCCAGGTCGGGCAGGAGCACAGTGCCGATGGAGACGGCGAAGACGCCGAGGATGAGCTCCTGCAGGCGCAGCGAATACTGGAGGCTGGAGACGACGCCGGCTCCCGCGTTGCCCGCCAGCGCCGTGGAAACGAGGTCGTTGAGCTGGTAGGCCGCCATTCCCACGATGGTCGGACCGATGAGGCGGAGCACGGTCCGGGTCCCCGGATTCGTGAAGGCGCGTTTCAGGGAGATTAGCGGGAAGCGGAAGCCGCGAGAAAGCACGAAGGGCAGCTGGACGAGGGCTTCAAGGAGACCGCCGAGGATGACGCCGACTGCCATTGCGCGGGCGGGATTCGCCGTGAAGGGCGACAGCAGGAGGGCCGCGCCGATGGTGACGATGTTCAGGAGTATGGGCGCGAAGCCGGTCGGCGCGAAGACGTGGACGGTATTCAGGATGCCCTGGAAAAAGGCGGCGACCGAAACGCAGGCCAGATAGGGGAACATGATGCGGGTCAGGAAAACCGTTTCGTCGAACTCCTTGATGCCGAAAATGGGCACGACCAGGGGCGCGGCCGCCACGCCGATCAGCACGGCGACCGTCACGAAGAAGGACAGGAAGGTGAAGGTCGCCGACAGGAATTCCTTCGTCTTCTCCTTGTCCTCTTCGATCAGGTAGCCCTTGAAGGTCGGGATGAAGGCCACCGCGATGGAACCTTCGGCGAACAGCCGCCGCAGCAGGTTCGGGATCATGAAGGCGACGGTGAACGCGTCCGACAGCGCGGTGGTCCCCAGTAGCGCCGCCTTGACCATCTCCCTCACGAGCCCGAGCACCCGCGATACCAGGGTCAGCGCCGATAATGTCGATCCATGCCGTACGAGCGATGCCCCCCGGCTGCTCTCCGGGGCTGACTTCCTGTTTTCCATCGTCGAAGGATAGACCGGATGCCCCGCGTCGGGCAATCGGAAAGCGCCCGGGAAATCTACGCTTCAACGCGAATGCGAATCGCGCGGTAAGGAAATTTCAACGGGGGTCCTGTCCATAGGGAACACAGGGTCGCTCGGTCCTTCGTCCTTCGGACGAATCCGAATGGAAGAGGTTGAAGGCGCAGCCCTTCGGCCGCGCGACGGAATCGGCAGTAGCCTGCGGAAACGCTCCCCTGCGTTCCCTATGGACACCCCCCGTTACCATCCACAAGCCGCGCGATTCTCATCACAACCGCAGCGTGGACTTCCCGGGAGCATCGGTTCGCGCACGTCAGTACGTCAGCCGAGCGCGCCCACGATATCCTGCGGCCGGTTGGTCACCACGCCGACGCAGCCTCGCGCGACCAGCAGGCGGGCGAGCATCGGGTCGTCGACGGTCCAGGGCAGCATCGGCCTGCCGCCGAGGCGCGAGAGCAGGGCGAGGGAGAGGGGCGTCGCCTTGGCGTGCGCGGGTTTCAGGACATCGCATCCGGAGATCCAGCGGCCCTGCCCCCGCCGGAGCCAGGAGGGAAGCTCCTCGTCGTCGCACCAGATGACCGCGGTGGCGATGTCCGGAGCGAGACGCTTGAAGGCGCGGAGGGCCAGGGGATTGAAGGATGAGACCAGGGTCGAATTTTCGAGCCTACGGTCCCGGATCGCTTTCAGGACGAGGGTGGGGAGGGGATCGTCTTTTTTCAGCCGCGTCTTGAGTTCGATGTCCATATACATTTCGTCGCCGAGCTCGTCCAGGACTTCATCCAAAAGGGGAATCTTCTCACCCGCGAATTCCGGAGAGAACCAGGACCCGGCATCCATCGCGCGGAGTTCGGCCAGATCCATGTCTTCCACCTTCTTGTCCAGGCCGGCGGTGCGCGCGAGCGAGCCGTCGTGGATCACCACGAGTTCGCCCGAGGCGCAGCGGCGGACGTCGAACTCCAGTCCCGGGCAGCCCAGTCCCCGGGCCTTGCGGAAGGAAGCCATCGTGTTTTCCGGGGCGAGCGAGGAAGCGCCCCGGTGGGCGAAGACGAGGGGGCGCGGAGCCTCCGGGAAAAGCGGGACGCGGTTCACTCGTCGGTTCCTGAATCCGCCTGGCTGCCGGTTTCTGCCGGAGTTACGGTTTCCCCCGGACTGCCGGTTCCCATCGGGGTGCTGGCTTCCATCGCTGCATCGCCGGCTTCAGTCGGGGTCCCGGTTCCCGCCCCCGTGTCGCCGGCGAGTTTCGCTTTCAGGGCCGCCAGCGCGTCGTCCGCCGCGGCGGCTTTCTCCATCTCGGCGAACTTCCGCTCGGTAGCGACGGGATTCGGCTCGCCCGGGGTGCCCCCGGCGGCCATGTGGAGTTCCTGCTCAAGGAGGTCGGGGTCTATGGTTCGCTCCCGCGCGGCGAGTCCTCCCAGTTGGCCCCTCATCCTTTCGATCTGGGCCTTGAGCTCGGCGGCTTCGGCGGAGATCCTGTCCCGGTCCGTCTGGATGCGCGCCGCTTCGGTATCCGCCGCCAGCGCCAGGTCTTCGGCTCCCTTGGAACGGGCGAGTTCGGCGCGCGACCGCCACTTGGCCAGTTCCGCGTCCAGTTCGGCGAGTCTTTTCTCGGTCAGCTTGGCCGTCGCGATATGGGCCGCGATGTATTCGCGCGCCGCCGAGCTCTCCATGCCGGTCAGGTCGTCAGGCCGTTGTTCCATATACCCTCCGAAATCAAAGTGCGAACGCCGATGAGTGTATCGCGGCTTTCCCCACTCCGAAAGAGCGCAGGATGGAGCCGAGATCCTTTTCGAACCTGCCCGGCCCGCAGAGCCAATACGAGGCCGAATTCCATTCAAAGTCCCCGGCCCGCGTTCCGAAAAAAACCGGCACGATGCGCGCCAATTTTTCCGCGTCGATCCTGCCGCGCTCCCCCGTCCACAGCGGATCGCGCGTGAGGATAGGGACGAAGCGCAAACCGGGGAGCCGCTCGCGCGCCTCCGCCAGCTCGGTTTTGGCCGGCAGGTCCTCGTGGGTGCGCGCCCCCCAGAGCAGGAGGACCTTCCGCCCGCCGTCGGCGTCCGCCATGAAGCGCAGCATCGAGATGAAGGGGAGGATACCCATCCCTCCGGCGATGAAGACGAAGCGCCCCGTGCCGGGAGCGGCGAGATAGCTGAAACGGCCGAAAGGCAGGTCTATGCGGGCGCGGATCCGCTCGTCGCCCGAACCCGTGCCGCCTCCCGCCTCAAGCGACTTCGCCGCGAGGGTCCAGTCATCCTCGTCCTTCAGGAAGAAGTCCAGGAAGCGGTTCTCGCTCGGCGGCGAAGCGATGGCGATGGGGCGGGGGGAGGCGAGCGCGCCGCGGCCGGGGAAGGAGACGAAGGCGAACTGGCCCGGCCTGAAGTCGGGCAGAAACCGGCCTTCGGGCGCCACGCGCAGCTGGAAGATCCTGCCTGCCGCGCTGTCGCGCGCGCTCGCGCGCCGACCGGATTCCGCCATGGACATCCTGTCCGCCACGGACATCCTGTCCGCCACGGACATCCTGTCCGCCACGGACCTCCTGTCCGCCGGAAGCCGCATGAGGGTCCAGCGGTTCCGGTCCCGGTCGAAGAAAGCGAGTATGTTTCTGAGAGCGCCCGCCGCCCGGGTGACGAACGGCGCGGCCTGAGGGCTGGAGAGTGCTTCGATTCCCGTTCGCATGTGTTTCTCCATCCCGACTATAGCTGTTGCGCCGCTTTTTTTCACTGCCCGCCTTGCCCTCGTTCCCCTCTATCGCTACCCTGTGTCCATGCGCGCAGTCATCAGTCCCCACCGATTCGAAGGCGTCTACCGCGTCCCGGCCTCTAAGTCCCACACCATCCGCCGCCTCCTGATCGCGTCGCTCGCGGAGGGGACTTCGATCCTTGAGGATCCCCTGGATTCCCTGGACGCCCGTTCCTGCGTCCAGGTCTGCCGGGCTTTCGGAGCGACGATCGAAGAAGTCCGCGAAGCGCCCGGCGGGAGCGCCACCGACGCAGGCGCCACCGGCCCAGCCGGAGGCGCACCCGCCGGAGGCGCACCCGCCGGAGGCGGGAGCGCGAACCCCGTCGGCGCGGACGGGAAGCGCCTGGCGCGCTGGATCGTGACGGGCGTCGGCGCGGGTTCGGGCGGCGGCAAGTTGCGGACGCCCGAGGACGTCGTGGACGTGGGAAATTCCGGTACCACCCTGTACCTCGCGCTCGCGCTCGCGGCGCTCGGCGATGGCCTGACGGTCTTCACGGGCGACGAACAGATCCGCCGCCGCAGCGCAGGAAACCTTCTGGGAGCCCTGACTGTCCTCGGCGCCCGCGCCGAATCCACCCGTTCCAACGGCTGCGCTCCTCTGGTCGTAGGCGGACCTTGGCGCGGCGGCCGCGCGCGCCTGGAATGCCCCACCAGCCAGTACCTGTCGGCCATCCTGCTGGCCGCGCCCCTGGCGGCCGCGGGCACCATCACAGAGCTGGACATTCCCCTGCTGAACGAGCGTCCCTACGTGGAGATGACCCTCGCGTACCTGGACGCCCAGGGCGTCAGCTACGAAGCGTCCGCCGACCGCTCCTTCTTCCGTATCCCCGGCGGCGCCCGCTACAAGCCGGTGAACGGCCTCGTGGGCGGAGATTTCTCCTCCGCGGCCTTCCCCGCCTGCGCCGCTGCGATCTCCGGCGGAACCGTGACCCTCCTGGGCCTTGATCCCGAAGACACGCAGGGCGACAAGGCCGTCTTCGAAATGTTGACGCGGATGGGCTGCGGGGTCGAATGGAAGCGGGGCGACGAAGGCTGGACCGTCACGGTTTCCCGCGCGGGCGAACTCGTGGGCGCCGACCTGGACCTGAACGCGACGCCCGACGCCCTTCCCTCGCTCGCCGCCGTGGCCTGCTACGCCCGCGGCGAAACGGGCCTGCTGAACGTGGCGAACGCGCGCATCAAGGAAACCGACCGCATCGCCGTGATGGCCGCCGAACTGCGATCCCTTGGCGCTTCGATCGAAGAGCTCCCCGACGGGCTCGTAGTCCGCGGCGGCCGGCAGCTCCGCGGGGGCATGGTCGACGGCCATGACGACCACCGGGTGGTGATGGCCCTCGCGATCGCCGCCCTCGGGGCCTCCGGACCGATCGGGATCGATACGGCCGAGAGCGCGGCGGTGACCTATCCCGGTTTCCTGGAGCTCCTGCGGGCCGGGATTCTCGGGCCGAATTGAGGGTGTAGTCTTCTCGGAGAGAAGCGAGGAGACGGCCCGCCACGCGTCCAACCGGCTGGACTGCCTCGTGCTCTACGAGGAGGGCAACAGCCTGCAGGCCTGGAGGACGCGCGAATCGCCAAGGCGGACGCCCTCGTCTGCGTCACCGAATCCGACGAAGTGAACATGATCACCTGCGGACTGGCGGCTTCCCGCACCGTCCGCCCTCTCCAAGGTCATGCGCTTCCTCAATCCGTCGCATTCGCGCAACCTGGTGATCATCGAACAGGACTACGCGCTCTGCAAGCAGCTCTCCGAGCGCTTCCCCGAGGCGCTCGTGCTCAACGAGGACATCTCGGACGAAGGCTTCGTCGCGGAAGAGGGCATCGACGACCTGGACCTCATCGTCACCGCGACGGACGACCAGGAACTCAACATGATCGCGGCCCTGTACCTCAAGTCCCGGGGGGTCGACCGGGCCGTCGCCCTCGTGAGCGGTTCCGGCTACGCCGCCATCGCCCGCCGCCTCGGCATCGATGTGGTGATCCCTATGAAATCGGTCGTCGTGGATTCCATCCTATCCCATCTGCTCGGCGGGAACGTGCGCGGCGTGCACCGCGTCGGGGACGGATCGGTGGAAGTCCTGGAGATGGATGTCGGCGCGGACGCTCCCGTGCTCGGCACGCGCCTGGACGAACTCAGGATCGCCGCCGGCGCCCTCGTGATGCTCGTATCCCGCGGCGGAGAAGGCAAAGACGCCTTCATCCCGCGGGGAGACTACGCCTTCGCCGCGGGGGACCGCGTCGCCCTCATCGTCAAGAAAGGCGGCGAAATGGAAGCCGAGCGCCTGTTCGGGACGCGTTCATGAAGCGAAGGGTCCTGCTGCGCGTCCTCTCCTTCCTGCTCGGCCTGGTCGCCCTCGCCATGCTTCCCTCATTGGCGATAGCCCTGTTCGAAGGCGAGACGGGCACGGCGCGCGCCTTCGCCATCCCCATAGCCGCGGCGCTGACGGCGGCCCTGGCGGCCGTTTTCCTCGGCAGGAAGGCGCCCATGGCTTTCCGCTCCCGCGACGGCTTCCTGCTCGTCTCGCTCGCCTGGATACTGACGGGTTTTCTCGGCGCCGCGCCCTTCATGATCTCCGGCCATATCCCCTCGCTCGCAGATGCCGTCTTCGAATGCGTCTCGGGGCTCACGACGACCGGCGCGTCCATCCTGAAGGACGTGGAAGCCCTTCCCCGGTCGCTTCTTTTCTGGCGGGCCATGACGCACTGGCTCGGCGGCATGGGAATCGTGGTGCTCACCGTGGCCTTGATGCCCCTGCTCGGGGTGGGGGGCTTCCAGCTGGTGAAGGCGGAAACGCCGGGACCTGAGAAGGATAAGGTCGCTCCCAAGATCACGGCGACCGCCAAAATCCTGTGGTTCATCTACTTCGGCCTGACTGCCCTGCAGGTTGCCCTGCTCATGGCCGGTGGTCTGGACTGGTTCGATTCGACCACGCATGCCTTCGCTTCGATGGCCACCGGCGGCTTCTCCACGAAGAACGCCAGCGTCGGCCATTTCCGCTCCGCCTGGGTGGACGGGGTCTGCACTACCTTCATGATCCTCGCAGGCATGAACTTCAGCCTTTTCTACCGGCTGTACAAGGGCAAATGGCGCGATCTCATCGTCAATTCCGAGCTGAAAGCCTACCTCGCGGTTTTTTTCGGTTCATCCCTCGTTATCGCCGTCTCGATACTTCCCTTGTACGGCAATTTCTTCACCGCCTTCCGTTTCGCGAGCTTCCAATCTTCTTCGATACTCACGACCACCGGCTTCGCCACCGCCGACTTCGACAAATGGCCTGAGTTTGCCAAGGCCGTTCTCCTCTTCCTCATGTTCGTCGGCGGTTGCTCGGGCTCCACCGGCGGCGGCATAAAAGTCGTACGTCTCGTAGTCCTCTTCAAACAGGCGGGCAACGAGATGCGGCGCCTCCTGTATCCCCGGGGCGTCTTCAGCGTCCGCCTGAACGGCAAAGTCGGCCGCAAGGACCTGGTCTACGGAGTGGCGGGCTTCGTCTCCCTGTACATGGCCATAATGCTGGCGACGATGCTCGTGGTGGCCAGTTCCGGCGCCGACCTCGTTACCTCGCTCAGCGCTTCCCTCGCCACCTTGGGCAACATCGGCCCCGGCTTCAACGCCGTCGGTCCCGTCATGAACTATTCCGCCTTCCCCGATTACGTGAAGTGGACCCTGTCCTTCGCCATGCTCGCGGGCCGCCTGGAGCTTTGGACCGTGGTGATCCTGTTCAAGCCGGAGTTCTGGAGGGGGTAGGGGGCCTCACAATTGTCGGCTCCGTAGATCCTCGCCCGGAACGAACTCCCGCACGAGGACGAGCCAATACCCTTCCTCGTCGCGATGATCGAAGGACGCCAGGCAATACGGCACGTCCGGGTGGAAGACCGCTTTCAGGACATCCGCTTCGCGGCGGAGCAGGTCGATGATTTTCCGGTCCGTTCCGTCGGCGATGCCCCCCGCCGCCATCGCGCAGCGCTTGGGTTCGCTCTCCGCCCTGCCGGCTCCGACGCCTTGCCGGCCCCGACGCCCGGCCGGCTCCGGCGCGCGGGCTCGCTTCCTTCGACAACTCTTCTTCTATTCGGCCCAAAGGACGACCCGGTTTTTGCCGGTTTCTTTCGCGCGGTACATCGCGGCATCGGCGCGCGAGAGTAAATCCGCGATCCCGGCTGATTTCGCGTCCGTTATCTCTACGACGCCGGCGCTGAATGTGCAGGCGGAACCGTTTTTCAGGGGATTCTTCTCACGGAATTCCTTGAGGATACGTTCCATCGTCCGAACGGCTGTTTCCCCCGACGAGCCGGCGAGAAGGATGACGAATTCCTCGCCGCCGTAACGGCCGGCGAGATCGGAGACGCGAAGTTCCCGCGTAATCCTCTTCGCGAGCGCGATGAGGACTTCATCCCCCGCCCGGTGCCCGTGGACGTCGTTGACGGTTTTGAAATCGTCCAGGTCGAGGAACGCGATGCTCGCCTTCCCGCCGTATCTGGCGAGCCGATCGAGATCGCGCCGCGTTTCCTGCTCCCATGCGGTGCGGTTGAAAAGACCGGTGAGTCCGTCGTGCGTCGCCTCCCGTTCCAGTTTCGCGTCCCGCCTGAGAACGCTGCCGATCTTGGCCCGGAGTATTTCAAAGGAAAAGGGCTTGGAGATATAGTCGACGGCGCCCGCTTCCAGGCCCTTGATCGCGAAGTCGGGCGAGACTCGCGCGGTCAGGAAGATGATCGGGATGTTCGCCAGATTATCGTCGGCGCGGACCGCCCTGCAAAATTCCAGTCCGTCCATTTTCGGCATCATGACGTCGCTCACGATCAGGTTCGGTCTGCATTCCGCCGCTTTGGCGAACGCGTCGATCCCGTCCGCCGCCTCGACGACGCGGTAGAATCCCGTAAGTCCCCTGCGCACGTACTCCCGCATATCTGCGTTGTCGTCGACGACGAGTATCGTCGGCAGGTCCTCCGGATCGGAACGCTCGACGTTCGGCGCGGCGGGAGGAAGCGTGAGATCGGAAGTCTCCGGCGCGGAGTACGAAGGACTTCCGGGGTCGTCTCCGGGTCGGTCCGCGGCAATTTCGTCTTCCGCGGGGCAGGCGATTCCTTTCGGGAGAATAAAAGTAAAAACGGAACCGTTCCCCGGCCGGCTTGAAACCGTGATCTCTCCTCCATGAAGGAGCGCGAGCTCCCTCGCGAGGCTGAGGCCGATGCCCGTGCCTTCCCGCGACCGCGAGACCGAGCCGTCGACTTGGTAAAAACGGTCGAATACGCGGTCGATCTCCTCCGGAGCGATCCCGATTCCGGTATCCTTCACGGAGATCTCAACGGCGCTTCCGTCCTCGCTATTCCCCAGCGAGACCGTTACATGCCCGCCTTCGGAAGTGAATTTGCAAGCATTGGAAAGGAGGTTCGATACGATTTTCCCGACGATCTCGCGGTCGAAATATTGGTCGTCCACTCCGTCTTTCTTCTCCATCCGGAGCGTGATGCCTCTCTTTTTGTAGTAGGGAAGGAACGTCTCCGCTATGCTCCCGACGAATTCGGCCGGATTCCCTTTTACGGCCCTCACGCGCACTCCGCCCGCGTCGATCTTCGAAAGATCCAGCAGCTGGTTGATCAAGCGCAAAAGACGGTCCGCGTTGCGCGACATCATTTCCAGCCGCGCGCGCGCTCCGTTCGTCGGAGGATCTCCCTCATCATGGAGAAGGTCGTCGAGGGAGCCCAGGATCAGGGTCAACGGAGTACGAATTTCGTGGGAAACGTTCTGGAAAAAATGCGTTTTTTGTTTATCCTGCTCCTTGACCAGATCAAGGAGACGCTCCGATCGTTCCCGTTCCGCCCGGAGGCGATCCTCCGCGGAGATGGCCCCGAATCTTCCGATAACGGCGTTGACGACGATCATCACGAAAACGCTGTACTCGACGTAGCTCTTCAGTTCGGCCACCTGGCTCGGCGTCAAACGGTAGACCGGTCCGAAAACGCTTTCCAGGAGGAGAGCGATTTGGTAGCCGAGGAAGATGAGCGCGACGGTCGCGATCATCAGACCCGTCTTCCCGCGTCCGAAGAGCATGATCGCGCCGCCGGCGGTAAAAAAAATCAGGAGGGGCAGGAGCGTATCCCTGCCCATCGCGACGGTGACCAGAATCAGGTGAAAATTGAGGAGCGCGCCGAAATATACGGAGGCGAGAACATGCCGCCCGCTTCTGTTGATAAGAAGCGTGAAGGTCAGGAACGCGTTCAGAGCGAACAGCTCGGCCAGTACAAGAGTCCAGCCGTTCCTCAGGCAAAGGATCATATACGGTACGTTCACGAGTATCATCAGAAGCGAGCCGAGATTGCTCATCCTGATGTACTTCGCTTTTTCCGCTCCCATGTCCTCCGGTACGCCGAGATCTATGATGCGCCCGAACGCTTTTCTCATGTCGTTTATACTATCATATCCAACGGATGCCTGGTTTGTTGATGGGTTGAATTATTCCGCGTCGTCGCGATTCCAAATCGGCCGACGTGCGGCTCCTGAATGGCGAGTCGGAAAATGCAGCCCGCTACCGCCCCCTTTCCCAAACAAGGAAATTACTCGCCCCTGCACACCATGCGGAAACCGACGTCCCGTCAACCGCGCATTGGGAGGAAAGCTCCTCGGGCCTTGATCTCCAGACTGCGCGCGCCGTTCGATGTTAGGAAGCGAAGGAGTTGCCCAGGACGCTTTTGTATGGCTAGGTTGCGTTCAGTACTGACGATCCGGTCGAAGAGGCCGAGGGTGCGCGCTGCCTTGCAGGTTAGAATCCGTGACGAAGAAGCGCGCCTTCACGGACCTGCCGCCGTTGCGGATCAGGCGGAATACGCCGTCCGAGGCAATGATCGCGTTGCCGGATTTCAGGATCAGGGTCGCGCCGTCCGCCCGGAATTTCGTCGTCAAGATTCCTGCCGCCTTCTATTCGATTACGTCCACGAGGACGTAGTCGATCGAGATGTACCAGGTTTCGCCACTGTCGGGCTTGGTTCAATGCCCCCGGAAGACGCAGGCGACACCTGTCGCCCCGGCGCCGCCGTCCTTTCCGCCGCCGCGACGCAGGAATAACGGGAAACCAAACGTCATGATGACTTGCGTTTAGTCTGTATTGAACGAAGATGGACTTGCATTTGGTCATGTTTTCCCGTAAACTTGTCCCATGATCAAGCGCGGATGGTGGGAATCCAGGCTCCATGAATTGTGGACGCGGCGGAACGTGGTCTGGTTGTCGGGCGTCCGGCGTTCCGGGAAGACGCTTCTGTGCCGAGGATTGGAAGCGGCCCGCTTCCTTGACTGCGAACTGCCTTCGGTGCGGCGGGAAATGGAAGATCCCGAAGGATTTCTCGGATCGATGGGCGATGGAATTCTCGTGTTGGACGAAATCCATCGATTGGGGGATCCTGCTTCCCTGCTCAAGATAGCCGCGGACTATTTTCCGGGGCTCAAGATTGTCGCAACCGGTTCTTCCACCCTGGGGGCGTCCGCGAAGTTCAGGGATACGCTCTCGGGACGGAAAGGCGAGTTGTGGCTGACCCCGCTTTGTGAGGCGGATACCGGTTTCCCGGATTACAGGGACCGGAACCGTCGTTTCCTCAACGGCGGGCTACCCGGTTTCTTTCTGTCCGGAACCCGTGACGATCGTGAATATACGGAATGGTTCGAAGCGTACTGGGCACGGGACATTCTCGAACTTTTCCGCCTTGAGCGCCGCTCGTCCTTCCTGAAATTCGCTGAGTTGCTTCTGGCCCAAAGCGGCGGCCGTTTCGAAGCCTCGTCCTTCGCGGCGGCCTGCGGCGTCAGCCGGCCGACTATCATGAATTATCTGAGCGTGATGGAAGCGACTTACCTCGTGCATGTCATCAGGCCGTACCACGGACGGATCGCCGGGGAGATCACGGCGACACCGGCGGTGTACGGTTTCGATACCGGCTTCGTCGCATGGGCTCAGGGTCTCCACGAGGTGACCGAAAAGGGAAAAGGCTTCTTCTGGGAGCATCTCGTCCTGAACGAATTGATGGCCCGCTTGCAGACACGGGAGATCATGACATGGCGGGACAAACAGCAGCACGAAGTCGATTTCATCAGGGTTCCGCGCGGACAGCCGCCTACAGCGATAGAAGTGAAATGGAAAGCCGATGCCTTTGAACCGAAGGGGATGCTCGCCTTCCGGAAATTGCACCCTCAGGGGCGCAACCTCGTCGTCGCGTCAGACCTGACTTCTATGTACACCCGGACCGTCGCGGGGCTGGATGTGACTTGGGTGCCTATCGAATGCTTGGCGCAAGAATTACTACAGGCAAGCGTGCCGCAATAAGGCGGCCGCTTCCGCCGACTATCCTTTCGGCGCTTTTCCTCCTGCTCGCGGTCTGCGGCCCGTCGGCGAGAGATTCCGGCGGCGGATAACTGTCGGAACCATCGATTGACCCGTCCTTCTGGGGCTCCTGGTACCGGATCAAAAGCCAGACCCAGTTCGAGGTCTGGTACTTAACCGTGAAGCGCGTGTATTTCGACCCGGTGCGCCCGCAGGGTCTGACCCCAGCTGAAGTTCCCCGGGCTCAGTCCCCTTGTCCTTTCCCTTTCTCCCATGAATCGCTTATCCTGCCGACGGTATTACGTATGGGGCGGTTCCGATTCCACTTTTACTCCGATGAGGGGTCTGAGCCGCCGCATATCCTGCGATGATGGCGAGGTGAATTCCGGCTTAATCCGATACGAATGGCGTCAAGCGTGAGACTGTCGTCCAGTACGATCAGGGACATCGAACGTCTGGTCTATGAATATGGGTCGAGGGTCGTACCATTTTCGTGGAGCTCGCCGACGAACGCATAATCGGCTTTCCTGCGAATCGATTCAAACTCCTGAAAGCCGCGACAGATCAAGCGTTGCGGAAGGTTTTATTGCGTCTGGACGGTACTGCCCTGCGTTGGGAAGAATTGGATGAGGATCTTACCGTTCAAGGCATCTTGGAGGGACGATTCCAGCTGCCTCCGGTCTGAAAAGGATCCCCGGGGGGCCGCGGGATCGCCCCGCGCTCGCGCGGGGAAGCCCGCGGCGGGGGGCGTGCCTGATGGGATCGCCTTCGGCCGGAAACTTGACGCCCCCCTCCTCCCCTTTCCCCGCCCTCCCTTTCTTCGATATAATAGGTCAACTATGGACAACAAGAACCTGCATTGGGCCGACCAGACAGCGGAGAAGATCATCCGCGAGAAGGGCGAAAAGGATAGCTATACCTGCGCTTCGGGCATCACCCCTTCGGGCACGGTGCATATCGGGAACTTCCGCGAGATTATTTCCGTGGATCTCGTGGTGCGCGCGCTGCGCGACATGGGCAAGAAGGTCCGCTTCATCTATTCCTGGGACGATTATGACGTCTTCCGCAAGGTTCCCGTCAACATGCCCAACCAGGAGCTGCTGGCCGCGCATCTGCGCTTCCCGATCACCATGGTGCCCGATCCCTGGGACCGCGACGGGAGCTACGCGCGCCACCACGAGGTTGACGTGGAGTCCGTGCTGCCGATCGTCGGGATCAAGCCGGATTTCCTGTACCAGTCCGAGCGCTACCGCGCCTCCATGTACGCGGAGGGGATACGCAAGGCGCTTGAGCACCGCGCGGCGCTCAAGGATATCCTGGACAAGGTCCGCGACGACGAGCACAAGATCCAGGGCGAATGGTGGCCTGTGAGCGTGTTCTGCGACGCTTGCAACAAGGACACGACCGAGATCGACGGCTGGGACGGGGAATGGGGCGTGAGCTACCATTGCGAGTGCGGCCGCAAGGAAACCGTGGACCTCCGCACGACCAAGGCCGTTAAGCTCGGCTGGCGCGTGGACTGGCCGATGCGCTGGAACTTCGAGCGGGTGGATTTCGAACCGGCGGGCAAGGACCACCACAGCCAGGGCGGTTCCTGGGATACGGCCAAGCATGTCTGCAAGGACGTGTACGGATGGGAAGCGCCGGTGACCTTCCGCTACGACTTCATCGGCATCAAGGGTACGCCCGGCAAGATGTCCAGTTCCAAGGGCAAGGTCGTGGACCTTCCCGACCTGTTGCGCGTGTACACGCCTGAACTGGCCCGCTACATCTTCGCGGGGACCCGGCCGAACACCGAGTTCACGATTTCCTTTGACCTGGACGTCATCAAGATCTACGAGGACTACGACAAGACCGAGCGCATAGCCTGGGGCGTTGAGAAGGCCAAGGACGAAGACGTCCTGGCGCGCGAGAAGCGTATTTACGAGCTGTCCCAGGTCGAATCCATGCGCTTCGGCGGGCCCGGGATGCCGGCGCGGATGCCCTACCAGGTGGCCTTCCGCCACCTCTGCAACCTGCTGCAGATCGCCGACGGCGACGTCGACAAGCTGATCGCCTCCCTTCCCGACCTGGAGCCAGACCAGATTCCGCGCTTCCGCAAGAGGTGCGAATGCGCCTGGTACTGGATCACCGAGTGCGCCCCCGAGGACTTCAAGTTCCACCTCAGGCCGGCGGGCGAGACTGCGGAATTGACCGACCAGGAAAAGGCCGCCGTGCGCGGCCTTCGGGACCAGGTGGTCGCGCGCATCGAGACCTTCGCCGAGGACAAAAGCTGCGCCGAGGCGATCTACGCGGTCGCGGAGGCCAACGGCATGGACGGCAAGGCACTTTTCCGCGCCGCCTACCAGGCCCTCGTGGCCAAGGACCAGGGCCCGCGACTGGCCAGCTTCCTCCGCACCATAGACAAGGACCGCCTGCTCGGGATCCTGAGCGCGTATTAAGGATATAGGCCGCGAATGACCCTCGTCTCCCTCGATTCCGTCTCCAAGACCCTCGGCGACGCGCCGCTGTTTTCCGGCGCGTCCTTCGGCATAGAGGAG
>Ga0209727_1000490_pt1 | contig 43090 bp, 59 predicted proteins | sample RifGroC1_FD_183995 | JGI IMG/M metagenome (GOLD analysis project Ga0209727, IMG submission 183995) | Groundwater microbial communities from Rifle, Colorado, USA - Groundwater C1 (SPAdes) (version 2) | ecosystem: Environmental > Aquatic > Deep subsurface > Groundwater | place: Rifle, Colorado... | reverse complement strand
ATCTTCTACCGCAAGGAGCAGAAGTTGGTTTTCGACGGCATCGGTGTCAGCGACCGGCGCAAAGCGGTGGCAACTCGCCTGCAACTACTGCATGAAGAGTTGTCCAGAAATATCAACACCAGTACTGTGCGTCACTTCTGCCAGAAGGTGGCCGAAAGGTTCTGGTCGCCGGTGCCCATCCGGAGACGCGGTGGGGTATGGTTCGCGCTCAACTCCTTTACGCCACAGATGGAGAAGATGGAGGTCTTCTTCTCCAGCCTTGGTGGGCATTACGCCTTCTACATGGTGCCAATCGTGGACATGGAGAGCGAGCGCCACAAGATTAGCCGGTGGGTGGAGTACGGCATGGCCACCGACATGTCGGCCCTCCAGTCGGAATTTCAGAAGCGGTGTGAAGAGGTCCGCGATCAGCGTGCCGGTGGCCAGACTGACGCCATTATCAGCGGCCGGGCGGCCAAGGGCTTCGTGCACCGGGCACAGGAGTTTGTCAAGAAGGTTGGTGTCTACGAGACGGCCCTCAACTACCGTGCTGACGAGCTGCGAGGCAAGGCGGCAACTGTGGAAGACATGGTACGCAAGGCCCTGTCCGGCGCGGTTGACGGTGTCATGGTCGAGGGTGGCGCCGTACCGAAGCCCTATGTTCCGCCTAAGCGTGCCAAGGTTGACCTCGCGAAGGAGGTTGCTGCTGTTCTGGACCTCGACGATGACGAGGACGATGAGGCAGCCGCGTAAACACTGCTAGCACGTAAAGCTAAGGCACGGCTGGGGGGTCTTAAACGCTTCTTGGCTGTGCCTTAGCTTTGGAGGGTTGCGATGTTATCGCCGTGGCAGCGTGTTCTGGAAGTGTCGAGGTTACGTCGAAAGAAGTTGAGCGAGGTATACTTCTATGAACTGTTTGGCAGCTTGGACCTTGCCTACATCTTAGTTTCTGAATGGCCTAGAGGGATGAGCAGAGGTAATGTCCATTCCTTTAATCCGAGTTATACTGATGAGGATAGGCGGCGATACATTCTTCACGCGATGTACCTGGACTACCAAGCTTGGTTTGACAATATCGGGGTAGTTGAGCTTTTAACGCCGGGTACGTTGCGGGCGTTAAAAGCGATCAAGGCGGCAAAGAAGTTCGTTCGGGATTCGTCTCAACCACAAAAACAGAGAGCTTCCCGTGCTAAAAAAGTCAAGAAAGAAAGTGTTCGAGAAGATGGCGGCAAAGCTGGCAAGCAGAAGGTACACGCCCGCCGAGTTTGATAAGCTACTGTCTGGCGTCAGCATCGAGGAGCTTGGTTTTTACTGGTTCCGCCAGTTTGCCGTTGGGGACTACCTGCTCAGTTTGGGTCTTGACTGGCAGCTTGTTGTGGACACACCTAGATTTATCGCCGAGCACGGAATACGACTGGATGTTCTGCTAGTTATGCACGGATGTTACCTCCATACCTTTGACAGCTCCATTTTGTCTGAGCTGGATGAGACTACAGTATCTCATTTGAGGGCTTTAGCTATTGCCCGAGACTTCCAGAAAAATGCGCGTCCTGTCGTAAGGCCCGGTGGCTTACCGGCCGACATACGGTAAACAAGTGTTGACAACGAACGTGAGTAATGCTACCTTACAGCCATTGCGGTAAACTACCACCCAACCGGAGGCAGGGGCAATGCTGAAGCTAGATAGCAAGATGGTCTTGGACCAGTCGGCGGTGCTACACGGGCTCGCCAAGCTGTGGATTACAGAGCAGGTGCTCCTGAGCAACGTTATCGAGCGTGAGGAGCCAATACATACCAGCGTGCTCGCGCTGATGACGGGTAACCACCACTTCACGCTTGGTCCTCCGGGTACGGCCAAGTCACAGTTGTCGCACTATCTTGCGGCGGCGTTCGCGGAGTATTGGGAGGACGAAGACTTCTACTTTCGTAAGCTGTGCACACGCACGATGGAGCCGGACGAGTTGTTTGGCCCCCGTTCTCTCAAGGGTCTGGAGCAGGAAGACTATCGGCGGGCGGTAGACGGTTACCTGCCGACGGCCCGCATCTACCACGCGGACGAAATCTGGAAGTGCAGTGACGCCGTGCTGAACAACAAGCTGGATGTGCTCAACGAGCGGCTGTTCCGTAACGGGCGCACAATGCTCAACGTGCCCCTGTTCTCCATGTTTGCCTCCAGTAACGAGCTTCCTGAGAACGCAGCGTTGGCCGCGCTGTATCAGCGTATTGCGTTTCGCCACAACGTCGAATACGTGAAGGAGCCTGAGAATTTCTACAAGATGCTCAAGATGGCGGTGGCTGGGTTTAGCTCCCCGCCGACGGGGTCCATAAAGCTGACAGCTCCTGAGCTTCTGCAAGTCCAGCAGGCCGTTCTGCGGGTTGGGTTCGACCAGGAAGTTATGCGCGGCTTGTGGGCAATCCGTAATGAGCTACGCAACGGTGGCTTCCTGTCGGCGATGGATGACCGGTTGGCCTGCTGGTTTGTTGACATCGCACGGGCTGAGGCTCTTTACAAGTCCTTCTCAAGGGTTGCCTTCGAGTATATGGATGAGCAAGGCTACGCGGTGGAAGACTACGAGGACGCGTCTGTTGTAGCCGCTGCCTTGCTGGGCACGGACAAGAAGAAAGGCGCCCTCAAAGGTTGGAAGCTGGAGGCCGTAAAGGCAGACCTGGAGGATTACGCTCCCATTCGGCACTGCCTTTGGAGCAAGGTTAGCGAGATCAGCAAGGTTGGGCAGATCGTTCTCAGCATTGCCGCCCCTATGGCGGAGAGCCTCCAGATGAAGCTGGAGAGCGCTAACAAGTTAGTACATGATCTAGAGAAGGCTTACCGGGCTGAAGGTAAGGACGACAAGGCTAAGATGGATATGGCTCTTGACGGTAACCAGGAAATGACGAAGCTCGTTAAAGCTCTGGAGAAGGACCTGTCCGAGCAAGACGAGCCGGGGCGGCGGCGGCTTGTACAAGGCGTCTTGGACAAGGTGCGTAGTTCGCAGGCTCGCATTATCAGTGAGTTTCTTGGTGTCGATCTGACTAAGCTGTAAACGGGGGCTACCGTGTTCAACCACCTGGAAAGCGAGCTGTTTGGGATTGACGGCACCACCTTTAGCCGGGAAGGTTTCCTGGAGCTATACGACCGGGCGCCCGACCTTGCGCAAAGGGCCAACAGCGGCAAGAAGTTCCTGCCGCTATACCAGAACATGCAGTGTGACACGTACAACTGGTTCTACAAGGGCGCCCCGCGCATAAAGTCTTCGGCCGAGGTTAGCGGGCTTATTGAGCCGCATGTGCATCTGCTGAAGCACATGGAGGGGCTGGAATCATTGCAGCGGTTGCGGCGTATGACAACGCGCAATGAACTGGCCAGCCTTGTAGCCACCCGACGGCTGGAAGAGGTTGTGGAGAATCTACCCGCTGGGCTGCGTGAAGCAATTAAGGGGCACTACAACGCGATGATGGAAGCCAAGCAGATGCGTAAGCGTCTGGATGGCTTGCGTGACATGTACAAGACGCTGCGCAAGCAGACAGCCAACGTTACTGGCAAGAAGCTGGAAGAGTTGCAGGCTAAGATGAAGGAGCTCCAGCAGAAGATCAAGTCTACCAAGGCGCAAACCTTACAGGCTGTGCAGTCGGCCGCACAGAATGCTCAGAAGATGCGGCAGGAGTTTGCCAACAACGAGCAGACGGTGCAAGGGCAAATGTCAGAGGCTATCCGCAGCGCCATTGACGATATCGAAGCCACGATGGAGGCCATTGACGCCTTTGGCTGCGGCGAGGGTGAGGGAGCAGGCCGTAAAATGCCCGTTAAAGACCAGCTTGAAGTGGCACGTATGCTGAAGGACGACGAACAGTTGAAGCGCATTGCTCGGCTGGCCGGGCGCATCCAGCGTATTCACGACCACGTTAAGCGTAACAAGACAACGCGAGGTAGCGAGACAATCGTGGACGTGGTGCTGGGTGGTAAGCTAGAAAGGTTGACGGGTTCCGAGTTCGTCAATCTGGCGCACCCGGTAATGAAGAAGGAACTGTGGGCGCGTCTGCTAGATGGTAAAGCTCTTAACTGGCAGAAGGAATCCAGAGAGCCTGAGGGGCTAGGCCCTGTTGTATGTTGTGTTGACGGGTCTGGTAGTATGGGTGGCAACGAGATTATCTGGGCGAAGGCTGTGGCTTTGGTGCAGTATCGTGAGGCGGCCAAGCGTAAACAGCCGTTTTACTATATACAGTTCTGTGACGGCGCTCAGGACAACATTGCGTGGAGTTACGACGACTACCAGAAGCGGGTAGGGCGTTACCACGGGTTTTCAGCAGTTGTGCAGCGGTTTGATGCCGCGCCGGGTGAAGAGCTGCTCCTTATGAGGTTTACCCAAATCTTCTTGGGCGGTGGCACAGACTTCGACCTTGCCTTTACCATGTGCCTGTGGGGTATGAACCAAGATGATTTCAAGAAGGCCGACGTGCTTTTTATCAGTGACATGTGCTTTCCGATAGCGGCAAGCAAGTTGTCCAAGAAATTCAGGGAGCGCATGGAGAAGAGCGATGCCTCTTGCTGGGCTGTTTACACGGGTTCTGGGGAAATGCAAAAAGACCAGATGGATTTGTTCAAGCACTTTGCGACGGCGTGCTGGCAGATTGACCCCTACCGGCCCGATGACGATGTACAGTGTTTGACAGAGCTGTTCGCTAACATGGACGAGGGCAAGTAACCCTATTCCAGGAGGCGGTGCAATGGCCAAGAAGAAGCGTATGTTGAAATACGATGACTTCTATCAGGATGACGGCAAGCTGAAGATCGACAAAGCCCGCGAGTTTCTGCTGACGGAGATTCCGGACCTGATCGGGAAGCTCTACCGTCGGGGTAAGGCGCTTGATGGCCTGCGGGCGTTGCTGAAGGATGATGACACCGTCTGCCAGATCTGTTGGAACGGTTTGGTGACGGGGAGTATTGGGTCCTACATTTCCTACGCTATCAAGGCCATGCAGCTTCTGCAGGATAGTGCTGAAATGGCAAAGGGCAAGGACTTTAGCGAGGCACGTACGCTGCGTGCGCGTGCTAACATCGCAGAGGCCAAGAAGAACCTGGAGAAGTTTGGTGCGGCCCTGGACGAGATGGACAAGAATATCGCTGCTGGCGACGATGTTGAGAAAGCTGAGCAGGAAGCGTTCCTCAATCTGGCAAACCAGTTCGAGGCTGATGAGGAGGCTGCTGATAAGGAGCTTGACGACCTCGACCCCGATATCAAGAAGTTCTTTGACGAAATGGAAGGGAGTAGCGAGGACGAATAACGGCTGATTCGGTACCCACCCCTTCTACCCGATGGCCTTGCTTGTGAGTGTGATAACCATTACCTTGGGGTTAGCGTAAAATGGCAGTGCACCGCTTTTCCACGGGGGCTGTGATGCAGTCTAAAGAGGAACTGGATGAGTTTATGGAGAACCTTGTCAAGACATGTCTCAGTGTCTTCCCAGGGGCGGTTGCCCTAGAGCTGGGTAAGCTCACAGACGGTGTTATCTTCTTCGATGGTGGCATGACAGAGACCCCGGCGGATGGGGCCGCTGAGACGCTGACAGAATGTCTTGGGGTCCGCTCCTCAGACGAGCTGCTTCGGGAGTTGGAGGGCGAGACCTCTGGAGACACTGGTGAAGAGGGCAGCGATGTTCTTCTGATCCCGGCTGCCGACAACGGCATCATTTCACAGCTTCTGGAGCATTACAAGGCCCATTTCAAGGGGTGCCAGAGCGACGTGTGCATCACGTGCTCGATACGGAAATGGCTGCGGGAGCGCGGTTACGTGGAGATTGATCACACGGCTACCGTTGATTACCTGGAATTGCTGCACCAAGTGGAAAACGTGGGGCAGCTACAGGATCTGAACAGCCTGGAAGTGTGGGTGCCTGCTGAAGACGTTGCTGCTGTAATGGCGGAGGGTAGTCCGGCAGGTGGCTAAAAGATTTGCCACCTGAAAATTGTTGCCGTATAGTTAGGGGGTACTAAGCCTGTGGTGGAAGGCAGGCGTACCCTGGGAGCCCTGACGGGAGGTAGCTTGTGCCCGTCAGGGCTGCCTCTTCCAGAAGGACTCTACGAGGCGTGTGTGTCCCGTAAAGGGCAGGGGTAACCGGGTGATTCATGGATGGCCTCCGCCCCGGATAGGCTATGGAATACCCGCCGCCTTCCTTAACGGTTGGTGAAACCAGCGGGGGCAACGGGCCTTCGCCGTGCAAAGTACCGTGCACACGCCACCATCTAGGATAGATAGCAATGACGGAACTTCTGTGTTTTCTGGCTAGGTTGACCGTGCAGAACCCAAGTGCTGCATTAGGGCCAAAGCCTTGGGGGTCCAGTACTGCCATAATGAAGATTCCTGCTATTGGTGTCACGGGACCCCTTTCGAGGGAGCTGGGTAGGCTTTACACGTTGAGGGAATTGCAAACAGATGTGGAGGCGCTTCGAAGGCTGGGTTTAGTAGGCTACTCGTTGCAGCGTCGGGGCAACATGGGTTTGGAGCTTGAGTATTACTTTTACGCAAGCGACGCCTTTGTTTTGCTTCCACAACCCGTCCGCTACGAGTATAAGCCAGCTCTACACGGGCCGAGTGTTGCCCCCCGACCACTCGGTCTGCGACAGCTTAAGCCACGTGTAAGACGCAGCAAGGACGCTGTAGGGCCCTCACCGGGTAAGGACCCTGCGTACGATGGGTTAATGCTAGTCTTTGCTGGTGTCCTGAAGAACAGGCTTAGTGTAGTAATGGATCAGGGCGACAAGGAACAGCGAACCCGTTTCTGGCGTGTCAGCAAGTTTCTGGAAACTTCTGAATCTTCGATCTCGGACTACACCGTCTGGCTTTCGTATTGGCTGGGCGGTTCTTCTCGTGGGTGGCTTGACAAGGTCTTGCCATTTCTGAAGGGCCAGCGTGGGGTAGCCGGTACCGCCTTGTCTAGCTTCATGCAGTACGGAACCCGGCTCAAGGAGCTTGATGAAGACGTGCGCATCTGTTTTCACACGCTGTTGGCCAATGAGAGCTTCACTGATCCTCAATCATTTGGCTATCCATCCGGCTTCGACTTTCCCGTTCAGAGTATAAAAGCCGCATTGCAGGTTGCCTCTGCCGACACCGTTCGTATGCGGGTGCAGGACTATCATGGTGGTGGCTTGCGACAATGGCTTGGCTATCTTGCGTCTAGTCCTGGAGAAAGCAACGGACGTAGTGGATGGGCATGATGCTAACACAGGAAGAAAGCTTTGTAGACAGAGAGACTTGGTTACGGCTATCGAAGAGGTATAGCTCAGAGCCTGTCTCGGCAACTGAAGACTTGCAGCGGTTGCGTCACAACAAAGCGCAGATGTGGTATTCAGTTGCTGGGGTGCCAAACCGGTATCGAAGTTTGGAAACGTTGAGAGATGCACGCAGATTTCTGCCTAAGCCAGATGCCACAATAAGCAGCTTCTTGTCTGTCTGGGAACCTTGGTACACAAAGGTTCAAGCCCACGGCCTTGCACACGCCGGGGGCTTTTACTTTTGGGGTGAACATAACACCGGAAAAACAACGCTGGCTGTTCTGACGATGCTGTCCGCTTGTGACTTTGTTGAGGGATTAGGTGACCCATTCTTTCTACACGCGGCGACATACGTGTCCAAGCGCCGTGGGCAGACTGATGATAGCGTGAGCAGGGTATGGGAAGCACGGGCGTATAAGTCGGCTATATTTGTCCTGGATGATGTTGGTAGCGAGTCAGATAGTGACTATGCTCGTGAGCAGATGACAACACTCTTGGAAGCACGTGCGGGTAGTGTGTATCCTAGCATATTCACGGGTAATATATCACCGGAGAAACTAGGTGCGGTGTTAGGCGGACGGCTTGCGGTGCGTCTTCTTAGGTATAACACGTCTGTGAGGATCTGAAAGTGGCGGAGAACGCCGGGGGTATCGCCCCAATTCGGTTTAACAGGGCTGAAGCTTCTACAACAGACCTGAGGAAACTTACTGACGTAAGGCCCCAGGAGCATCAGCAAGCAGCAGTGACACCAACTCTCAACGCTGGAGCTATCCAGCTACAAACAGCTACGAAAATAGAAAGCGCCGTCATTGGGGCTGTGTTGATACAGGAAGCCTGCCTTCTGGAAGTAAGGCAAGTCCTGCCTGACAGTAACCTGTTCTACAGCTTTTGGAATAGACGCATCTATGGGGCTATCCTTGAACTAGCCGATATGGGCGTCCCAATAGACGTGCTCACGGTCACCGAACGGCTGCGAACGCTGCTTCGGTCTACCGCGCGTTCTGGTGTCCAGGCAGAAGATTTGGACCGTGATATTTCTGTTGAGGTTACTAGCCGCGCTGGAGAGATGTACACAGCAATGAATGCTAAGTTCCATGCAGAGCTAGTGTTAACAGCATGGCGAAGACGGGCAGTTGCTGAAACTTTACAAACTAGACACGCACGGCTGCACGACTACACGCAGGACGTAGAAGTAACCCTTGCAGAACTAGAGGAAGACATTGCCAACATACGCCTTCGCAGCTCGGGTGGGCGAACGGAAGAGGCAATGGCTTACCGAGGGTCTGCCATTGTAAAACGTCGTCGTGAAGGTATTATACGCCGTGTGCAGGCGACCCCCATCTTCACGGGCTATAGCGCCCTTGACAGGAAGGTCATCGACCCGTTTTTCAGCGGCGGTATCAGTGTTTTAGCGGGTAGACCCTCAACATTCAAGTCAACCTTGAAGGCTAATCTCGTAAAGAACCTCTGTAACGCCGGGTTTGGCGTGCAGAGCGTAACGCCTGAACAGGGGTTTGACCGGGAAATGGATAGACTGGACGCTATATTCACAGGTATACCCTTGTCTGAAGTCAAAGGGGTGCGCAGTTGGCCCCCGGGTGACCCACGAATAAAGAAGATATTGAATGCTAACGGGCAGGTTTACAGCAACGAATGGAACTTCAGTGTAATGGCTCGACGGGACGTTTCCTGGTCTGACGTCGAACGTCAAGTTACAAAGGATGCACACGCTGGGTTTCAGACGCACGTGATCTTCGTTGATCTAATGGATAGGTTGATGGAGGTCCGTGAAGCAAAACAGGCTGATAAGGCTTACTGTATACACGAGCTTCTTGTTAGAGCTTCATCGTTTGCACAGCGAGCAAAGTGCCACGTCATGATGCTGGCACAGATAAACCGTGATGCCAAGTTTAACGACGATGGTAGGCCAAGCCTTAATACCATTAAGGGTAGCGGTGCTTGGGAAGAAGTATGCGACAACGTGTTTCTACTGCATTGCCCTGATCACGGTTTGCTGGACATCATCATCGGTAAGCAGCGTGATGGTGAAGCCGGTGACGATGTTGTTGTGCGCATGCCTATTGAAGTGTCAACACTTACGATAGCGGATAGAGACTTTCAGAACGTGGATGACCCGTCGGGCGTCAGCCGACTCGACATTCGCTCCGCTGCGTAGAGCGCCCTTGTGGGGGTCCCCAAGTGAAATTGCCTGTAAGTGGGCCAGCGTTTGAACGTGAATACAGCAGAATGTTCAACCAACTACGCTATAGAATACGACTCCCCAAGGACCGTACCGGGCTGAACACACGTGAAGACTTTGCAGCAATCGCGGGGGTTGGCCTTTGGCATGCCTTCCAGCATTTTAGGCATGAGGACCGCTACCCATTTGAGCACTTCGCGCTGGTCTGTATGAAGAACGCTGTCTTGGACGAGATAAGAAAGACAGAGGCAGGCGTGCGCACTATACACAGGTCTACAACTCCGGGTGGCATTGGTGATGAGCTGGAACGCAAAGGCCGGGGATACGCTTGGTTGGAGCACAACTTTACCCTTGCCGAGACCCATGAGGCCGTGTATATTAAGCATACAAGGGCAGTAATGCTCGCGCGGTTTGCGATGCTTCTCTATATGCCCGACTACTTGCAAGTGTTCGACAGGTACTGGAAAGGCGCTGACGAAATAAGGGAATTAGCAGTAGAGCTTGGGCTTTCTTACAAGCATGTACACCGAGTTGTAATGCACGGGTTATCGGCAGTTCGCATGTGTGTAGGGCTAGCGAGGGTGGCACCATTCATAACCCTTCTTGCGTATTTGGACAGCGAAGGGAAGGTCGCACCGGGGTTACCGTTTGGCTTCCACAAACGCCTCACTGGAGGACGGTACATGGCAGTTACCGATGGGCCGTTGACCCAAGAAAAGTTCTGTGAGTGCTGGCAGGCGCACACACTCCAGGACTTGCTCTCTGAAAACTGGCACACCGAGTTTGGCGTGGCAGTTGAGAGTGAGGATGGTCTCACGAAGGAGACACTCCTCAAGGCGATGTACGCCAACTACAAAGCGCGCTACGAAGAGGGGGTCGATCTTATGGAGAAGGATGATGGCGCTGATCCGGGCGTGCAGTCTGTGCTTGGGTCAAGTCTCGTGGGTAAGCAGGTCACCATCCCTGCTGAAGGGGATGGTGCTGTTTACTCGGTAGAGTCGGTAGACGGTTCCACGTTGAGGATTGTCGCCGCTGATGGCTCCCCGTACGACGTGGAAGCCAGCAGCGTACAACCTGTTCCGGAAGCCGCCCCCGCCAAGAAAGCGGTGGCAAAGAAAGCCCCGGCCAAGGAAGCCCCCAAGGCTCCTACAGCAAAGAAGGCAACAGTCGCCCCGACTGCTCCAGCGACCCCTGCCGCCCCTGCCAAGAAGGCCCCGGCCAAGAAAGCTCCAGCCAAGAAGGCGGTTGTGGCAGAGCCTTCCGTGGCGGTTGGCGTTTCCGTCACATGTGCCGAGGACGACGGCACCCCGTCTGAGGGTACCGTCTACGAGGTCAAGGCGATCAAGGGCAAGACGGCTACGGTAACTGACGGGGCCAACGACTACACCGTGCCCCTGGAGGGCTGTCGGTTGGCAGAGGCTGTTGCGGCTGTGGCCGAGCCCGAGCCGGAACCCGAGCCGGAGCCGGAACCCGTCGAAGTTGCGGGACCTGCTGAGGGTGACACGGTCTGGCACAACGACTACGGCGAGCACGACGTGTGCACCGTGGCTGGTCTTAATGAAGACGGGACGGCAACAATCAGGGACAGCAGTGACACGGACTACGTGGTCAGCCTGGATGGCCTGCACGTGATCGAGAAGGCTGCCGAGGCGCCTGCGGAAGAAGACCTGCCGGAAGAAGACCCAGCGGAGGAAGCCGGGTGGGAAGGCAAGACCGTTACCGTCCCGGCTGAGGGTGATGGGGCAGTGTACACCGTCAATGGCTACGACGAAGCAGGCAAGCTGTTGATCCAGTCGGCTGACGGCAACGTCTACGCAGTTGCTGAAGAGGACGTGGAACTGGCGTAGAACCCGCGTATACGGTTACGTGAGCTTCTAGCCAAAGTGTAGGATAACCATCTAAGAGGGGGTCTTAGTATGTCAGAAGAGACAACCGCTGCGGCAAGCGCAGAGCCTGCTGCCGCAGAACCCGCACCGGCCGCCGCTCCGGCCGCTTCACCGGCTAAGAAGGCGGTGGCGAAGAAAGCGGCGGTGAAGAACCCGGCAAAGAAGGCCGCGGTGAAGAACCCCGCTAAGAAGGCGGTGGTGAAGAAACCGGCCAGCGAACGCAAGAAGGCGCCTGTTGATCTGAACGCACAGGTAGTCGGTGACTTCGAGAAAGCTCTGGGCAAGTTTGCCGTCGAACGGCGGAACAAGGCTACCGGGGTTTCCTTCTGGCGAGAAGTGCACGGCCGCACGTTCCGGCTCGCCACGATCTACCCCCGGCCCAAGAGTGTGTACATGCACACTCCGCTGAAGGACATCACTGCCAAGGGCGCCGGGTTCGAGGGGACCGTCGGAAAGAAGTACAAGTACCGGGGCAGCGACGCTGTCCTTATTAAGCAGTTCATCTCCGAGATCGTCTCCTCGGCCAGGGCCCTCGCCAGCATGAAGGTCGAAGACCTGCCGCCCAGCACGCGGCCCGGCCCCCCCGTCGGGGTGAAGGGCGCCAAGAAGGCTACGGCAAAGAAAGCTGCTTCGCCTGCCAAGAAGGCGGCCCCGGCCAAGAAGGCTTCGCCTGCCAAGAAAGTGGCTGCCAAGAAGGCCGCTGGCTAGAGCCTGGAGGGCAGATCGGGTAGCAAACGAGGTTGGGTATTCTGCCCAGCCTCGTTTGTTTTTTATGTAGACCCGCGAACACGATTCGGTACCCACCCGTTCACCAGAGAAAGGGGCGCTGAACCTTCTACTGGCCGCAATGTCCCTCATGCAGGCTTTACGGGCAGCATCCCGTAATGCCGCACTTACCTAAGACCGCTTGGGTTGCGTTCGTGTGTGAAGCCCCTGGAGCCGATGAGGAACGACTTGGCCGTGTACTTGTAGGGCGGTCGGGGGAATTACTTAACGCCATCCTTCGTGAGGTTGGGTTAGACAGGGAAACAGACGTTATATTGGTGAACACAGTTCAGTGCAGGCCCCCGAACAACAAGCTAGACCGTGTGGAAGTAAACTGCTGTGCTCCCATCATGATGAATATACTTGACCAGTACAAGGGTCAGTTAAAAGTTGTCATCCCGATGGGTAACACAGCTCTTGGCAAGCTCATGGGCTATGGTGGGGCCAAGAGCGCGGGTATAAGCAAACACCGAGGTCGGTTGATTAAGACACAGTGGGGGTTGATGGTTCCCACCTACCACCCGGCCTTCGCGTTACGCAATCCGGCTAACACGCAGATCATTATAAACGATATTCGTACCGCTCTGGACATGGCACGCGGCAAGTATGACGTTCTACGCACAGAGAAAAGCTATCGGATCATAACAGACTTCGAAGAAGCTATGCGGGAACTTCGTAGGCTGCAAGGCCTCCCCGCGTGGGCGTACGACACCGAGGCAACCGACGTCACTCCTGACGCTTGGTGCGTCGGTATTTCTTTTTGTGCTAAACCCGGTGACGCCTGTTATATACCTCTATGGAGCTGGAGTCCGGCTAGCGGTTGGGTGCGGCCCTCGATGATTGAACGTCATGTCTTTGCGAGGAAGCTCTATGCAGAGATAGCGGCTACGCTAACGTCACCCGCTAGGAAGGCGGGGCATAACTTGAAGTTTGACGCGCAGCTCTGCCAGCGAGCATTCAGTGTGTGGCCAACCAACCATGTTCTAGACACCATGCTCGCAGAGCATACATTAGACTCTGAAGTTGGCGGGTTTGGTTTGGACATCCTGACGAGTCGTTATCTGCCCCACATGGCGGGCTACAAGAGCGAAATGTATAACGCTACCGGCGTCGGTAAGCGCAAGGCCGACGACGAGGAGATAGCGTTCGGCAAGCAGTCGCTCGGCGTCTTGGGTCCCTATGCTTGTGGTGATGCTGATGCTACCTTACAACTGGCACTGAGACATCGTGCACTGCTCAATAAGCAGCCAAAGCTGACAGGGCTCTACAACGACATTGTGATGCCTACGATGGAGGCGCTGGCTCGCGCAGAGCACACCGGTATCACCATTGACAAAAGCCATCTTGTTAAGACGGCTATCAAGCTTCGCGAGGATGCTGATAGGGTTACCCGTGTTATCCTAGAAGTTGCCGGTAGGTATGGCTGGCACGAGTTTAACCCAGATAGTGGGCAGCAAACTCAGCGTCTTCTTTATGAAAGCATGGCGGTAAAGCCGCTAACGAAGCACGCGCGCTCCAGTGAGATTCTAAGGACGCCGGGTGGGCAACTGCCTACAGACAAGCAAACGCTGATAACTATCGCGTTGAAGCCTAATACCAGTGATGATGCTAGAACAATCGTAGGTGCGCTGCTTGAATACGCACAAGTCAAGAAGATTGACAGTACCTACATCACTGGAATGCTGGGTAAGCACTACAATTGGGTTCTGCACCCAAGCTTCTTGCAGCACGGGACGCGTACTGGCCGGTTGAGCTGTGCCAAGCCCAACTTGCAGAACATACCACGTAGTGCCGATGATAACCCATACGCCGGACTGGTGAAGCAAATGTTCATTCCCAGGCCCGGCTGTGTGTTTATCTCAAGCGACCTTAGCCAGATAGAGCTGAGAGTTCTGGCGTACTATACACGCGATCCACTGATGCTGTCTTCTTATCTAACCGGGGCCGACCTGCACAAGGGTACAGCCTCTGAGATATTTCGCGTGCCCGTTGACGTCGTAACGAAGGACCAACGGAACATCGGCAAGACGGTAAACTTCAGCGTGATGTACATGGTGGGGCCAGACACACTCTATGGAACTATCGTGTTTGGCGACACTCGGTTGGATAGAGTAGCCGAAATGGCTGCGAAGTATACCGTTGAGGACTGTGCCAGTTTCATTGATAGTTACTTCAGACGGTTCAGAGCAGTACGCCCGTGGATGCAAGACGTCGTGCAGTTTGCCCGTGAACACGGTTACGTGGAAACATACTTCGGGCGCAAGCGGCGTATTCTAGGTATCAATGATACAGACGACGGCGTGCGTAAGCACGCAGAGAATCAAGCAATAAATTCAGGAATCCAAGGTACCGCTGGCGACATTACAAACCGTGCCTTTAGCCGGTGTCACAGAGAGCTGGACTCCCGGATAGCCTATCCCCTACTGAATGTTCACGACAACATCGTGGTTGAGTGTCAAGAACGTTATGCCGATGAAGTTGCCCAGCAGGTGCTCAGCATAATGACAGATGGGTGTGGCGATCTTGGGACTGTAGTTCCGATTAAGGCCGACTGTGCCATACTCGACAGGCTCGGGGCGAAGCCGTTGCGGGTGGCCGCCTGATGGGCGTAACAGGTTATTGCAGCCCCAACCGGAGGAATACGCTAAGATGCCTAAGGTGCCAGTCAGCCGTCCGTCAGCATCGCCCGTTAAGCGGCCCGTCAAGAAGGTATTAGTAGCCCAGACCCCGCGTGCGCCAGAGACCGCAGCTCCTTATGTGAAGCCGTCGGAAGCACAGGGGGCCTCTAAGGACTTGGGACAGCACTTGGCGATGCTGACCGATCTTGAAATGTTCAGCATGAACCCCGATGACGCAATGATCGTTGTGGATGTAAAGATCGGGGAGAGGCAGTTCAAGCAGGCCATCGACGAAGTTTATGCGCTGCGGTGGGACAACGCCCGGAAGCGCTTCAACCGAGAAGAGCTTGCCAAGCATATGAGTCGTTGCGCGTTCTACAGTGCCACGTTCCTGGTGGCGGCAACTGAGGCTTCCTCCGAATTGGAGAAGTTGGAAAACTTCTACGAGGTCTGGGTTTCAGGACAACGCAAAGAGGCCGAAGACCGCATACGTGAACAACGTAAGGAGGAAATGGCCGCGAAGCAACGCAAGGAGATTGGGCAGATCACGGGTCCCCAGGTGGAGGCTGAGATATGCACCGATGAGAAGACGCAGAAGGTGTTCCTAGGGTGGAAGGAGAAGATCAGACAGGCCCGTGCTAACAAGGATATGATGAAGGGGCTCTACACGATAACGCAGAACGCTGGGTCGTACCTCCAGACTCTTGCACGTATGTACAACGTCGAAGATGTAGCTGGGCATCGGATGCAAACATGAAACCCGGAGTGCTAAATTGGGTCCTGTTCTACTTCGATAAAGGAGAGTGATTCGGTATGGCTCTTAACCCAGGAAGACACGTAGCCCCGAGGCGTGACTGGACCAGTGTTCTGAAGTACAATGACCTTGACATCGGTGAACACCTGTTCCGATTCATCGAGGGCGGCGATACCATCCACACGATCATGTGGCCGACGGAGGCCGTGAGCAACCAGTCTGGGCAGGTTGAGCCTACGTGGCGCAGTGTCCGCCTCAACCCCGAGGACAAGAACACCGTGCTGGACCGGTTGGGCGCCAAGGAAATGGCAATCAGGCAGTCCTATGCGGTTGAACGCGGGGCAGCCAAGGGTCGTCCCAACTGCACGTTCAACCGTCGGTCCACCTACCTGTTTGCGATCTTCGACAAACGGGTGCCCGATCACCACATCAACCCAAAGCCGGTTCTGTACTCGGCTAACTGGACCCAGGCGAAGCAGATCACGGAGTATAACACCACGCCGAAGCCAACGGACCCCGCAGTGCTGAAGTGGGGGCCGATGAATTTCTACGACATGTATTCCGTGAAGTTTCTGGAAGAAAGCAAGGGCGTAGACCGGCGGTCGGCCGACCAGAAGACCCGTTACCGGGTAGACGTGGTGGAGAATCCTTGGGCGGGGCGCGTGCCCCTGGAGTGGCGGCAGGGTGTTCCCCCTGACTTTGATTGGGTCAACGAGGGTGTATTCACGCAGGCTGAGCTAGACGCTATCCGTAGCGCCGACCTGGACTTCACTACAGAGACGGCTCCAGTGTCTGAGGAAGAAATCCTGGCGATGCTAGAGCAATACCCCATCAAGCTGGACTACATCACCCGGAACGACGACGAGATCTTCCCCGAGGCAATACGCCCCGCAATGACGAACGCCATTGAGCAGTTGGGCTTGCCTCTGTTGGGGGCCAATGCTGGTACCATGGTCTCCATGCCCGCGCTCCCGCCGAGGCGAACGGCGCCGGTTTCCAGCCCAGCCCCTGTCAAGCGGCCCGCAAAACACGCGGCGCAGCCTTCTAGCCTTAAGGACATGTTCCTGCCGGGTGATCTGGTCTGGTGTGATGAGGACGGAGAAGCGGTGGACTGGAAGGTTGTAGAGGCTACGGCTGATCTGGTGAAGGTTACCGATGGAGCCAACTTTTATGACGTGCCCGCCAGTGAGTGCCACCTGAAATCTGCGGCAACGGCGCCCAAGCCGGTAAAGAAGGCGGCTGTAAAGGCTCCTGCCAAGGCCCCTGCGATGGCAACGCCGGTTGCCCCTGTTACCTTGCGCCCGGCCCCAACCGCTGCTCCTGCAAAGCCGGTGGTCGCCAAGAAGGCAGTTGTAAAGAAAGCGCCTGCCAAGAAGGTTGTGGCAGCGGCGGCTGAGCTTGTTGAAGGCAGCATCGTGTGGTGTGACGAAGATGGTGAAGGCATGCACTACACACTGAAAGCTTTTGATGGAGCTGACGCACACGTAACCGGAGCTGATGGTACCGTCTACGTGGTGCCACGGAACAGCCTGCACCTCGTGGCTACCATGCGTGATCAGCAAGTGAGCGAATGGGCAGAGGGCGAGGCCCTTCCGGCGTCGTTCTAGATGTCTGCATTGAACTACATGGGGGTCGATGCCGCATTCAGCAATATTGGCTGGGTGGTGGCCGACCCCTTTACTTTGGACCTGCGGGGCTTCGGGGTCTTGCGTACGTCTCGAACCAAGCCCAAGGTGCGGAAAGCACAGAGCATCAGCATCGCTGAGGATGATGTTACACGCATACGTCTTCTAGTAGCTGGGCTGAAGGAGATTGTAGAACGTGAGGATGTTGGCGGTATGGCCGTGGAGTTGCCTATGGGAGGCTCGCAGAGTGCCATAAGCACGAAGGCATTAGGTATGGCGACGGCGGTGCTGACTGCGGCTGCGTTCTACATGCAGATACCAATGATCGCCATATCCCCTTATGACAGCAAGCTGGCTATAGGGGGCAGCAAACAGTCCAGCAAGGAAGAAGTAGCTGAAGCCGTCTATGAGCAATGGCCTCAACTTCACGACTACCGCCCGGAGGGTCTGCAAGAGCATATCACCGACGCTGGGGCGGCTTTTCTATGTACTCGGTGGTCAGACGTTTATCACCGGCTCTACCTACGTAGAGCCAAGCAGGAGGCAATGCGTTGGACAACAAAACGCTGACGGTTACACAGGCTGCCAACATGTTCCGCAAGCTGCTGGATGAAATGCCCACGGCTGATGAAGTGTCTGACAGCTTCCGCAACGTGGAATTTCTTTCCACTGGCCTGCCTGCTGTGGATCACGGTGTACTGGGTCTTGGGGGCCTCCCGTTTGGTTACGGAATAGAGCTATTTGGTTTAGAATCGTCTGGGAAAACTCTCTTTGCCATACACATGGCGGCGATGCTGCACGCCCGCGACCCTGAAGCGTTTGTGCTCTGGTGTGACGTTGAGGGTAGCCACGTGCCTGCCTGGATGTCGCTGAATGGGATGAATCTTAGCCGGACTAAGATAGCACACGGCCTTGGCTCGGCTGAACACTATGAAGGCTGTATCCGGGCCGCTATCTCAGGTGGTTACCGGATGATCGTGCTGGACAGTGCCTCTAGCATGGTACCTGAAGAGGTTATGTCGGCGACGACAAGCAACCTGAAGATGAACCAGCAGAACGAGCAAGCGGCGTTCATGACGAATATGCTGCACCGCTTGGAAAGTGGTTGGCCAGAAGCGGGGCTACCTTCGTTTGCCAGTACCCGCTGTATGTTCATCATCATTAACCACAGCAAGCGCATGAACATCGAAGATAGCTACCGCGCGGACAGTAAGGGGGCGGGGGCTATCAAGCACTTCTGCCGGGTGCGGTTGAACATCGAGTCAATGAGCTTGCTTCGGGACGACAAGGGGGACAGGCTGTTCAAGACGGCAGCTAGTGAGGGTGTGGTGCGCATTCAGTGCATAAAGAACCAGCTTGGTCTGCCTTTGTGTGAATCTACCTACCATGTGAACCTGCGGACTGGTCAGATGTGGGACGACCCTGAATGTATCATCGAGCTAGGTAAACGGCAGGGCACTTTAACAGTGACGGGGTCGTGGTACAACCACGGAAAGATGCGTTGGCAGGGGAAGGACGCTTTGATGGAAACCATCCGTAAGCTGCCTGAGTTGGGGCAGCGTATCTGTCGTGGTAAACAGTGAGGGCTAAGCGAATGCTACGCCAGACCCATACCTTTGCAGAGATGGAAGTAAGCACCCTGACGTTTACTGAAATATGCGGGCGCTTGAAAGACGCGGACTATCAGCACGCTATCATGGAAGACGGCGGTCGGGTAGTGCTGGATATGCACGGTATCGCGCTCACGTCGGAAAACGTTGGGGCTACCATCGAAGGGTTCTACGTCTGCGGGTTTATGTTCAACCCAGAGCGAACGGCTGTGCTGCTGGTCCGGAAGAAGAAACCCGCGTGGCAAGCGGGGAAGCTCAACGGGATTGGCGGCGGCATAGAGGACGGGGAGAGCCCTACTGACGCGATGGTCCGAGAGTTTCTGGAAGAAACGGGCGTACAAACATTCGAGGATGACTGGGCGTGCACCGTGCTCCTGGAGCATGGTAAGAACTTCGTCTGGTTCTTCCGCAGCATTTCCCCCATGTTTTACGGACCAAAGCACGGTAGCAGCCATGAAGATATTGTTCAGACTAACCTTGACTGGCTTGTAGCCAGTTCTGAGGATCGTATCATGAAGAACCTGCGTTGGCTAGTGCCCCTATCCAATGACGATGATGTGGCGTTTCCAATCCGGGTGGTGGACAGGACAACTCCAGGGGATATGGAGCGCAAGGGTTGAGCTACCGGCCGATAACCGACATGTGGATACTTGCCCGTGCTAAGTTGAAAGAGGGGCGTCGTTACTACGGAGCTTACCCTGGTGGATTCCCGGAGCGAGCAAGGGTCCTACTGGGAGCCAGCCTGAATACGCCTGTCTTACACGTGTGCGGGGGTATGGCTAGATTCTATCCATACTCTCGTGGTTTTGGGCCCTACGACAAGACACTGGACCTGGACCCTGAGACTAGCCCCGACTTCCTGCAGGACGCCCGGTTACCCTACCCTCTGAGTGACAGGGGCCTCTGGCGGGCAATACTCATGGACCCGCCCTACAGTGAAGAAGAGGCCGCGAATTACAAAGTAGGCTCAAGCAAGTACCCAAGGCCGGGTTCGTTGCTTGCGAACGCTATGGTGGCTCTACGGCTTGGCGGCCGTGTGGGGATCATCCACTATCTTGTGCCCAAAACGCCAGAGGGTGCTCGGTTCGTTGCCGTTGCCGGTGTGATGGTGGGGCAGAACAACCGTTTGCGGGCGTTCACCGTATTCGAGAAGGAAGCGTAGGAATGCGCGTCATAGACAAACTTCAGCGCACGGGTCACCCACCCGTGCTCTTTCTTTTTTATGGCGATACGCACGTTCATCCCTCTAATGAGTACTCAACGCCAGAGCCGGGTGGACTTACAACCCTGTTGGTCCAACAGCAGCAGGCGTTCCAGTGGGTGGCCGACAAGGTAAACGATATCCAGCCGGATGTAGTGGTGAACCTTGGCGATACCTTTGAAACAAGCAAGTACGTAGACGTTGCCGCGTTGAATGTAGCCACCTTTGGTATGAACACCATAGGGCACAGGTGTGAACAGCACGATATACCATTCGTGTACGTGCTGGGTAATCACGACAAGTACGGCGATACCCTGACAACGGTACCTCACTTTGACTGTGTGAAGGAATGGACCGAGTTTGGGATGCAGGGTATAAAGTATGAAATAATCCCTACTGGCTGTGAGGGACAAGCTACACAGAAAGCTCTATTCTCTGTGGTGCACTGCACGATTCATGGGTATCCAGTTGGCCCCGGTAAGTTTGAAGAAAAGGGCTTGAAACCACGGCTCAATAGGCTTATAGTAAGCGGGCACTACCACAAGCCCGGCGCCCTCCGTGTAGGAGGAGGCTGGGTCGTGACACCGGGCTCACTGGTCGCCCGTAACTACAAGGACGGGTATGGGGACTACCCAAGGGGCATCCTGCTCTTAGCACTCCGTATGAGCGAATTACAGGCCCGTGCCCGGTATGGTCTTGGGCCTGAAGTGCCTTGTAGAAGCATAGGAGAGTTCAACCTCTTTTGGTTGGGTAACCCACACACAGATGAGTTTTTGGTTGTTCGGGGTACGGGCCTGGAGGTAAGCAACCAGCTCAAGCGGATACCGCCACACGTTGAAGCGAGCAGCTTGCACGTTCGCGCTATGGTAGAGGGCAATGCGGGCTACGCGGCAAATCTTGGAAGTGGCTTCAAGACATATTCTGCCGTGCAGGTGCCCAAACCGGTAAACGTGACAGAGGCTATGTCGCTGTTGACCACCGAGCAGCTTGTCGATGTGTGGCTACAGAAGAACCCGGTAACCGGCGCGGGCGATTACCGCAAAGCTGTGCTGGACGCGCTGCGGGTGGCACAGCCTAGCAAGAAACTGTCCAAGCAGTTTACCTTTCAGAGCTTGAGTCTTGTAAACTTCATGTCTGTGGCTGCGTTTGACTTGTCATTCGACGCACCCTTCAGGTTGGTACTGGGCAAAAACGGTAGCGGCAAGTCTTCCATTGTAGAGGCGCTAGTTTGGTGTCTCTACGGCAAAACTCAGCGGGGCCTGACAGCAGAGGGCGTGGTGAGGCGGGGAAACCCGGCCCCGGGTACCAATGTCTGCCTAGAGATGCAGGCCGGTGGCAGTCATGTATGGGTTACTCGCTTCAGAAAGCACGAAACCGGGGGTAACGCACTTGAGGTCTGGCTTGACGGGGTAGAAACCACAAAGGGTATGCGGGCCGATCATCGGCAGCAGGTTCTTAACGACTTGCTGGGGCTAGACCTTGAAACGTTTAACGACTTGGTAGCCCTGTCTGGTGAGGCCACTGGCTTCTTTAACACGGGTACAGAGGTTCAGAAGCGGCGTATGTTGGACCGGGTGCTCGCAGTAGACGTTTATGAACAAATGCGTGACTTCTTCTTCAAGCAAGAACGTTTTGCGCTGGCGAACGTGCAAACAATAGAAACGGAACAGGCTCGCTTACAGGCACAACGGGAGTCTGCTGAACAGGCGTTGGTGGCGGCACAGGCTAGGAAGCAAACAGCCGACACTGAAGCACAGAGGCAACTGCACGCTATGCAGGAGGCCGTTAAAGCTGATCTTCTTGTTCTGGAACGCCACATGGCGACGTCCCCTGCCGACCAGGCAACAGTGGCTGCCGACCAGGCCGAAAAATGGAGGTCGCAAGTTAACCTGTGGTCTCAAGCGTACAACCGTCTGGCTGATCAGAGCCGTAGTAGAAAACGAGAAGTGGAAAGGCTGAAAAGTTTGAAGCCGGTGTGCGTGGCTTGTGGGCAACCCATTGACCGCAGTTCGGTGGTTGGGCAGATTGCGGAAGCCCTTTCTGTGTCGCACGCTCTTGACAAGCTGGCAAGCCGTACTGCCACAAAGATGCGATGGGCAGTTATAGAAGAAGCCTCTGCGCACAGAGACGTGGATAAGGCCCGGCGTGTGCATGATGAATTCATTATGCGTAAACAGACGATTGAATCTGAAATAGTCAACGCTGAGAAGTGGGTGCAGCACTGGCAGAACGTGTTGAACAGCAGTGAAGATTTGCAGCCATTTGAAGACAGAGTAGCCCAAGCTAAGGTGGCTGAGCTATCTAAAGCTGCTGAGCTTGACAAACAGCACTTTGATGCTGTGTTGGCTGGCTATTGGAAGGATGCTTTCTCACCAAAGGGTATTCAAACGCTTGCTCTTGGCGGTGTTGTCGCTCAACTGGATGCCAGGGCCCGTTACTATTCAGACACGTATTTTGCCGGTACCCCACAACTGGCCCTAAGCATCGATGAAGACAAGGGAGCCATTGTCATAGAGGCAGATGGTTCACCGTACAACAACATGTCTACCGGGGAACGGGCTAGGGTGAACGTTTGTGTGCAGTTTGCTCTTTATGACCTGCTAGTAGCCGCTGTTGGACAGTTCAATGTTATGTTTGTTGACGAGCTGGACTCGGGGTTGGATGCTGACGGCGCCGAAGGTTTAGTGGATATGCTGCGTAGTATGAACAGACAGGTTGTGATGATTTCTCATGTAGCCGCTATTCAAGCACTAGCAACAGTGTCTGAAACTATCTCGGTAAGTAAGGCCAACGGCGTGAGCCAATTCACCGGAGGGGTGTAATGCAAGCTAAGAAGGTTGTAGCCAAGAAGACCGTTGCTAAGAAGGCGGTGATTGTGGGCGTGAACGAGATTCGTGTGGTGTGCACGGCTGACAGCTTCTTGGACATCGAGCAGGTTCCACCCAATGAAACCAACCCTCGAACGATCAGCGATGCAGCTAGGGAACATCTGAAGCTGTCCATCAGGCGTTACGGTATATTCAAGCCGTTTACCCTCCGCAGAAGATCCGACGGCGCTGTCCAACTGCTCGCTGGCAATATGCGGCGTCGAGTGATCCTGGAGATGAAGGCCGAAGGCTGTGTGGTGCCTCCAATGCCCGTCAGCTTTGTGGAGGTTACCGACGAGGTAGCTAAGGCCATCGTCATTCGTGACAACGTGGCCGACGGTGAGTGGGAAATGGACGGTTACAGCCGTTACGTGGCCGAGTTGGCTCAGCACTACGGTATGGAAACGGCGGACTCGCTGGGCATCGAGAAGAAGGACTTCACTGCGCTGATGGAACACTACGCCAAGCAGTCTGAGGCGATTGGCGAGGGTGTTCTCAGCATGGAAGAGCGTAAGGCCAAGCTCGTGGCTCACTTTAAGAGCACGGGCGGCCTCACCGACATCGAAGCTGAGCGCCGGGCAGAGCTGGTTTTGATGAGCGGTAATCAGGGTAGCTGGCATACTACGGAGGGTGGTGAGGCCCCCACGGTGCACGGCAGGCAGGAACGCAAACGCTATGAGGCCTCCTTCTGGTTTGAGAACATGGCCGACGTCGAAATGATCAAGGCGGCGTTTAGCCAGCCGCGTACCACCGAGTTGGACGGTGATCGCCTCCTGGCAATCGCGCGGGGGATCATAGAGGGCGTTCCGGTGGCGGGGGCAGCGGGTAGCCCGGTAAAGCGGGCGGTCGTCAAAAAGGCGGTAGTGAAGAAGGCCGTGTCCGTCAAGAAGACCAAGGCTGAAGTGGCGGTGTAGCTTAATGGCAGACACTAGGGGGTTCGCTACTTGTAGGAACGATGTTTACAACAGGAACGATGTTTACAACGCCATCATGGATGTCCATAACGCTCATAAAAAGCCATATGGCTACCTCGTGTTAGATGAGGATGCTGAAGACCTCATAACGATTGTCATTTATGGGCCTCTGAATGTGATACACGAAAAGGCTCTGGTGGTTCCCATAGAAGATGTAGAAGCAATGCACTTCTGGATAAGCTACCTTCGGGGTATGGGAGACAAACTAAGAACAGCTAACTACTTAGCGAAGAGCTTTTACAACCGGGCGGAGAGGCTGAAGATGGTTCTGGCTAGGATGGCTGCGCACGCGGAATACAAGGTTGTGGTGACGGCATGCCCTTCCAGTTAAAGACAGCGGGCCACGACGGGCAGCTTTATGAGCTACCGATAGTTGGGGATCGGCTGGTTCTCTATGGCTGTCAGATTGACCAAGCCGATCCCGACGGCTTTGTCGAAATCAAGCTTTCTCGTGGGTGCCCACCGCAGTATAGAGAGGTCCAAAATATGACAAGAGTCCTCCGGGCTACCGCACTTGGTAGGTTCAGTACATTGGCCTACTTGTCTATGAACGGCGCTGCGTGGCTGGTGGATGAATTATGGAGGCAGAAGGGCACTTACTGACAGTTATGGCTCAGCATGCTCAACGCAGCTATGCTTGGCACTATCGCCAGCATAACGACAACACTTTGGATCAAGCTACGCCGGGACTACGTCCTATGCCGGGGCCACGTCAGCGTCCCAGCCTGGAGTGGAGGGGGAAATACCCAGCGCTAACGCCAGCGCACGATATGCTCATGACGACTATAGCTTCACTTAACAATTATGAAGATAATCTGGGTATGCCCCGCGATGGGCTTGAAAGCGGTGTCTATGAATGGACTAATGAGAATGGTAAGACTGAGCTTACGGTTGTAGGCACCGATCCGTTCTTAACAACTTCCTGGCTCAGCAACGCCTTCCATGTACACCGCCAGGACACTGCTTTGCGGCATAAGTACTTACTTGCGGTGAAGGCCCTTTTGCGTGTACATTTGGCTAACCGCATGGGCATTTTCGTAGATGGTGCTCGGGTAACTACTCAGATACTCCCGGATACAAACCCTGTTCACTTGTTATACCGGTAAGAGTAATTACAATGAACACACGTGAAGAGTTAGACACGCTGATCGCGAAAGGGTGCAGCGCCCCCGATTGCACGCACGAGGATCATGCTGAGCTTTACTTTCACCAGCTTTGCCACCCCAAAGCGGCGATAGAGGTTTCCTACAAAGCAGGGGGCGAACTCGTTGTCGCCTGTTTCAAGTGTCATAAACCCATCATCCGAGTGATCGTGGCTACGGAGCAGCAAGCTAAGGATTGGGAAGACGAGTAGAAAATACCAAGCTGGAAAAGAAGTAACCTGCCCAGCGTGTAGAACGGTATTCACGCAATCCCGTGAACAGCATGGCAAGACCTGTGGCAATGACTGCAAGTTCGTGTGGAACCGTTCACGGTGGATAGCTAAACAGGTGCGTGAGTTTGGCTACGTTAAACTCTTCTGTGAACGCTGCGGCGACCCCTTGACTAAAAGAGGGGCTACCCGTATGTTTAAGGAGGGCAGGCTACAATTTTGCTCTGATGAATGTCGGTATGCCTTCGTTGGGGAGAATATGTCGGGTGAAAACAACCAGAACTTTGGTGGCAAGAGCATGACAGATGATACCCGCTATAAGATGCGGCTTGCCCATTTAGGTGAAAAGAATTACAACTGGAAGGGTGGAGCTGCCAGATACTCTCACTTCTTCAAGCAAGTTTTAGGACCCATGATGAAGGCTCTACGGCGTTATCGTTGTGAATGTTGTGGTAAACATCAAGTAGAGTTAGCTAAGATGGGCATCACGTTAGATGCACACCACAGAGATGGGAACAAGCATAACGATACGCCTGAGAACACCGAGATACTTTGTCACACGTGTCACATGGCCAAAGAATACATGCTTGGGATGTTTGATAGACGAGTTTACAAGAAGCCTCGTGGTAGAGCAGCTTGGCGTTTGAAATATCCTAAAGGGGAAACAAGTGAAGATGAAAACTCGGTATGACTTAGTTGACAAGCTGCCCTACGTGCCTGGGGTGCCTGATACGCCGTTGACCCGTGAGCAGACTAAGAACCGGGAAATGTACCTTGGTGGTTACGACTACATGTCACCGCGAATCAGCACGGAAGTTCCGGATTGTGGATTCCCGATGACCGTAGACGCCTACTCACTTTGTGCCTACGACTGTAGCTATTGCTTCGCCAGTATGATCAAAATAAGCCACAACATGGCCGGAAAGGACTTTAACGCCAGAAAGGTGAGGGCCATCGACCTTGCGAAGCTAGAACGGATGCTCAGCGGGAAGCCCAACAACAACCTGTACGAGCAGGAGCTCTACAACGGGTTCATCCGCTACAAGATCCCCTTTCACTGGGGTGGGCTCACCGACCCCTTCGATCGGTATGAACAACAGTTTGGCGTGGGGCTATCCATGCTGGCCCTGCTGAAGCAGTATAACTACCCAACGTTCATCTGCTTCAAGGGCGATGCGCTGATGCACCCGGAATACCAGATGGTCATCCAGGATGCCACGAACTTTGTGTTTCAGATGAGCATTGCTGGGTTGGACGACCACATGGGGCGCCTGATCGACAAGGGGGCCCCCGCTATCAGCCGTCGGTTGGAGATCATGCGCATGCTCAGTGAAATGGGCAAGCGCGTATACTGGCGCTTCAGGCCGTTCGTGCTGGGGTGGTCCGACTTGCACATGGATGAGTTGTTTGCCAAGGTCAACGAAGCCTGTCTGGGGAAGTGTGAAGCCGTGAGCATCGAGTGGATGGCACTCAGTGGCATGGCCGATGCCAACCTGAAAGCCCTCTACGACGACATGAGCAAGCACCTGGGCTACGACGTGCAGGAATACTGGCGCCGCATGTCACGGTCAACTGACAGCTACCGGCGCTGCAATGAGGAAGTGAAGCGTCCTCACTTCCTTAAAGCCTGGGGGTTGGCCCGGCAGTACGGAATGAGCTTTGCGGTTAGTGACCCTCACTTCAAGGAGTTGAACGACTCCTGTAACTGTTGTGGGGTACCCAAGACCGACCCCATTCTGGGCAGCTACACGATTGGCCAGCAGACAGAGGCGATCCTCATCGCCAAGCGCAAGGGGTGGGTGGCTTGGGGTGATATGGCCCAAGCGATGGACTGGGCCGCCAACTTCAAGAAGGTTGGCGACCATATTAACTTCGGTAGCGGGCGGGCGCACAACAAGCACAAAGCCATGAGCGTGAAAGATTGGCTGCACATGTTGTGGAACAGCCCCGAGAACGCCGACTCGCCTTACCGCTACTTCTGGGGCAAGCTGCTTCCCCAGAAGGACCTGGACGTGAACGGCGACATCGTGTACGACTACGTCCGCAGCGACTATGAGAACGAGGACCCCCGGTTTACCGATACAAAAGAGACGCATCGTAATTGCAAATCATGTGGTGCCTGCGGGTATGCTAACACAGCGTATGAAGGTAAGATTGGTAAGGCACAGGAAGTTGCCGGGCCTGTCATAGACATAGAACCTACAGAACCGCCGGTGCCTACACACCGTACCCGCATGGAAGATGAAAAACGGTTAGCCCGTGAGAATCTAGGGGTGGGGGTTGGATAATGAGTCTCCTTAAGACGGGTAATGTCTTAGTGTTGGGCTATCTTGTGTGGTCTCCTCACGAGGAGATTGAGTACACCCGGCGATGCGACAACTGCTTCACTGAAATAACCACGGCGTATTTACCTTCAGAACACGTGTTCCACTGCCAGCTTGACCTGTGTGAGGACTGCCGTAGCCGGAGGCGTCGATGAACATCCGTTTTGAGTTCAAGCTGGAAGACGTATGGGTGGGCGTTTTCTGGGCTAAGAAGTGGGAGTTCAATGAGCTTGGCAACGCCTACTGGCACGTGTGGGTCTGTCTATTACCCTGCCTGCCCGTCCACTTTTGGTGGCGGGCTAACACGTGACGGGTACAGTAACCCCGTTGCCCATTAAGAGGTGTTGGGTCTCTTGCTGTGCTGACTGTCCTTTCTACGGTGTCCGGTCGGCTTTGATTGGCCGTGAAAGCAGTGATGGATACCGTGGTGACGGATACCGTGATGGGTTCTGTAAACTGTTCCACGCGTACAAGCCGGTAGATTACACGACTACTGTGCCCTTTTGGTGTCCACTCATAGAAAGCTCAATCGTGGTTGACCGTGTTGCTGTAAGTCTCTCTTTGGAACCTCCTTGGAGAACCGACGGATGGATAGAAATTGGGTATCTTTTCCGTACAAGCACCTATCTGCAAGAGCGAGGCTTGTTAAGGCTATCCAAGAGGGGTGCGCTTACCGCTACGATCTGAAGACTGGCTCATGGAAACCATGCGTTGTACAGGGGCAGCAACCCATGTGGGGTATCTTCATTAACTTTTACCTTGGCTGGCAATGGAAAAATCTTGTGAACACACAAGCTTCAACCTTGTTGCCTTCGCGGACCCAGCAAACTCCGTAGTCTACGTGCGAGCTACATGTGGTGTCTGTGGTCGGCCTATGGCCTTCACGGGGCTCCCCGCTGGTTGCACCTATAACCTAGCGACGGTGGGGCGTTTTTGCTTTACTGCGAAGCTACCCGTTCGTCCAGCGGCAGATGGGGCTTGGGGGCGCTACAAAGAGGTAACCGATGGGGAAAACGAGCAGTTCACACTCAGCTTTAAGCCGGGCAGGGGTACACCCCGTTGTTCTGGGACTTAGCACTTACGTCATAGAGACATTACGGAATATTCAGCAACCCGTTCTTGCCTCTATGATTTGCCAGGTCACACCAGAAGACATAAAAGAGGCGATGCAGCTATTAGCTGCTGACCGCGTGTTCACAACTAGTTGTCATCTGTCTGCTCAATACCGAGAGTTCATCCGATGTCAGATAGCCTACAAGAAGGCTTATCCGGCACCCTCGCAGGGTGTCCAATAGTCGTTGATGAGATAACCTTGGATGTAGACAACGCGATATTCGAGGGTATAACCCTAAATACCCTTCGTTCTAAGATGGGAAGGTACGGCATTCGGCCCTCCGCTGGTTTTTTGTGTGACTGGACGGGAGTATTACCTTCTTCTGTTGGTTTTGTTGATTATCCCGACCCCTTAGACATCAAGTCTTACCTGCACCCTGGGTACATCCGTTATCTTGACAACCAGAAGCGCCGTGAAGACAGCAGAGAGTTAAAGCCGCCATCTTGGTACCTGCGATTGTATGGAAGCAGAAATGACGACGTTCCCCGTTACAGGCGTGACCGGAGAACCTTCAGTGCTCACAAACCCTGCCGCAGCTTCTAGTTTCGGCTTTGAGCTTACTCTGAAAAATTGGTCTTCTGGTGTTCCCAGCGTGGAAATTATGGATCGGGCTAAAGGCATCGTCTGGTACGTAGACACCGTGGCAACTAGAATGGCGATTCTGTCCGCGAAGGCGCTTGGCAGAAACAGGCTAGAGGTAACCTTTCCGTTAGCAATAGACTATCCACCAAGGGGCGCAAAATTCGTGTTGTCTGTAGAAAACGAGCAGGTAAGGTCTTGGCTCCAGAATGTCTACTCCTTCAACGAATTTAGAACATCTGCATACCTAGTAGAAGGTGCCTTCTCTAGAGGGCTACACTCTTGAGCTTGATCATCAGTCTTGGTGGAACACAGCACGACGGTAGCACACTGACACAGATACGGGCTTACTACGACAAGGACCTTCAGAAGCAGATGAGCTATTACGCTACTGGCGGGCCAAGACATCGTATGATGTCAGAAGTGTTGAAAACAGTAGGTGTCCCAGCCGAAGGCACCATCGCCGATCTTGGTTGTGGCGCCGGCTACTCTTTGGTTGTCTTGCAGAAGCTGGGTATTACGCCAAGTCGGCTTCTGGGTGTAGAGCTGTCCCCTATTCTGGCTGGTTACGCTGCTTCAAACAATCAGGGTGTTCACGTAGACACTGGTGACATCGTGAAGTGGTTAGAAGACAGAATAGAGCCACTTGCCTGTGCTCTGTTTCTCGACTCTTATGAGCATATCCAACCTGCCCTTTACAGGCGTGTCTGGCGAGCGCTAGCTCGCTTGGTCACTGAATTTGTGTACATCGGAGGGCCCGCCATTGCACCCCCAGATGGGTCTGAACAAATAACGGATACGCCAATTACTCAGGGCAGCCTTCTGCGTGCTGCGGTGGGCTTTAAGCTATCTCATTGGGGTATCCATTCCCTCTGGAGAACCGGCGACTACATGCAGGCTATCCTAGAACGGAAGACAGATGATTCTTTGCCTCATGCAGAACGCCTATGATGCTCGTTCCCCGGGGCACCGAGCGCGCTTTGAGAGGATGCTCCAACACGGTCAATGGTGGCATCCAGGTTTCGACCGGAAGGTTAATAAGACCGGCTCTAGACTCCGACTGTTATTTGACTTTGAATGGGACCCGTGCGGCATTTGGTTCTTTAACACCACTTGGCACGTCGGCGATCGACCTAGTAGTCGTTTGGAGCCGGACCCCGACTACGTTAGATACTGGATCAACGTCCGACGACCAGACGTGGTAGTCGCCACCGGCGTCCAGGCAGAACAGGTCGCATTGGAAGTATGGCCGGGTAGCTTGATAGTCGTGCCACATCCGACGTATCGTTGCCTAACGAACAGGCTCTACCGTTTTGCTGCAAGGACTGTGTTGCGTATGAACAGTGAAAGCCGTATTGTACAACGGTGGGCATTTAGGCAGGAGCGCGGTTGGCACAGAACAGAACAGTTGTAAGGCGGGTTCAATTCCCGCTCGCTTGCCGAGGGCTGATGCGAAGGGAGGCCGGCTCGATCCCGGCTGAGAAATGCACGGTATAGGCTCGACCACAGGTCCGTGCTAACTCTGGTGAGACAAATGGCACGGCTGGCCCGGTCGTTACAGCATTGGCGGAATCCAATGTGAAGGGCAAACGTTTTGTCACCGCGAGCGGCATGTTCGGTGACTATATTCTACGGCGTGGGTGGGGACCAACGCCGTAGATGAAAGTGGGCTATGTAGAAGCTGTGTGCCCTGACACTGTAACCTTGCCGGATGGGGAAGACCGGGCCTGTAAGCGGCTACAGACACAGCTCTACAGATAGGGTTGGTGGAAACCCGTGCTCACCGTGCTGCTCAATTTCACTCCAGCTTGTCGTTGGGCACCGAGCGGGGGCGCCCGGAGGCTCGACGGCAAGCTGGATTCTTTATAGGGAACCCTCGTGGATAAGCACCTGTTTTACCTGATTGGCCCGCCCGGCGCGGGTAAGACGACCGCCGTACGTTCTGCCTTGCGGTATGTTCCTAGTATGCAGTGCAAGGAAGGGCTTGTCAGCTATGTCCGGTATCCGGTTGGGGCTGAGATAGGTGTCATACGAGGTGGTGGCTTCAGCGGAACAGACGGCTTGGCTATGAACGCGATAACTCCCGTGCTAAAGTGGTTGGCTTTTACGCCGATTCGCTTTATACTTGCAGAGGGGGATAGGCTCGGTAACGGGAAGTTTTTCTCAAGTGTTATCAGCCTTGATTTCAAGCTTACGGTGGCCTTGCTGGACTGTGACTATCAGTTAGCTTACAAGCGGCGCATCCGCAGGGACAGCCACCAAGACAGCGCGTGGGTGCAGGGGCGCTTCACCAAGGTGCGTAATCTGGTGGACCAGTGGGTACACCCCGATTGGGTTTTGAACGGTGAGGCTGGTGTTAACGAAATTGTAGAAGCCTTGTATGAGCACCCCGTATTTCAGGCAATAGGGGCCGTTAAGCTGCTTCAATGAAGGTAACCCAATTCAGGAGGGTAAGCGCGTGGCCGCAGAAGCCTCTGTCAATGTCAAGAAGCCCGTGGGTGTAAAGCGCCGTTTCCGTTTCGTGGCGACCGAGTTGCGCGACCGCTCTGTCACGCAGCACTTCACCGCGATCGAGGGTTCAGTCATCGAGCTTGATGAAAGCTCCCCGGAGCAGGGCCGGTTCATTCTTCAAATCACGGGGAAGGACAAGAAGAACGACAAGTCGGCAAGCTGGGTGGAGACGAAGAACAATCCCACCATCTTCTGGGAGGAGACCCCAGAGAACGCTGACCCGGCCAAGATCGTGGAGAATTTCATCAAGATGTACAAGCGTAACAAGCAGGTGAGGGCGCAGGCTATGGAGAAGGGCGTTCGCGTCCTGGACGTCGGCGAACGGGTGTAGCAAGTGCAACCGGTGTTCATGTCGCCCGCGTATGGGTTCAAGTTTGCGGCTTGCCCCGACTGCCGCATAGCGGCTGACAGGCAGAACGACCAGAAACGCTTCCTTGGGCTGGAGCCTTACCGCTGTGCATCTGGGCACGAGTGGGTATTCGATAGGCAGGATCGCGTAATGCGAGAAGCCAAGGAAGCGGTCTGGCAGATCACGTTTAAGTGTGCGAACAGCGTTATCTCGTGGGTCTTCTTCATAGACGAGAGTGAATTCTTGCAGTCGCAGGGCGTCACCGTTGGCCATCCGACAGCGAAAACAGGGGAAGTTGATGCAGATGAAGCGGGTTAAGGTCACCGACACTCAAGCCCCGGTGAAGACGCTGGTTGGGAAGCAGGTGAAGCGGCGGGTTGTCATCAACCCGGCTACTGGCCAACCCAGCCAAGCCGTTAGGCATCAACTGCGGCGTGCCAAGAATATGGCTATCCGTAAGGAGGCCATACAGGGGCACGCTCCCTCTGCGTACAACCCGGAAAGTATTACTGCTATTTCCAGAGCCATTGAAATGTTGACACAGGGTGTAAGTCTGCCAATGGCGGCTTATGACACCAAGCGTGTGCAGCAGGTTCTTCAAGGTGTTGGCAAGGTCGCCAAGGGTCGTGTACATGGTACCCCGAGGTTGGCCCGTCTAGAAGCCGAGAACCTGGCTCTGTGGATGCGCCGACTTATTTCTGCTGACCTGTTAGCACAGGGGTACACCATCCCGGAGATTGCCCAGCATTGGGGTATTGCCAACAGGATAGTCCGCAGCGATCTCCGGGAGTTATCACACTTCAAGGTATTAGCGGCTACCGCAGAAGAGGCACAGACCAGCATCCTGAGCACGCTAAACCGCCTGGAGACGCTACAGCGACAAGCCTTCAATGACCTCACTGCAATGGGGGCTGACCAATACATTTCCAGGCGAGAGCTTCGTCAAGAGATTGAGGCTAGGGAACTGCGCACGTTTGACCTGATGAAGAATCTTGGGCTGTTCGTCAACGCGGGGCTGCCCAAGCCCGACGATAAGAAAGAGATGAAGGACGGGGTGCACGTTGATGTTCACATAGGTGATAACATCCTTCAGCCCAAGCCCCCAGATTTCTACAAGAACCTGTCAACAGAGGAACTCCAGGCACACATGGAACAGTATGTCGCCAATCTCCGTCACCGGCAACTCACCCAGGGGGCTACCGATGCTGCTTACAAAGATGTCAAAGGTTGAGTTGAAGCGTTACCGAAAGCTCAAGAGGAAGGCGCAAGAGCTCAAGCGTCAGCAGGCTGGGCCAAAACAGGAGTGGCAACCCAAGCGGTTGAGGGAAAAGGTCCGCCTTGGGCGAGTAGCCCAACTTCGGGCTGGCACCAGCATGCTCTATCCGCCGTGTCTGAGCATCGCCGAGAAGGTTCTTCTGTTGGGGCTACGTAAGACAAACTTCTACCGAGCAGATGCCTTTCAGTTCCTTCCGGCGCACAAGACGCGGGCTCGACACCTTCGTAGAGTGTTCAGCAACTTGTCCAGTGAGGGGTTCCTCGCGCATACCACCATGTCCACGAGCGCCGGGTACCAGGAGCGTTATAAGCTTCTACCCGCCGCCGAGCAGAAGCTGAAGAAATTCTTCGGCCATATGGGCATACCGGCGTGAAGCTCCCAGAGCCCAAGGCTAGCTACACGATCGCCAACCAGAGGCGATACCTGGAAAGCGTTCTGGCCCGCGACCAGTTTACGGAGGAGAATAAGGGCAAGGTTAGCCCCTTGCAGTCGGCTGTTCTTAAGATGGTGACTGTAGCCCTCCAAGACGGCGGGGGTCTTGTGCTTGACGCCGGGTGTGGTACGGCCAAGACCAGCCACTTTCTGCAATCCTTTGAAGGACGCAGCAAGATCAGGGTGATACCGGTTGACCTGTCGGCTAAGGTTCTAAGCGGGGCAGTTAAGGCTTACCCGGAAGACGGTTTGACACCTGTTGTTGGGGATGTCCGTAGCCTCCCTTTCATAACAGGCCGTTTCCAGGGGGTGCTGGTTTTACAGGTATTGGAGTTTATGCCTCTTGCGGAACGCTTAGCCTTCACCACGGAGCTTGCACGGGTAACAGCGGAAGGGGGGCGGCTTTACCTTTGCTGTCTACAAGGAAGGCAGCAAGCCGAATACGAAATGGACATAACAATGTCGGGTGAAACCGGCATGCTGTATGAACCGGTGAAGCAGTGGCAGCTTTATCGTGACCTTCAGGCCAGTGGCTTTGAGCTGGAGAAGGTACAGGGTCTTGGTGTTTACAACGGCAATGACTTTCTCATTGCCATCGCTAGGAGGCTGAACAGTGAGCAATTTGCCGTCGTCAGGAATGCAAAGCAACGACAACCGGCCGCAGAAAGTCCGCGACCCGCAGACGAAAAGGCCGCCCGCCGTGCCGCCCTCTGGGCCTGACAAGGGTGGCGTCAAGAAGCCATCGTTCACCAAGGGTGTAACCGTCAAGTAGCTGGGACCGGGGGGTCTGATGACCATCTACACGTTGGCGCTGATTGCACTCTGGGCTATTGCCTTCATCAGTATGTCTAGAGTAAAGCACGCCGCTGGTATGCTGGCTTCGTGGGCTTGGGGCCTAACCTTGATAGGCGTTATGCGGCCTGACCTTGTGGAGGACAGCCGCTTTGTGTTCTACATCACGCAGGCGGGTGCTTGGGCTGTCTTTCTTGGGTCGCTGGCGTGTCTAGCCAACTACGGCCAGACCGCGTGGAAGGAGTGGCGTAAGTGACCGGGGTCTTCTGGGGGGAAGTGGTAACGTCGGCGGATACCCTGAAGGAAACGCTGCGGTGCTTCATAGCAACGCGGGATATGACGACTGAGCCCCGCATCGTTAAGGACTTCTTGTCCTCGGTGACTATCCGCCGAGCTGTTACTACAAGTGGTAATACCTGTTGCTTCTTCTGGGGTGCCGAATACCCAGAAGAAGACTGGTACCTTCTCAGGCCCGTCTTTGTTCAGTTCACGGAATACGTTATAGACAGCGACATCTGCCTATCCCCCATCGGCCGGTTCTTCCTGGACTTCATCCGCGATAACAAGAAGTGTACGGAGCCAATATGAACATTTCTGACAGGCAGAAGCGACTGTTTGAAGTGTTCTGTACCGGGATTGAAGACCAAGTGGCTACTGGCTTTGGTTTGGCGCAGGCCACACGACAGGCAGCCGCTGATGTGGAGTCTGGGGCTGCGGGTGTCAGTAGCCCTAACTTCTCTGTAGCGGGTGTCAGGTTTTACAGAGAAAGCTTCATGCCTGAGCTTGCTACGACATTGAAAAGCACGGACTTTAAGCAGCAGGACAGTCAACGCCCGGTGTATCTTCAAACGCCGTTTGGGCGAGCCCTTTTTCTGAAGAAGGGTGACGACGGGTTGTGGGTTACTCCGGTAGACGACCAAAACTGCGTCTATGAAATGTCTTGGAACGAATCTGTGCAGCTCAACCCGTATACGCTTGGCGGTGTTCTTTTGAAGTGGTGGTAGCACCGAGGGCTTAAAGTGCCCATCATAGCGCAAAAGCTTAGTCGAGGTGAAATCCTGGAGAAGGTCTGGGGGCGACCCGTTGAGGTCAGCCCCCTTAGGAATTTGGTAGAGGCAGGGCAGTATAAGGCCATTGCCTTCAACCCGAAGTTCGGCTTTGATGTACCCTTGCCAACAAAGCTTATAGGGAATCCCGCTTATTACAAGATAGAGTACAAGGGTCAGAAGATTAGCCTTGGGGACATTCCGCATGTAGAAATGCTTGAACTAGATTTCTGGGGCCGGTTTGGCGATAGCCTAGATGAAATGGTGTACGAGGCTATCTGCCAAGTCTGGCATGATCATGCTGAGGCCCATTGTAACACCATCATGCAGGGGGGTCCTCAAGCGTGGGAAACCGAATACTACGCCTGTAAAGCAAACAAGCTCTACATGCTGGCCTATTGGTGGGTCATTGTAGACTACCGGCGTCGTAAACGCCGGCTATTTTTGAACCCCATCCAACGCAAGTTCTGGACTAACCGGGGCAGTGTCTGCCAGCCAGAGCCCTACATTGACATCGTGTTGAAGGCTAGGAAGCAGGGACTTAGTACCATCATCCTGGCCGACTTTGGACACGATGTTATGTTCCAGCCGTTTACGCGGGCCGTTTGTCTTACGCACAAGATGGATGCGTCTAAGGAGATGCGTAGAAGGTTCTCAGACAGCATTCGGCGGTTGCCAGCCTTCTTGCGCCCGGCAACGGTTACCGACAGCGCCGCGGAGATGAGATTTCGCGTTACGTCCTTTGGTGACGAGCTTGATTCGGGCTTCTACATTGACTCCGCTAGAGCCATAGAGTCAGGCCGAGCCACCGATGTTGACCGTTTGCATCTGAGCGAATACGCTTACTACCAAGACCCTGAAATGACCAGTGCCGCCCTGTTCGAAGCAATGCGGGAGGGCGGGCGCATCTGTATTGAGAGCACACCCAACGGCGACAACGACTTCGCGGTAAAATTCCGGTTGGGCGACCCAGAAAGTCTGAAGAGTTTGCTCCACAACCAGCACGCAGCGGCGGGTGACATTTACCGTAGTCACTTCTTCCGTTGGTTTGACGACCCTCGGTACCGGGTAGCCATTACCCGGGAGTTCAATCCATCTGAAGAAGAACGGTTGCTCACACGTGCTCATGGGCTAACACCTAGCCAGATCAACTTCCGGCGACGGCGTATGGCTCGTTACACGGCAGAGGGTGGACGCTACACCTTCCTAAAGGACTTTCCAGAAGACAAACGCACTTGTTTCATCCTATCGGCTGGTGGGCACGTCTTCAGTATTGAGAAGATAGAAGAGCAGCGCCTTCTCATTATGGCTATGCCGGGACCGGCTATCATCGTGCCCAAGCGCGGCATTGGCAGGGCTAAACGCTGGTACCCGGCTGAGAAGGGCCGGTGGTATATCGCTGGATGTGACACGTCTGAAGGTGAACAGGGGGGTAACCCGTCTGGAGCTATTATCATAGACGGTGTGCTAGGTGAACAAGTAGCTGATGTTCATGGCATCTTTACTCCCTACGAGCTTGCTTATGAGTCTGCTGAGCTGTGTGCTGAGTATAACAATGCGCTGCTTATTGTAGAGCGGAACAACCACGGCGCAGCGGTGCTCGCAGAACTACTGCACCATATCTGCTACCCCAATGTATACTGGCACGTACCTTTTGCGGCTACGAAGAAAACAACGGCCCCTATGAAGCCCGGCTGGCCAACTGGCGTGGGTAAGGCAGAAGCCGTGGGCAGCTTGAGGGAGGGGCTAGAGAGCGAAGAGATCGGAATGGTGGTCAACGACATAGACTTTCTTGACGAGTGCCTGACCTACGTTTCAGACCGAACAGCGTTTGGTAATCTGAAGACACATGCACAACCCGGCTGTCTCGATGACCGGGTAATGAAGAACGCTATTGCGTGGCACGTTCGAAAACTGGTTCTGCTGGGGCGGGTGCCCTTCGATATGGCCCCAAAGATTATCACGCTGGCTACACCGGGCGATGATAACCGTATTCACAGGGTAGGCATGGCCAGTTCTTACTAGCGCTTTCTGTATCACACAGGAATTGTTAACATAGCCCCCGGCCGTTCATCAGGCAGGGGGCTTTTCTGTGACCCACTTTCTGTATCACACGACCTAAGCGGGACAGGTCCTAGAGAGCTTAACGAGGAACGACAGCCGACAGCGATTCCAATTCGGGTTTCCATTCGATCAAGCGTCACTCGATTCAGTAACCGAAAAAGAAACGTGACGTCGTGCTCTACTTCATCTTGGATGGTGGCACTCCATGAGTGAACCAGCCTTCCTTCAGCAACAGGCTACCTTATTGTACATGGCGCAGGCGCATACGAATAGCCTTCCCTCAGTAGTTCATTGTGGCGGTGACCGGTGAGTTTGCCTACCTTGTAGCTGCAAGGTAAGTGTGGCGAACCCCACCAGTAAGGGAGGCAGCATGGCAAAGCAAACGGCGGCACGCAAGAAGGTCAGCCCTAACAAGCTCCCCGACAGCATCCAGGAGGTCATTGAAGAGCATGCGCTGATGGAACTGGGTGAGGAGCCGGGGTCCTTGGGTTACGTCTGGGAAGTGGAGTTGCTGTGCCGAAATGGCTGGCGCAAGTTCCTGGTGTCTACGAACGTCACCATCACGGAGGTCACCTGAATGGAACGGTTCACAGACATTTCGCTGGTAGCCCTGCCCCCTCAGCGGGACCCGAAAACGGAGCTGTTCGTGACTGCACCCAACGGCTTTGAGGGTAGGGACGGCGGTGGGCTGTTCAGCGCCCGCTTTGACCTGTTCCTGATCCAGCAGGCTTGGGTCAGGGGGTGTAGCTTCGAGGCGCAGGCTGACGGCTTCGGTAAGGGCATGGGCACGATGCAGGGTGACTGGAGCGGCATTCGTGACTCCACACCAAAGGCAACGGTCACGATGTTACAGAAGGCCCTGAACTACCTGTTCGGCATGCCAGCCAGCAAGGGGGTCCGTCGGTGAAGGTCTGTTCCAGGCAGTGCCCGACGTGCATTTACCGACCCGACAGTCTCTTTGACCTGAAGAAGCTGGAAGCCCAGATAGCCGACCCCTACATGGCCGGGTTCTTCAAGGGGCACCGCGTCTGTCACCATACGAAGGACGCCTGCTGCCGGGGGTTCTGGAACAAGCACAAGGATTCCTTCGCGCTGGGGCAGGTGGCTCAGCGTATGAACGTGGTGATTTTCGTAGCACCAGGAGGGTGAGCAATGGCTGAGCAGACGAACTTCAAGCAAACGGCTTCACGGAAATACCTGTTGGCAAACGTCCTGAAGAGTCCGGGTGAAGATGGGTGTACGGCCGATGTTACCCTCATTAGATCCGGGGTGAGGGGGGCCCATCTGGTGCCTGTTATCAGGGAAGTGAGCTATTGGGCGGCTCAAAGCTACGTACGAAAGCTGGCAGCGGCACAGACGCTGCTGGACAAGGCGACAGCGCGGAAATAACTTGAGGGGGCTGACAATGAACAGTCTGGAGAAAGAGCTGACCGATAAGATACGTGTGATGATTGCAAATCGGGGCATCACCGGAGTTCGCGACATCACCCCGGTTGCCGTACAGGACAGTGACTTCTGGTTCCTCGACCAGCGAGGTAGAAAGTGGAGCATCTGCCTTATCAGCGAGGGATACCCAACCCCCATTAAGAAGGCAGTCGTGAAGAAAGCTGTAGCCAAGAAGGTTCTTGTGAGCAGGGGGTAAGCGTGTGCATGCGCGAGCTTGATATCGTCTACCTCGGTCAGAGAGTGACCGGATTCAATTCAACCGCCTACTCTGGCGAAAGCGGTACCGTTGTACATGTGTACCCAAGCGGTACGGCAGTAGAAGTGGAATTCCAGAACCCAAACAGAGTTATCACGGTCCCGTTGGTTGCTATCATTCAGTACCATTCGCCAGAAGGGGGGTTCGTAGATGGCCCGGTGCAATGACTGTAGCAAGTTCGTGTCCTTCGACCAGGGGGAAGCCGAGCTGTGTGATCTGACCGTGGAGCTCGTTGGAGACCGTATCCACGTGACTGGCGAGTGCCGTCTCATCCTGACCTGTTCTGAATGCAGCACAGAGATGGCAGAGGCCAACGTCTCCTTCGATGAGGACTTCGACGCCGAAGAGCTTCTTAGCCTCAACCCAAACGCCAAGCACGTGTCCTCAACAAAGATTGAGAAGTGGGCCAAGCTGAAGGACCTACCCAGCTTGGCGCTCATGGTTGAAGATGAGAACTCTGACAACACCGACAGGTATGACGGCACCGGCCCGATGCGCTACCGGAAGCACTTCTGGGGCGCACTGGTGGTCGCGGAAGTAGTCGGTTACGACGCTGATGGGAACAAACGGTGCTACGGGGAAGTGGAGTTTATGGTGGAGGAGCAGGCCAGCAACTTTGAAAGCCTCCAGTAGCTGGTCAGTAGGAACCCACAGTTTACTGTTGACAGGAACCGTGGGGATGGTTACCTTGTTAACGTAAGCAACGGTAGTGAACCCCACGCCTAACTGGAGGCAAAAGCAATGGCCGATTTCTCAGTGACGACGCACGCAACGCTGGTGACGGGTTGCCAGGAGATGAAGGCGGCAATCGAAACCTTCAACGGCAAGGACAACAAGAAGCTGCACATCCGGGAGATGTACCTGTCCAGCCGCGACAACGAGTGGCACCACAGCAAGAACGGCATGACACTCGATGGGCCGGACCTCGGCACGCTGCTCCAGACGCTCACCGACAACCGGGCGGCGATCGAGCAGCACATGGGCATCAGCTTCACGGACTTTGGGTTCCCCCCGCTGGCGCCCGTTACCCCCGTCAAGGCCAACGGCAAGAGCAAGGCAAGGCGCAAGGCGACGCCGGTAACCGAGCCCGCAGTGCCTACAGTCGCGGCGTAATACCGCGTAACCAGAGGGGCCGGGTGAAGGCTGCCCGGCCCCTTCACCAGCTTCGCACAAGTTGCGCTTGGCGCAAGGGAGCAGACCCATGGTTGTCAACTGTGTGCTCGCTAGAGTCAAAGAGGTAGAGCAATGCTAACAGGCGGTAGGTTGAGCATGGAGGTACTGCATATTGGCTTCACCGGGACCAGTAACGGGATGACAGCGGCTCAGAAGACGGCCTTTCTTAAGGCTTTCGATGATTTGGTCTTCCGTGCGCCAGCGTCAGACGGCGTAGCCTTTCATCACGGTGACTGTGTGGGAGCCGATGCCGAGGCCAATGATCTTGTTTCCAGGCGATTCCCGGATAGCGTTCAGATCGTCATACACCCGCCTGATAGTCCTCGGATGAGGGCCTTCCGGAACCCACCCGGCTGCACCATCCTTCTGCAAGCCCCCTACCTGGTTCGTAACCACGCGATCGTGGATGCGTGCAGTAGGTTACTGGCCTGCCCATACGAAGCCACGGGTGAGACCCTACGAAGCGGCACGTGGGCGACCATCCGCTACGCTCGCAAGAAGACGGTCCCAACGAATATCATCCGGCCCGACGGTTCCTGGCACCCTGGAGACTTACTTACCTCGACAATCACTTAGTGCGTGAGCGGCTGAGGTATGCTACCTTTACATGTAAGCGGCAGCGGTGAAGCCCATACCCAACGGAGGACCGACATGGCCTATATCTGCTTGGAAGTGTTTGGCGGTGCTGAGATGGTAACCGTGGTGACCGACGAGGATGGCAAGCCCATGCTGTTCAACACGCGCGACGAGGCCCAGGACTTCAGTGATACGGAACTGCAAGTTGGTCTCGTAGTGGACCTGGATGCCGATAGCGAGGAGGTAGCCTGATGGCACAGTTCCAGTACTTTGGCTCCGTAAGCCACGCCACCATGCGGGAGCAGGACCTGCCCAAGGCCGTGCTCGTGCTCAACAAGGCATACGAGTACCTGACGGCGAACGGCGCCCAGGACGAGGAGGGGGCCTAACCCGATGGCGGGACGCCGTAGGTACACTCGCAAGCGCAAAGCCCTCAGCGTGTCAGGGTCACTACGCGCATACCGCAAGCGCCTCTATATGCGGGCGCGCTTCGTAGGCGACGTGTTGGCCATGCTGCAAGGGCCGGGGTCGTTCCTCAAGCGTATCATGCGCAAGCGCGGTTTGCGCACCACCAGCAGTTGGAGCAAGAAGTTCTGACGAGCAAGGCCGGGGCGCTTGTATAGGCCCCGGCTTCTACATTCTATAAAGGGGATGCATGATGGCAGCGGTACCCGTAGAGCGTGAGCAGGAGTTGAACTACAGGGTGAGGCTGGAGGCTATAAAGCTGGCTACTCCAGCGGACCCCAATTACGATCGCCAAAGGCAAACGAACGAAGTACTGGAGCTCAACGCAGGCATACAGAGGCAGATCAACGTCTTCGGGGCAGCCATAAGCGGGCTTCGCCGTGTTCAGCTTGAGGTCCTGGAGGTTATCGGCGTCGAATTTGGACCGGAGGATTGACCATGTCATCACTTGTAAAGGGGCGCCGACTGGAAGAGTCCTTGCGCTATGCACACGTAGCCAAGGTGACCTTCCGTGGAGTGTTCCCTACCGACATGCTCCGCTACGACCGCTGTTGCCCACTTGGCCCTGAGGACGCGGCGGTGATTGGGTACCTCAACGGTCAAGGCGAGCGCGTCGTGTACCTGCTGAAGTATAGCAGGGGCATCACATCTGATTGGACTGTTGACCGCTGGCGCAGCTTCGGCAATGTCACGATTGAGCCGGTGGAGCGCTGATGGGACGCTTGGGATGGACTGACTTCGTTATGGTAGGCGTGTTCATAGCCTACTGCCTCTTCTGCTATGCCGTTAGCTGGTCTATGCGGAACAGGAAGGACAGGTAACCGGATGCCCACGCTTACGTACTGGCTCACCCGAAGTGCCGGGGGTACCATCCTCCGGTGTAACACGGAAGCTCACATGGTGCAAATCTTGGAGGACTACAGCGAAAAGTGGCACACGGAATTTGAGGCTCCACAACGGGTATCCGTGGAATACAAGAACGAATTCGACCTCTTGTGCCGGTGCTTGCGTGACGGTACCCGGCCTGAATGGGAGCAGTAAAAGTGAAAACCAAGAAGAAGGCTAAGAAGGCTAAGAAATCGAATAAGCACTTCGTGGTGGTTGGTGGCCGGGAAGTCCCACGAGAAGTCTGGTGGGTGGGCGTCAACCTGTGCGGCATTGTACGTCCTGAAGGGCCGGCACTGTTGACGTACAATGGAACACTGGAGGGCTGGTGGGACATCCTTGAAAACATTGAATGGAAACCCAAGCCGTAGCATTCTGGGCTACCGAGGGTAGCCTTGAAGCAGTGTTCTACGACAAGCACGAGGCACGACTCTTCCTGGACGGTATGCTGGCCTACCGGAAGTTTCTGGCAACCATTCACTTCGAGATAACAGCATAGTAAGGCGTAACCAGCCATACCACGATGAGCCCCCCAGAACTACGTAGGGGCTTTTGTAGGGCACTTCGTTTAAGCCGGGCATACGGGCCCATACCCGTAAATGAGCAAGCGTAGGGGCTGTACAGCAGTCCGTGAAGTAAACCCGAAAGGAGCTTGTAGATGGGCAATGCTGGTAACGCGCT
>Ga0209727_1000486_pt1 | contig 43526 bp, 61 predicted proteins | sample RifGroC1_FD_183995 | JGI IMG/M metagenome (GOLD analysis project Ga0209727, IMG submission 183995) | Groundwater microbial communities from Rifle, Colorado, USA - Groundwater C1 (SPAdes) (version 2) | ecosystem: Environmental > Aquatic > Deep subsurface > Groundwater | place: Rifle, Colorado... | reverse complement strand
CAGGGATTCGGGCCGCGGCGTTGGCCAAGGTCAGGGTGAGCGCTGGGGTGTGTACAACCCTGTCGGTCATGTCCTCAGGCAGCGCGGGCGGCGGGGTGTCGAATACCTTGTCCAGGGACCATGTTTCCGCGGTCTCCTCAGGAATCTTGAATTTGCGGCGCGCACCGCTCGAACCCGCCGACGAGTCGGCAACCGGTTCCTCGACCTCGGGAGTGTCCAGTTCAGCGGCCGACACCAAGGTGAGTGCACCGAGGGTGAACGCTGCGGACCCGGTAATGCTCCCCACGGTGCCGGTTGACGCAAGGGTGAGTGCACCGAGGGTGAACGCGGCGGACCCGGTGATGCTTGCTGCACCCACATCAGCGACTGACACCAGGGTGAGCGCACCCAGGGTGAACGCGGCTGAGCCAGTGATGCTCCCCACTGCACCGGTCGACGCAAGGGTGAGTGCACCCAGGGTGAACGCTGCGGACCCAGTGATGCTCCCTACGGCGCCGGTGGACGCCAGGGTGAGGGCGTCCAGGGTGAACGCTGCAGACCCGGTAATGCTTCCTGTGGTGCCGGTCGACGCAAGGGTGAGTGCACCCAGGGTGAACGCTGCAGACCCGGTAATGCTTCCTGTGGTGCCGGTGGACGCAAGGGTGAGGGCACCCAGGGTGAACGCTGCGGACCCAGTGATACTCCCTACGGCGCCGGTGGACGCCAGGGTGAGGGCGTCCAGGGTGAACGCTGCAGACCCGGTAATGCTCGTCGAGACGGCGCGAAGAACTTTCTCGTGGTACTGCGCGTCCGTGCCAGTTATTGCAAAGGACATTGCGAGAACAACATTGCTCCCGCGCGTGAAGATGTTCGTTTTTACCGAGTTAACCGCCGATGCCGGGTTGTAGAACGACGTTACGCCACTCCACCCTGCATCATCCGCGTTGGATTGGGTGAATATGTCGCCGAACACAGTAGACAGGTATGTGTGCCAAAGTGTTGTTCCGTCCGCGGCGAACGAACTCATGAAGTAGACGTTCAAAGTACCGGACGTGCCGGTAATGTCCAAATCCTCGGTTATAGTGGGGGCGTCGGCGGAGTCAAATTTTGCACTGGATATGTTTGTGGTGTCTGAATCTGAATAGGGGTACCTTACTTTGGTCACGCCACCACTTTCATAACTCGTGCCCTGCTGCTCCCTGCCGTTGGTGTTTACTGCGGTATCGAACGCAGCCGGGAAAGTCTCCAGTACGTTTGCACTGGTGAGCGCCCGTTGGTAGTCATCGTCCGCGTTGAAGTTACTAAAGAAAAAGTGTGTGCGGTCGCTGGAACCGAGAATAGCCCCGCCACTCAACCACGGAATTGTGCCGCCGTTGTCGACGGCGACGTCGATGGTCCAAGTCCCAGACTCCCTGCGGGCATACTTTACGCGCGGGTAGTTGCTGGACGCTATGGTGTCATATAGGCCGTTATACAGGACTATAACATCGCCGTCCGAGCGCACTACAATACCGACACCCCTATTTTCGTGTGTGAGGTTTATCAGTGGGAAGTTTGCCTTGACTACTTCATTGGTAATTACCCACGCGTCGGTTGCCATGTTAAACGTGTGGTAGTGAATATAAAATGCAGACGCACCACCGGTGCCGGTCACGATATGGATAACATCACCGACTTGGAAAGCATCGATTGTGTTATTCATCGCCACAGTATCGACCATTTCAACGTCGGTACCGACCGCGGAAAAACTCGACGTCGGGTCGGTCGCCTTGACTGCGCGCAATGTGTCGGTGACGGACCCTACACGGCCAAACGCGTACACATTCCCAGCAGACGAGATAAAGGGTTTGGTTACATAACCAATGTTGTCCTGCAGCCCCGCCATCGTCGTGGGAAGTGCCATTAGAGGACCTTATCCTTTCCACCAACGGCAATGATTGTCGAAGTTGGGAAAATCGCTTTCCACTCTTCGGCGGTCTTGCTGTTGAAGTTGAACGGCGGGTTGGGGTTGGCCAGCTCGGTGAGGTAGTGCACCACGCGTACGCCAGTCGCGTACCTGGCGATGTTGGTCTGCAGCGCAGCGCACTCGGTGTCGGTCAGCGAGATTACAACGTCCTCGGTGATAACCACTGTCGGGTTGGACCCGAGCACAGTCTTCACCCGGTTGCGGCTCTGGTTGCTGGTGCTGTCTTCGTTGAGCACCGCGACACGCGCTCGAGGGCCTCCATCCTTCAAGCGGGTGGCAACCGTGAGCCCGTCGCCGGCCATGGGGTCGAGCCCGGCGGCGCGCACAGCGTCGTCGACCTCAGTGTCCTCGGTGGCGTTCTTGCTGCTCTGCACATGGGCTGAGATATCACACCCTACCACAGTCATCCCGAGGCTTTGCAGCGCCTCAACGGTCCACCCGAACCCGCACCCGACAACCACAATGCGGTCGGCGGGGGTGAGCGCCAGGACCTCGATGAAGCGCTGGGCGCGCGCCAGCATCGTCGGGTACAGGGCGGCGCGGTTGTAGTGCAGGCGCACTTCCGCGCGGCTGGCCGGGTGGCCGCCGGGCTCTGCGCTGACGTTGTACGCCAGGTCGAAGAGTTCCTTCGTCCACACGGTGGCCATCAGGCGTTCCCGTCGGTCATCGTGAAGGTAGTCACGGACACGGATTGGTCAACTGCGATGGTGACGTTGTTCACAGTCATGTCCCCACCACCACCTGTCGCAGTCACGGTGCCCTGTATGTGCGTGGTGGTACCGGTGCTGTCCTTGATGCGGAAGTGGGCGATATCGCCAGCAGCGGCCCCAGTCCCAGCCCACGAACCCGCCAGAGCCTTGGCGCCGGACGCAGCGGCGGCGAGCCAGTCGGACGGCAGGGTGATGGTGGCCAGCAGGGTCCCGGTGTCGGCGGCGGCGCAGTTGGCCGGTGCGGCACCGGTGCGCAGAGTCAGCAGCGGGGCGGTGCCCACAGTGGTCTCGATTGCGTTGAGGCGGTCGTTCCGCGCCGTTACGCTGAGTTGTACGGCCATATCAATCTCCAGTGGTTACGGTGATCTCGCGGCCTTTGCCGTCGATAACCTTGCGTGGTGCTCGTTGTGCCTTGGCCAGCTCGGCCATGGCTTGGGCAAGCGCGTTCAGCGCTTCGCGTGTCTCAGTCTGCGCGTCGGCCATGGCTTGGGCAAGGCTGGCCGGGCGCTTCGCACCACCTTCGGTACCCTCGCCTCCTTCACCAGCGCTGCTCAGGTACATGCGCTCCTGCTCCAGGTCGGCGTTGGAGCGGATTTTCTCCTGTTCGATCCCGGCGTGGGTGGCTGCTTTCTCGCGTTCCAGCTGGGCGTGGCCGAGGGCCTTTTCGCGCTCCAGGGCCAGCTGGGCGGACACCTTTTCGCGCTCCAGGGCCATCTCCTGCTGGAACTTTTCGCGCTCCAGTTGCATCTGCATCTGCAGCTTCTGCACCTCGAGTTGCATGTCCTGCTGCGACTCGACCTGCTTGAACTGCAACTGCGCCATGCTCTCTTCCTTCTTCGAGGAGAGCTTTTTAATCTCCTCCTCCTGCGCGGCCATTTTCTCCTGCATCTGCTGGATTCGCTCCTTCATCTCAGGCGGCAGACCGGCTTCGCCTTGGGCGAACTCCTGAAACTCCTGCACAAGTGCCTGTGGGAACGGCGCGTACTCGACGATGCTCGGCGGGATCGGGAACCCCATCTTGGCCGCGGTCGGCAGGATCTGCATGAGGGCTTCCCAGGTCCGGTTTTTCTGGTCTGGGCTGTTCGGCGCTTCGTCGACCACGATGTCGAACTTGATCCAGTCCGGCTGGCGGATCAGGGGCACAAATTGCTCGTCCTTCTTGCCAACGACACGGATCAGGCGCCCATCGCTCATGAATTCGTTGATAAATTTCAGCAAAATCCTGCCTTGCTGCTTGCGGTACAGGCGCAGTGCGTTGAAAAACTCGGCCAGGGTGGCGATTGCCGCCTGCTTGCGCTGGTTCTCGAGCACCCCGGCCTGCTCGCGCCCGGCCAGCCCCAGGAACTCCAGGTTGACACCGGCCACATGCGGCAGCGACCCAACGGTGAACTCGAGCAACTGGGAAAAGCCCGCCGGGATGCCGCTGGACGTGCGCTCCTTCACCTTGCCGCCCGCCAGTGCGCCGGTCTTCAACCAGACGATGGACCGCGGGTCGGCCCAGTCCTCCTGCGCGTTCTGGCGGTTCACAAAGGCGTCGGTTTCGGCCAGCAGGCCACCCTTCGCCTGGCTCGCCACGACGTCGGCCATGCTGGAAAAGAACTTGTTGATCCAGCGTTGGGGGTCGAGCATGTCACGGACGAACCCGTACCAGATGCCGTTGTTGCGGTCGCGGATGCCGGTGATCGGCTGGAAGGTGAACCCGTCGCTCGGCAGCGGGCCCTCCTCGAGCTTGACGGTGCCGGAGTAGATCAGCTGGCGGTACTGGCGCTTCCTGAACTTCTGGCCGTTGAGCACATCGCCGACGCGCTCGACCAAGCGCCGGTAGTCCTCCTCGGACAACTCTTCCCGCGCACCGGTGGCCGGGTTCGTCACAGCGTAGAAGGTGGCGGTCTTGGCGTACTGGAATTGCACGACAGGGATGCCGGCGCGCCGCCGGGCCTGGCCCAGCGAGTCGGCGTCGTACTCGTGCGCGGCGGTGGCATCGTGCGGGGTAGAGGAGAACTCCTCGAGGATTTCCGTGTCGGTCTCGATCATGCTTTCGACCTCATCGGCCTTGGCATCGCCCCACACGTCGCGGATGGTGCTCACCGGCAACCACTTGATCCGCCCACACCAGCGCCGGTCGGCGAGCCCCCGCTTGCGCGCGGCCGGGTCCCAGCGCATGTGCAGCGGGTCCACCCTTTCGATGACAATCTGCCCATCCGGATCTTCTTCGGTGGTGAACAGGGTTTCGGTCCACCCGATGCCACAAATCAGCATGTCCTTGAATGCGTCCGACTCTTCGTCTTCGGCATCACAGTTGGAGCGCACCCACTTGGCTGCGGCATTCACCACGTCGGCCAGTCCGTTGTCGCCCTGCTCACGGGCGTAGAAGCGGACTTCGTTGCGGGTGGAAGTCTCCAGACCGCAAATGCCGCGGATGAAGCCTGCGACGCGGTTGAAGGTGAACACCGGTCGGCCCTCGGCCTCCAGGTCGTTGCGCACCGATTCGTCCCACTGGTCGCCCGCGACGCACCCAAAAGCATCATTGGCCTGGCTGCGCCAGTCGCCGGTCGCCTCGGTGTGTTCGCTCATACGCGATCTGGCCCATGTGACCAGTTCGTCTTCGCTCTGGGCGCTCTCGTCACGGGCCATTCTGGTTACTCCATCGCGGTGCGAATCAGGTGGTTTTTTGCCAGTTCAAGGATGCCGATTTCCTGCAGGACGCGTTCTTCCTCGCCCGGCGTGTTGTAGAAGAACCCCGAACCGTCGGTAGCGTCGAAGGTTATCACACCCACGGACAGGAAGACTTCCTTACCGTGGTCCTCCTCGATCAGGTCTGCTACCCTGCGCAGCCAATCCGACGCCGTCATGTACTCCGGCTTGGCCATCTCGGGGAACTTGACAATCTGCATGGTGTCACCCTCAGCTAGACATGAAACTGCGCTTCTTCTTGGGCCGCATCTTGCTACGCTGGGCCTCGAACTCGTCGGTGGTCACAAGCGAGCCGGCAAAAGTCAGCATAAGCGAATCCGCGCGGTCTGGCGACGGCACGCCGCGCTCGAGCATTTCCTTCTTGCCCTCGATGGCGATCTTGCCGGTCGACGTCAGCGCGTAGTGCACATCCGTCAGCTCGGCGATCAGGAAATCGCTCATCTCCTTGGGGATCGTGCAACCGAGGCCCACAAACCACTCGCGCATCTGCCACCAGAGCCAGGCGCGCAGATTCTGGTACCGCTTGGAGTCGCCCTTGGGCGGCGCCTCGCCGACGTTCACCCCGCGCACCGGCAGCCCCAGCTCAATCGCCCGGTCCACCACGCCGCCACCCACACCCACCACGTCGATGATGATTTCATGAGGCCGCTCCCAGATCGGGGTGTTCTCGTATTCCTGCACCAGGTTGCCGACGGTGATCATCGTCGACACGTTGCCCCATGTCCGGATCGGCTCCAGCAGGGTGTTCCCCCGGCGCTTCGCCAGGCTGTTCAGGCACTCGCCGTAGCGGGCCACGTCCAGCCCCCAGATCGGCAAAACGTGGTCGGTGACTTCCACATCCCGTTCCACCGCCGCTTCGGCAGCGCTCAGGGGGATCAGTACGTCCGACGCTTCACTCGGAAAATCGCCGAGTACCCGCACACGGTACACGTTCGATTCCGTGCCGTACTGGGCGCGCATTTTCTCGATATAGTTCGGGCTAACCCGCGACGAATCTTCACACGACACACGGACGCAATTAAACTGCGCCCGATTACGGTGGTGCGAGTCGTAGAAATACCCCCGCACACGCGTCGGGTTCGCAGCCATGATGGATTTGGCACCTGGTGTGGACAGCGCACCCTCCAGTGGCTGGAAGATTTCATCGGGCACGCCAGACGCTTCATCCACCACGAACAGTATGTTTTCCGAGTGAAAACCTTGCAGGGCGTCCGGGTTGTCCGCCCGCGCCGTGCGTGCCACAGCGAAGCACTCTTCCGGAGCCATCTTGAAATACATGCGCTCACTCGTCACCTCGAACAGATCGGACAGGCCCTGTTTCATCTTGCGGCGCCACAGCGCCAGTTCGCCCCACAGCACGTCCTCGATCTGGTGTTTGGTCGGGGCGGTGCACGGCACCTTGCACGGGAAGTGGGTCGACGTGTACCACAGGATCGCCCAGCTCAGCAGCGCGGATTTGCCCACGCCGTGGCCGGATCTGATCGAGTGGTGATCATGCTTCACCAAGTCGCACAGCTGCCGAAATTGCCACTTTTCGATGTCGGTGACACCCAGCACCTGGCGCACGAAAACCTCGGGGTGCGCCCGCCAGTGCGCCAACGTCAGCTGCGCCCGCTTCTGCATCTCGATGGAATCCCCCTGGTACAGGATCGAGTCACCCATTCTGGGTCTCCAGACGCCGAATCAGGTCGCGCCAGGCGTGCACCGGATCATCGTTCTCCCTCAAGGCCTTGTACATGTCCTCGCTGAGATAACGGGGCACCACTACCTTGCCCTGGCACTCGATTTCGGCCTCATGGAACGCTTTCGTGTAATCGGCGGTGGCCCTCAGGATGGCGTCAACGGCGCGTTTTACGACGATTTCGTGGTGGGGCGCTAGGTAGGCCCGTACCGTAGCGTTAAAATGCGTCAGAGAGGCTGCCAGGGCCTCACGGGGGCCTTCAAGACTGCTCATCTTGCTCATCTTCAGGTTCTTCCGGCAAAAGTAGGGCTTCAAGCGCATTGTCATCCTCGATTTGGACCTGCTGGTGCACAGGCTCGTCCGGTTGGTGCTCCAGCGCGGCCAGTTCGGTGCTGATGGTGGCCAGCACCTCGAGCATCGAGCGGTTCGCCATGGCCTTGGACTCGTCCTCGACGTTCTTCGGCGTGCCCCATGCACGGTTCATGATCTCCTTGGCTGCCTTGAGCTTGATCGATGGGTCCTTCGTCGACCGCATCACAGCCACGGTCTCCAGAAGGGCCTCATTCGCAAACTCGAGCGCCGCGATCCGACCGTTCTCCCGGTCGCGCTTACGCTTTTCGGCCAAGGGGTCCGGGGGCATGACCCGCTGGATCAGGTGCAGCTTGATCTCTTCGCTCATTCCGGCGCTACCTGGTCGACGGTGGCCTGAATGGCCGCGTTGGCCTCTTGACCGCGCTCCAGCTCGGCAATCCGCTTGCGCATCATGTCGAACATCATCACGAAAGTGTGAAACGGCATGGCCACCCAGAAATGCTCGTTCGGGCGCCGGTACACAACCGCCGGCACAAGTTGGTCGACGTCCTTCGCCGCGCTTTCGGTCGCCTGCCGCTGCCATGCCGGCAAGGCCAGGGTCTGCTGGTACTTCACCTCGAGGTAAAACGGTCCCCACTTCACGTCGCCCCCGGCATCGCGGGTCTGGCTCAGGTTGCGGGAAACGTCGTCGCCGGTCAGGTCGCGGATCAGGTGGCACACCTCGCGCTCCACACGGGCACCCTTGGCGCGGTTGGCCTTGCCGCGGCGCTGCGCTTCCGGGTCCTTGACTTTCGGCATGGTCGACCTCACGGCTTCGTAGTGGGTGGCGGAATGCTTACGCCAGCGGCAGTGATCGCTGCAGTAGTGCTTGTTGGCGCGACCGACGAACAGCGTACCACAGGCCGGGTTTGCACAGGGTTTCTCGGTTAGAGCCATCAGCTGTACTCCGGGTCCCACTCGCCGCTGCGCATCTGCCTGGCGTGCCGGCGCGCACGGTTGGGGGTCTGGCTTGCCCACTTGGACTTGAGCATGTTGGTTTCGGCCTGGAACCAGTCGGCGTTGGCGATATGCCGCAGGGTATTCACAAAGTCGGCCAGGCCGTCGACACCCATCTGGAACGCCATGCTGATCAGCACGCAGGTCCGCGGGTTGGCGTAGTCCGGGGTGTCCGGGTGCGCCTCACGGCAGGTGGTTACGGCCTTGAGGATGTGCGGCAGCGCACACATGTCCTCGAACTTGGCCTGCGCGGTCTCGATCAGCCAGACCTCACCGGCCGGCTTCGGCAGCTTGAAGCTGTAGAGCTTGCGGCACTTGGCGAGAGCGGCTGGTTTGGGACCAGTGATTTTCGGTCCGAGTTTGAAGCCGTAGCCGATGGTGGGGTAGCCCTCGGTGCACAGGTAGGCGGTCTCGCGCCAGCCTTCCTCGAACTCGAGCAGCTGGATGATGTTGGTCATTCGATGATCCCCACCATGATGGACAGGAACATGAGCACCGTTACTATCACGGCTATGGTCAGGATAATTTTATCGGAATTTTTCATGGGTAGGGCCTGTTTGGTGGGCGTGACTGCAGTGTAGGGGATGCGAGGGGAGTTGTCACGTCTCGGATTTCTGAAGTTGGCTCGGATCTCTCTGCCCCTGGTCCCGCTACACGGACAGCCAAAAGCCCGGACCGGCCCCCCACCCGGTCGACCTGCCAGCTGCGACCAGAGATCCGCCTGCCTGGCCCTTGGCACGCCGCTTGCATGCCACAATGAACCAACCCAGCTCTCAGCTCGCAGATCCCAGCTGCCCACCACATGCTACCCAGCTAGCAGCCAGGTAGCCAGGAAAGGTCAGCGCGCTTAGCCCTTGGCCCAAAGGGTGATGGGCATAAATCCAAGAGCCGTGATGCGTGTGTGCTGCTCGCCAGGGGGAGGGCTTGGGTCTTGGCTCCAAGCTAAATTTAAGGAAGCGTGATGGGCGAAGTTTTAAAATGGGTTGGCTCGGTGCACAGCTGCCGGAGGCTTGGCTAAGATCTTGGCTCAGTGCACAATGTTTAGGGGAATTAACCATTGCATAGATTTTTTGATCCCTCTCTTACGCAAATATATATACCTTATTTTTAACCTATATGCTTTATTATTATTCTTTTATCTATAATAACTATAAACAAATAAGAGAAAAGCCCCAAGATCCGTGGCTTCCAGCCATGTGCACCTCCGCTAAACAACCCCAAGCACAGAGCTAAGATCTTAGACATGCCCATACACTTCCTCTATCAACCAGCCAAGATCGATAGTCTTTTAAATAAAACCACTCCACACGCAACCCAAATCATCCCTACCAATCCCCAAACATCCGCCCCACATCCCTATACGTTATGGCGGCGATGAACGGTCATTGGCAACCCCAGTGCATAGACTATATTTAAGCCAAGAGTGATAGAAAACGATGACAAATGAGGCCGACCATGAGCACCAAAAACACCAGCAGGCGCGACAGGGTGGCACTGTGCATCGTGGTCGGCCTGATCGTCACAGCACTGGTCTGTGACACCGTGAGAGCCCTTGTGCGCCACTGGAAAGCCAAGCGCACAGCCACCAAAGCAAAGAGCGGAGAGCAAAGCAAATGAACACCACAGCATACAGCCTGCAGCAGCGTGCCGAGCGTGCGTTCTACCTGCAGATGGCCAAGGAAGCGTACCGCACAGCCCGTGCACTGGACCGCAAGGGTGAGTGCTTCAAGGCGCTCACCTACCGCATGAAGGCAGCCGACGCGCGCTGCTGGGCCAACAACTGCAAGCTGGAAGCGTCCAGCTCGAGGGTAGTGTGGTGAGCCGCCCAATGCGTGTGCTGGTCGCTTGTGAGTCATCCGGCGTTGTGCGCCGGGCGTTCCACGCGCTGGGTCATGACGCCATATCCTGCGACCTTGAGCCTGCCGAGGATGACAGCCCGTACCACTACCGCGGCGATGTGCGCGACCTGCTGGGTATGCCCTTCGATCTTGTCATAGCGCACCCGCCGTGCACATACCTGACGGGCTCGGCTGAGTGGTGCTACAAGGACGTCAGCGAGCAGCGCAAACACATGAACCCGGGCATCCTGTACGGCGAAGAGCGCAGAGCGGCGCGCGTGGAGGCTATCGCGTTCGCTCGCATGTTCTGGGAGCTGGACGTGCCGCACGTGTGCATGGAGAACCCTGTGGGTGTCTTGTCGCGCCATATCGGCAAGGCTGCGCAGATCGTCCAGCCGTATGAGTTCGGCGACGACGCGAGCAAGAAGACATGCCTTTGGCTGCGTGGCCTGCCGGTGCTGGTCGCAGAACCCGCGCTGCGTGTGCCGGGCCGCGTGGTAGTGGACAAGGTCACTGGCGCACGGCGTGAGCGTTGGGCAAACCAGACTGATAGCGGGCAGAATCGCGAGACGCCGTGCGACCTGCGTTGGAAGTATCGCAGCCGCACCTATGACGGCATCGCAACCGCGATGGCGGAACAATGGTCCAACTTCTGGGGCAACAACAAATGAGTACTCACAACAAGGCCCGCAGCGAGAATCGCGGTGACTACTGGACCAATCGTGCCGAGCAGGCACCCAGCCCTGTGCCGGGCAGCCCCCTGTGGGCGCCGGAGGCAACTGTGCGCCAGCGCGAAGACGAGATTATCCGCCAGGCGCTGGGGATCTTGCGCCAGCGACTCCAAGTGCCGGGGGTGACGATGAACCATTCGAGCGTGGCGAAGGACTTCCTCCGGTTGAACTTCGCGCAAGAGCCCAGCGAGTTGTTCGCGCTGGTGCTGCTGAATACGGCGCACGACTTCATCGACTGCAAGGTGCTTTACCGTGGGACCATCGACCAGTCGTGTGTGCACCGGCGCGACGTGGTGCGCTGCTGTCTTGAGCACAACGCTGCAGCGGTCATCCTGGTGCACAATCACCCGAGTGGGCATACCGAGCCCAGCGACGCTGACCTGGTGCTCACGCCGGCCCTGATGGACACGCTGACCCCGCTGGACGTGCGTGTGCTGGACCACATGATTGTGGGTGGTTCGAGGTCGAAGGACCAGGAGGATCTGACCCCGTGCGAGGTCTACAGCTTCGCTGAAAATGGATTGATCTAGGGGTTGCCACCCCCGTGATACCGTGATACAAGGTTAGACAAGGAACAACGGCACGGACGCACAACAAACCAGAGGCAGCAGAAAATGAAAATGTTCAAAGGCTTTGCAGGTGGCGCGGTTCGTTCGGCTCAGCCGCTGACCGATGACCAGATGATGCGCGTCGCGCCGTCGATCTTCGCCGCCGGCAAGCATGACAGCCGCTCGGACCGCTACGAGTACATTCCGACCATCGAAGTGCTGGACGGGCTGCGCCGGGAGGGCTTCCAGCCCTTCGCAGTGGCCCAAGGCCGCACCCGTGTAGGGGGCAAGGCGGAGTTCACCAAACACTTCCTGCGCCTGCGCCATGTGACCCAGATCCACGACGACAGCGGCACCGCGAATGAGATCCTGCTGATGAACAGCCACGACGGCACCAGTGCATACCGCATGATTGCCGGCTGTTTCCGGTTCGTGTGCGCCAACGGCCTGGTGCACGGCGACGTGTCCATGGACACCAGCGTGCGGCACAGCGGCGACGCCCGCAACAACGTCATCGAAGGCGCATACCAGGTGCTGGACAACTTCCAGACCGTGACCAGCGACCGCGAGGAAATGCGCGGCCTGATCCTGCCCCGCGAAGCGCAAGTGGCGCTCGCCACCGGTGCACTGGAGTACCGCTACGGCACCGATGAGGAGACCGGCAAGAGCCTGGCACCGGTGAGCGCAGACCGCATCCTGCTGCCGCGTCGCCGCGAGGATGTGGGCGACGACATGTGGGCCACATTCAACCGTCTGCAGGAGAACCTGGTCAAGGGTGGCCAGTCCGGGCGCAACCCCGTGACCGGCCGCCGGGCGAGCACCCGCGCTGTCACCGGTGCCGAGTCCGACGTCAAGCTGAACCGTGCAATCTGGGCCATGGCCAACGCTCTCAAAGCGGCCGTAGCCTGACCTTCCCCGCACAAGGATGTGCACCTATTTGAGGTAGTCGTCATGATTGGAGTCATCGCAGTGCTGGCCATATTCAATGGGCTGATCGTGAGCATGTTCGTGAGCCAGAACGAACCGTACTGGTGGACCTGCCTTATCCCGGTCGCCGTCATCTGGTCCGTCATCGCCGTAGGGGTAATTTGATCATGGATAGCCAAGAACTGAAAACCGTGCTCGAACAGCACAAACTGTGGGTCGACACGCACCACGAGAAAGGCCAGCGCGCCAACCTTTCCGGCGCCGACCTTTACGGCGCCGACCTTTCCGGCGCCAGCCTTTCCCGCGCCGACCTTTCCGGCGCCAACCTTTACGGCGCCAACCTTTCCGGCGCCGACCTTTCCCGCGCCGACCTTTCCGGCGCCAACCTTTACGGCGCCAACCTTTCCGGCGCCAACCTTTACGGCGCCGACCTTTCCTGCGCCAACCTTTCCGGTGCCGACCTTTCCGGCGCCAACCTTTCCGGCGCCAACCTTCCCGGTGCCGACCTTTCCGGCGCCAACCTTTCATGCGCCAACCTTTCCGGTACCGACCTTTACGGCACCAACCTTTCCGGCGCCTGCCTTCGCTACATGGTCGGCAACATGCTGGAAGTCAAATCGATGCAGGTCGACCGGTGGTGCGTTGTGTACACACACGACACAATGGCCATTGGGTGTCAGCAGCACCCCCTTGAGTTATGGCGCGACGCCTCGGATTTGGTTATCCAAAACATGGATCGCATGGCGATGCGCTGGTGGCGCACCTGGAAGCCGATCATTTTCCAGATCATCGAGGCATCGCCAGCAGTCAAACCGCAGTGTGCACAATGAGACTCCCGACCGCAAAGACCAAGTACGAGGTACGGGTGTGCATGGGTGGCCCGTGGTCGGCACAGGAAGTCCTATTCCCGGTGCAGGCAGCTGGCGACCCCCTTTCGCTGCCCATCGTTGTCAACGGGTGCAAAGGGCGTTACAACCTGAATACTGGGGCGTGGGTCCCCACTGTAGATCCCGAGGAGGATCGGCCATGAGACGTTACAGCAGCGATGAAGTGAGCACGGGCAACGCACCCTATGCACCCTGGCGATTCATCGGCGAAGAGCTGGTAGCGCCGTTCCAGGTGACGCCGGGACACTCGCAGCTGGTGGCGTGCCGGACAGACATTGACAGCGAGCTGCGCGACCGCGTGCTGAAACACATCAACGCCGTGCTCATTTCGAGCCGGGCGATCAACAAGATGATGGACAAGCCCGAGTTGTTTGGCTACTCGGTGGAGTAATTCACAGGGCGCGGCTCGGCTCGGCATGGCGGGGCGCGGCTTGGCAAGGCGAGGCAGGGGCTGTTTACAGCGGGCTGGCGATTCTGACGAGTCGTCTTCCCGGTGCACTCAGCACCACGTGGCGAGGCTGGGCACGGCATGGCGAGGCCGGGCTGGGCACGGCGGGGCGAGGCAGGGGCTGTTTACAGCCGGCAGGGGATTCCAAGAGTCCCCTGTTCGGGTGGCAACCGCTACCAATCATGGCAATGTGAGGAATCGAAAATGGAAATCATCAAGTTCAAGATCACCGGTGCGCGTCCCTTACTCATGCACGCGGACATTTACGCCAACCCGCTTCACCCGCTCACCAAGGCGCACAAGGCGCTCACGGTGAAGCGCAAGAAGACGGACGATGACCACGAGAGCATCGCCAAGAGCGAGTGGCTGGGCGGCCTGTACATTGACGACAAAGGCCCGTACCTGCCCGGCGTGAATCTGGAATCCGCGCTGGTCGCTGGCGGCAAGCTCTCAAAGCTCGGTGCGCAGCTCAAGCGCTCGGTGGAAGTGATGGATGAACGCTGCTACCTGGCGTATGACGGCCCACGCAGCGCAGAAGCAATGTGGAAGGACGGGCGTTTCACAGATGCTCGGTCGGTCAAAGTCACCACGTCCCGGATCACCCGCTACCGCCCGCTATTCGCCAGCTGGTCGACTACCTGCGAGATCATGTTCGATGAGGAGACCATCAACAGGGAGGAGGTCATCAAGTGCCTGACCGACGCCGGCATGTACGTGGGTGTCGGCGACTACCGCCCGAAGTTCGGGCGCTTCAACGTCGAGGTTGCGTCATGAAAAATTGGAGCCTTGAAGCTGCTGTGGCGGCATACTTCGAACGTGATTACAAGGACGGCGACCTGGTCACACACTACGCGCTGCACGACATGCTCGACATGCCGCCAGAGGGCACAATGGACAACCGCATGTGGGCGCTCACGTTCATGGACAGGTTTGAGCAGTTCAAGGATACACTGTTGCGCCAGCACCGGATCTACCTGTCCAACGTGCGCGGCAAGGGCTACCTTGTTGTGCCCCCGGATGAGCAGGCGCACACGGCGATGCTGGCGGCAATGAACGACATTCGGCGCGCAGCCGGCAAGTGCACAAAGGCGCTGGAGTACGCGCGCGTCGAGGAAATGAGCGGCGATGCGAGACGCCGGCACACGGATGCACAGGTGAGATTCGCCGGTCTGCGTGGGATGCTCGGGAAGGAGAAAACGAATATCTTCCAGCTTTTCAACCGCACGCAGAAGCCGGAGGTGTGACATGCTCGACGTCGACTTTACCGATTTCGTCAACGCGTACCCCATCGAGGAGCGCGACCGTGTGGTCGAAGACAAGGAAGCGCTGCGCGTCGAGCTGGCGCACCTGGTGGCCAGCTTCCTGCAGTCAGGTGGCATTATCAGGGTGGTCCCGGCTGGTGTGCGCGCTGATGTAGAAAGCAATTTCAACGGTAGCATCCAGTCTACCAAAGTGACCGCGCAAACCCGACGCGGTATCCGGAGCGTGTGATGGACAGGAACGTCCTGGTCGCCATGGCTGAGCTGCAGCTGCGCGACGCACGCGACTTTCGCAAGTGGGCGATCTACTACCGCTTGTTTGGCCATACATGGCTGAGCGAGGCCTACCAAGGCCGTGCACAGCGTTGTGTGCGCTGCGCCAAGCTGTTCATGGCCGACGCGCATACCGAGCAGTGGCCGACACTGCACATGCACAAAGGACCGAAACAATGAACCCGGAAACCCGCAAGACTCGCGCATTCCTCAACTTCATGCTGCGCCAGGTGCGTACCGAGGCGCTGAAGTTCGTGAATGGGAAGACGCCGCGCAAGTGGTTCATGATGGTAGGCGGCATCTGCTGGAATCTCGAAGGGAAGATGACCGACGCCGGCACCAACGATGCAATGGCGCATAACGTGGATAAGGAAATGAGCCGGTTATTCGGGGAATACCTTGACACGTTGGACCCCGAGGAGGCCGCCTACAGGTCTCTTGTGTACCCGGTCGGCGGCAAAGATGAGTTCGACACAGGCACCGCGAATGGTGATCTGTGGGAAAACCCCGAGCGTCTCAGGCTGCTGGACTGGCTCATCGAAAAATCGGAGTGAGACAAAACGAGCGCATGGACGCGCCACCTATCAACCAGAGGAGACACCCCATGGTCCCTAGCAAAGCAACCGAACAGAACTACATCCTCGCCCGTCTATCCGCCACATTCGCACAGGCTGATACCCACGACGGGGAATGGGAAGCTGCACAAAGGATGATCGACTACGCTAGGCAATTCTGGCTGCAAGTCGAGTGGGAACAAGTGGAGAAACAAGGTGCACATTGAAAAGCGGTACGGTCGCTGGCATGTGATTTGCGCCGGCCAATCAATTGGAAGTTTTGCCACCTACAAGGAGGCGGCAGCTTTCATGATGGAGTAACAGAACATGGTCACTTACAAAGTGGTTGTATTCTGTACTGTAGTAATTGCACTTGCCGTCAACTTGCCGCTGCTTTTTCAAGCCCCGGCGATGGCTGAGGAGGCTGAAGTACCGAAAGAACTGTGGTTGCCCGATGTATGCATGTGGGCACCAAGTGGCTGGGCATGTCAGTACGCTATCAAGTGGCTGACGTGCCAAGAGAACGAACAATGTGTAATCGACAATGGAATCGCAATATGAACGCACATGAAATGGTGCACAGTTACACCGAACTCGGATGGTTGCCTATCCCCCTGGTGCCCGGCACAAAGAAGCCGGCAGTGAAGTTCAAGCACCTGACCGACAGCGACTGTGCACTGCCTATCCCTGGCATTGCCGGGCAGTGGAAGTACAACCCGAGCTTTGGGTGCGCGGTCCTGTTGCGCCCGTCCGGCCTGCTGGTGGTCGACTGCGACAGCAAGGATGCTGTCATGGAGGCCATGGCGAATACGCCCGAGCCCTGCAACAACGTGGTGCTGACCACGAAGGGTGCACACTTCTACTACCGGCGCCCGGACGGCTGCCCGGCGCTGCGCACAGTGCACCGGGGCGCCAGCGGCAAGATCGACATTCTGGCCAACGGCTACATGGTCGCGCCACCCTCGGTACACCCGTCCGGCACCTCATACAAGTGGCTGCGCCAGGGTCCTTTGCAGGACGCCCCCGACTGGGCCATAGGGCTCCTGAGCGCCATCAGGGAGCGCAGTATCGCGGGGGTGCTACTAGACCCCTCGGCAGTGGCGAATGCGTGGCCTACGAGCCCGGAGGAGGTTTCTACGCTGCGCGACGCCGTCGCCTGCCGGGATGCGCGCGTCGTGGCGCTGCTGACCCAGCCGGCGTTCGAGCTGGGCGCGGTGCCGGACCGGTCCACAGTCCTGTGGCTGACGATGAATACGCTGATCCGGCTGGGATCGAACGTCGGACCTTCGAACGCGGCGCACCGTCGATTGAAAAATACAATCGGCGAACTGTCGGACGAAAGCATCGCCAAGGTGATATGGTTCGGGACTCTTGGGAGCGATTTTGTCGGCATTAAACCCCGTGAAAGAGGGTGGCAATGGTTCTGCGATGAGATCGCACGGGCTCGGCTCGAAATTGTCGCAAGGTAAATCCAATGAACATCCAACCGACTTCACTGCCCGTCCTGTACCAGATTTCCCGCGACTTTGTCATGTTCGCGGGCGCTGGTCGGGCGGTGGCCTACCACGTTGCAAGCGGGGATCAACTGGGGAAGGAGGGCTTTGTTCAGTACTGCACCAAACACTACGGCGACGTCGCCCTGGTGGACAACGAGGGGCTTCTGCGCAGCATGGCGAGCGGTGCATGCTGGTGGAACTGGGCCGACGCGAGCAAGCGCACAGTACGCCGGGTGGTGATGGAACCCACCAACGTGCCCGAGGACGATGAGGAGGCCGACAGCACAGTATTCAACCGCTGGTACCTCCTCAAGCAGGAAATGGCCGAGCCGGACCCGGACGCCACACACGCCAGCATCATGATCCTGATCGAGCACCTGATGTTCATCAGCGACGGCGACCGGGAGGGCGTCCTGTACTTCCTGAACTGGCTGGCGCAGCTATGGCGCTTCCCGGACGTGAAGATCCCGACAGCGATCATGCTGTACTCCAAGCGCGGGGGCGTGGGCAAGACGGTTCTGTCCAAGCTGATCGCCCATGTGTTTGGCAAGAGCCTGGTCGCCAGCTGCACCGGGCACGAGATCCAGAAGAACTTCATGGACGCCATCGAGCACAAGCGAATCGTGGTGCTCAACGAAATGGCCAGCTCAGACCGGAAAGACGGGTACGAGCGGTTTAAATCAATGATCAGCGAGGAAAATGTCCAGTTCGAAGGTAAGGGCAGGGCGAGCAAGGAGGTGCGCAACGTGGCGCACTACATCGTAACCACGAACAATGAGGATGCGCTGCCGCTGATGCAGAACGACCGCCGTTTCCTGGTGCTCCGGTGCGAGTCCGAGCGCAAGGACAACGAGTATTACAAGCGACTGGTGGATTGGATCGACGGGCCTGGCCCGGAGTTGCTGGCCGGCGTATTCAGCCGCTGGACATTCACCGCCGACTGGGACCCGCACGCACCAGCGCCCCAGACCGAGGCGAGCAGGAAGACCCAGCTTGCGTCGCGCAGCGGGCTGCACCTGTTCATCGAAGATCTGATCGCACAGGCCAAACCGCCATTCGACAAGGACCTTGGGCGGTACACGGGGTTGATCGAGCAGCTGAACACGCTATACCCCGGAAACATGAAGGGGTTGCGACTGAACAACAAGACGTTGCCGTCAGCGCTGGCTGACCTTGGCGCAGTGCAACTCCCGACAAACTACGCGAGCAAGACTGGCACACGGATCTCCTGCAACGTCTGGTGCTGGCGCAACATCGAGCGGTGGCGGAACGAAGTGGGTGAAGTGAGAGCGGCGCATTTTGATATTTGAGGGTGACACCTATGATGCTATTCATCGACTATGAGACCTACTACGACGACGTGTACAAGCTGAAGAACAAGAACTCCGGGATGATCCGCACCGAGTACTTGAACGACCCGCGCTTCAAGGTGCACGGCGCCGCCGTCGCGCTGGACGATGGCGACAATGAGTGGGTGACGGGTCCCCAGCTGCGCGAGTTCTTCGGTGACGTCGCGCCGCACATCGACGGCATGTGCTGCCACAACGGCCTGTTCGACCACGGCATCACGAGCAAGTTCTTCGGCGGCGCATTCACCCGCGAGGTGATGCTGTTCGACACGATGAGCATGGCACGCGGTGCACTTTCGACGCGGTATCCACACCTGAGCATGGGTCTGGAGGCGCTGGGCAAACACTACTGGCCGGACAACCCGAGCATGCACAAGATGGTCGACGTGCTGGGCGACTTCAAGGGGGTGCGCGACCTGGACCCCCGGCAGGAAGCGCGGATGGCCGTCTACGCCAAGCAGGACAACAAGGTGATGCGCGGGCTGTTCAGTGCACTGCTGGCCGAGGAGTACCCTTGGGAGATGGCACTGGATGACATCCATCTGACCCTGGCCATGGGCGTCTACCCCCAACTGCGTATGGACACCCTGCGCGCCGCCGGCATCCACGCCGCCGAAGTCCGGGCCAAGGAAAAAGCAGCTGCCGAGCTGGGCATCACCCGCAAGATGCTGCGCAGTGCGGGAACCTTCGCCGACATGCTGCGCGTGTGCGGCGTCGAGCCGCCGACGAAGATCAGCCCCCGTACCGGCGAGGTAGCCTACGCCTTCGCAGCGAAGGACGAAGATTTCAGGGCCCTGGCCGAGCACGAAGATATGCGGGTGCAGGCGCTCTATGAGACGCGCATCGGCGAGAAGGCTGCACAGGTGGAGTCGAGGGCCAAGGTGTTCGCCAGGCTGCCGGCCGAGCTGCCGTTCCCGGTGGCCTACGCCAAGGCGCACACTGGGCGGCACGGCGGCGAAGAGTACAACATGCAGAACTTGGGGCGCGGCAGTGACCTGCGTGGCTGCATCCGGGTGCCCAACGGCCGCAAGCTACTGGTGCGCGACCTGAGCCAGATCGAGCTGCGCATGAACGCCTGGTGGTGTGGTGAGCAGTGGCTGGTCGACCTGCTGCGCAACGGGGGCGATCCCTACTGCGTGCTGGCGTCCAAGATCTTCGGCCGACCGATCACCAAGGCCGACGACGCGGAGCGTTTCATCGGCAAGCAGGGCGAACTGTCCTGCGGTTACGGGTCGGGTGACGCGAAGATCCTGGCATCGCTGAAATCGCAGGGGGTGAAGACCGCGGACGAGCAACTGGCGAAGTCGGTGAAGGTGGGCTATCGCAACAGCCACCCGGCCATCGTCGGGAGGTGGGATCTGCTGCAGAAGACGGCACTGCCGGTGGTCGCCGGGTTCGGCGAGCCGTTCGAGGTCAAGGGTGTGCGCTTCGAGTGTGGGCGCGTGGTCCTGCCCTCCGGCCGGTCGATCTGGTACCCCGAGCTTCGCGTGAACGAAGACGGCGACTGGGTATACCGGGTCAACAAGGGGCGGAACAAGGGCCAGGAGTGGAAGAAGATTTTCGGCGGGGCGTTCCTTGAAAACATCATCCAAGCCCTGAGCTACGACGCTTTCATGTTCCACGCCCGTATCGCCTGGCGACAGTACGGCCTGCGCCTGGCGATGGCCGTACACGACGAAATGGGGTTCGTGGTGCCGACGCACCTGGTGGAGGAGGCGAACGGCATCATCGAGCAGGTGCAGACGATGGCGCCGGCATGGTGCGCCGACATTCCGCTGAAGGGTGAGGGTTCCTACGGCGACACGTACTTGGAGGCAAAGTGATGAGCAACTACTGCAGCGAGTGCGGGTTTTTCATGTGGTCGGACCTATCCCGCGAGGCCGGCCATCACCTTGAGTGCGGCGACGACGGGTATGAAGAACCGGTCGACGCGGTGGATCTTGAGGACCGCCTTGACGCGGCACTTGGAGATGACGAATGAACATCCCAATCTGGGGCATCAGCAAGTGGCGGGACTTCGAACAGTGCCCGGCCATGTACTACGCCAAGAACGTCACCAAGGAGTGGAAGGACTTTCCGAATGACGCAATGAACCGCGGCCGGCAGGTGCACAAGAGCCTGGAAGATGCCGTGAAGTATGAGCTGCAGCTGCCGGAGGAACTGGCACGGTTCAACGCCTTTGTCGGCAACGTCATCGAGGCGCGCAACGGCGGCGCTACCGTGGTGCCGGAGCACAAGTTCGGCATGAGCATCGACTATCAGCGCACGCCATTCTTCGAAGGCAACAACCTCCGGGTGCGCCTGGCGTTGGACCTGTATATCGAAAAGGACCGGCATGTGGTCATCATCGACTACAAGACCGGCAAGCACAAAACCGAGCACGAAGAGGACGCGGAGTTCTACGGCGCGGCCACCCACATGACGCACGGCGCGCTGACAACCGAGGTCCAGTACCTGTATGTCGATCACCCGGAGTGCAGTTTCTCCAAGCACATCGAGGACAGTGCACTGATCATGTCGAACTGGTGGAAGAAGTTCGAGTATGCGGACAAGCTGATCGCCGGGGGCAACCCACCCCGCACGCCGTGCAACGCCTGCAGCTGGTGCGGCGCGTTCAAGTGCCCGAACAACAAGAACCGCAAGCTGGGGAACTGACCATGAAAACCGAGAAGCGTTGCCCTCGCTGTGGCGAGACCAAGCCGGTGTCGGATTACTACAAGGACACATCCAAAAGCGACCTGCTGAGCACCATGTGCATGTGCTGCAAACGCGCCGCGTCCAGTGCCTACTACCACGCCCACAAGGAAGCGCGTCAGGCGTATTACCGCGACTACCGCGCGAAGTACGGGTGGTGATATGGCCTCCTCAATCGCGGTGCTGACCCGCCAGAAGATTGTGCCCAAACCGCACCAAGTGGCAACGGTGGAATTCCTGTTGAGCTGGAAGCGGGCCTATAACCTGAGCGCCTGCGGATCGGGCAAGACCTTCCCGAGTGTCGAGTCCATCCGCTTGCTGTACGACTACGGTGCAGTGCCGCGCATTCTGGTGGTCGCGCCGTTGTCGGTCATCCGGGCGACTTGGGTCGAGCACATGGAGAGCTTTGCGCCGGGCGTGCCGCTGATGCTGCTGGACGTGGCCCGCAAGCGCAAGAAGCAGGCGGCCGAGCTGGCGAGCTTCAACGGGGTGGCGATCATAAACCCGGATGGCCTGGCCAGCATGTTCCACGAGTTGCGCACCTGGTGCCCTGGCCTGGTGGTCATCGACGAACTGAGCGGCTACTACCGCAACAGCCAGACAAACCGCTGGAAAGCGCTGAACATGCTGATGAACCTGTGCAAGCCGGGGCGCTGGGCGTTCACTGGCACACCACTGACCAAGAACATCCTGGACAGCTACGCACAGTGCCTGCTGATAAACCCGGACAACCTGCCCCGTCGCCGGGATGGCCGGGTGGTGAGCTTCAAGGCATACCGGGACATGCTGTGCAACCAGCCGTACCCGAACGTGTGGGTGCCGAAGAAGGATGCCTTGGAGCGGGTGCACAGCTTCATGCAGCCCGCTGTGCGCTACACGCGCGAGCAGGTGATGGGCGACATCAAGGAACCGATCCGCCTGCGCAAGGACATCCCGCTCACTCCGGAGCAGCAAAAGTTGCTGAAGGACATGATCGATGCCGGCAAGGCGCAGTACGCCGGCCAGCAGATCAACGCGAAGGAGGCGCAAACGCTGATCACCAAGCTGGTGCAGATCACAACAGGGTCGGTCTACGACAACAAGGGCGTCGAGGTAGAGGTTCCGTGCGGGCCGCGCATTCAGGCCCTGGTGGATCTTCATGAGGAAGTCGAATACAGCCCGGTTATCGTCGCAGTCCCGTTCATACACACAATTCATCGCCTAAAGCGTGATTTGTCCGCGAAAGGATACCGCGTCGAGTATATAATTGGTGCAGTATCACCGAACGCCCGCGGCGAGATTATCGCCAGGCTGCAAGCTGGCCAGATTGACTTTCTTCTGTGCCAGCCGAAGACGCTCGCGCACGGTGTGACACTGACCCGTTCGAGCACCGTGTGCTGGTTCGGGCCAATCTACGACTTGGAGCTGTATGCACAGCTCAATGACCGGATCTTTCGGTACGGCCAGGAAGGTCAGCCGCTGGTGGTTGAGTTCTGTTCTACCCCGACCGAGGCCCATGTGTACGCCTCGCTCCGGGGCAAGGAAAAGCTGTCCGGTATTTTCTTGAAGCTGTTTGGAGGGTGACGCGTGAGCGATTTTAACCAACTGCTGGAAGAGTACGCGACGATTGCCGCTTTCGTGGACGAAAAGGAGGCGGAGATTGCCGACATCAAAAAGGTGCGTGACAAGGTCAAGGCCGCGCTGATGGCTGCGATGAACCAACTGAACCTGAGCAGCGGCAAGTCGAGCGCTGGGCATCAGGTGGTGGTGGTCAACAACGCTTCCGTCCGTGTCGCGGACGCCGAAGCCTTCTTCGACTTTGTGTTCGAGCGCGGTGACGCCGACTTCCTGACCAAGCGCGCATCGGCCGAGGCCGTGCAGGAATACCTGCAGGTCAACAACGAACTTCCGCCGGGGGTGGAAATGACTCAAACCGCCACCCTGCGTTTTACCCGTGCCAAGTGAGGAAATAACGATGAGCAACAACCTGATCGCCGTATCCAGCAATCTGCCCGACTACCTGCGTGGTGGGGAACTGACCTACGAAGATAGCGGCCTGGGCGCCGGCATCACGCCCCGCGCTCCGAAGCTGTCCGTCACCACTTCCAAGCAGTGGTGCGTCACCAAGGACGGCCAGCAGATGATTCTGCCGACGCCGACCGTGAAGGCGGTGCTGGTCGCCAGCGCACAGAACATCACCAAGGCATGGTATGCCAAGGGCTATGTGCCCGGCAGCACCGACGCGCCGGACTGCTACAGCAATGACGGCAAGACCCCGGCGCCGGGCGTCAAGGCGGCGCAGTGCGGCAACTGTGCCGGCTGCCCGAAGAATGCATTCGGCAGCCACCCGGTGACTGGGCGCGGCAAGGCGTGCGGCGACCGCAAGCTGGTGGTGCTGGTGTGGGAAGGTGCACCGAACGAGCTGATGACCTTCAATGTCCCTACCATGTCCATGCAGTCGCTGCGTAAGCTGGACACCGAGTTGCGCAATGCGAACATCCCGACCCAGTCCGTGCTGGTCGAAATGGGGTTCGACCCGGCCATCCAGTACCCGGTGGTCAAGATCGCTGCGGTCGGGTTCGTGGACAAGGCGACCGCGATGAATCTGCTTGACCGGTCCAAGAGCCAGGAGGTGGCCGACCTTCTGCGCGAGAGCGACTTTGAGGCGCCGGCAGAGCAGCAACAGCAGCTGGCGAGTCCGGTACCGCAGCAGGTGGTGCAGTTCGGTGCACCAGCTGCAGAAGCCCCTGCGGCGGCCCACCCTGGCTTGCAATTGCCGCCCGCGGCCGAGACCCCGCTCAAGCGCCGCCGCCGCACCAAGGCCGAAATGGAAGCCGCCAGGGCTGCGGAGACGCCCCAGCAACGCGAGCAGTTCCAGCAGGATCTGGCATCCATGCTCGGTGAGGCCAACACCCCGGTGCAGGAGACCCCGGTACCACAACAGGTGGTGCAGCAGGAGACCCAGCAGACCACGCCGGCGGCGGCCGGTGGCCTGGACATTGGAAGCCTGATGGCCAAGTGGAAGTCCTGACCAACCTTGGCGCAGGGACGCGCCTTCCTTGAGGTACCCACCATGACCCCGTTGATCATCGGCAGCATTCTGGAGCTGGGCAGGGAGGTGCTTAACCGCGCCATCCCGGACCCGGCTGTCAGAGCACAAGCCGAGCTTGAGTTGTTGAAGCTGCAGCAGGAAGGGGATCTGCGCGACCTTGACGTGCGGATGCGCGCCATTGTCGAGGAGGCCAAGAGCGCGGACCCGTGGACCAGCCGCGCGCGACCATCGTTCCTGTATGTGTTTTACACGGTCATCCTTGGTATGTCGGTGCTGGCGCCGCTGATGGGGGTGTTCTACCCCGACAGCATGGACCTATTCTTCGCCAATGTCGGCAAGGGGTTCGCTGCGATCCCCGAAGAACTGTGGTGGACCTTCACGGTCGGCTACCTCGGTTATGCCGGCGCACGCAGCTACGACAAGAGGGCCAAGAAATGACCCGCGAGGAAATGCACAAGTTGCTGACCGAAGCGGTGATGGCCTGGCGCGAGGCCACCCGGCACGCCGATGAACTGGACGATGCCATCTGTGCACTGCTGCGCGGGTGCCCGGACCCCGAGTGCGCAACCTGTGCACAGATTGTCTGTCACTATGGCAACCCGCTCCACTTCCGTTATGACGGGTGCCCGAGCTGCGTTGCGGAAAGCAAAACCCACCATGCACCGGAGACAATCCAATGACCCCCGAAGACGCCTACATCCTTGAGCGTTCAACCCAGCTGGTGTTTCTGATGATAGAGCGCGGTGTGCCATTCATCCCCATGCCACTTACCCCTGACGACAACCGGGAAGAAATGCTGGCCGATATGCTGCGCCGCTGCGCTACGGCTGCCGATGTTATCAAAGAGGGGAAGAAGCCGTGAACGAAGATCTGTGCAAGAGCTGCGGTGAGCGCATGCGTTTTGTTGGCAACCTGCTGAGCGGCGGGCTCAAGTGTGAGCACTGCGACAAGGCTGAGACAATCTCGATCACCCTGGAGCAGGCCATGCTCAAGGAAGAGGAAGAGGAAGAGGAAGAGGAAGAGGATTGGCAAGATCTGCCTCCGCTGCGCCAGATGACGCCGGAGGAAGTCGACGCGAATATCAAGCGGATGAACAAGCTGTTGGGGGACACTGATGAACATTAAACCCAGCTGGGCCGGCGCGCCGGAATGGGCCAGGTACCTCGCGCAAGATGGCGATGGCACCTGGTACTGGTACGGGGAGCGCCCTACCGTATCGGCACTGTCGCGTGTGTGGTCGCGGTCATCGTCCACTTCCAAACAGATGCGGTGCCTCGACAATACCGAGGACTGGCGCAAGACGCTGGAGCGGCGGCCGTGAGAGGGCGTCTGGCGGCGCTCGCCGCGTACACTGCCCTGCTGGTGGTATTTGCGGTGGCCTCACCGGTGCTCATGGTCATCGCCGTGGTGCTGAGCAGGCTTGGAGGTTAGACCACGCGCTCGGCAACCACTTTCACAATCTCAAGCACGGTGATAACCAGAGCGACGGGGAGTACGATGGCCCCGCCGCTTTTTGGCGCTTGTGCACTGAGACTCTCCATCGTCCGTTGCAGGAAGCCAAGCTTCGCCTCAATTCCGGCGACGCGTTCGCGAATGTCTGCCACTTGATCATCGAGGTTGGCCATGCTCGTCACTCCTGCGGACGTGGGTTTCCTTGCGGTCTGCCAGACTCCACGCCGGTGGCGCGACCAACGCCCCCAGCGACTTGGCGGTTGATGTTGTCCAGCAGCTGCGCCCATGCAGCGGCCTTCGATCCGGATTCGGCGACGCCTGGTTTCAGCAGGTTGGCTGAGTACAGCAAGCGCCGTCCTTCGTTCGTAGTCACCAGCCACTTCATCGCCCCGGTAGCAGCCAGTGCACTGGCGACTGTGGCCGGCGCCGCTGTGCCGGTGGCCATGCCGATCCCGCCCAAGCTGGCCAGGTTGCCCAGCATCGGGTTGAAGGTGGCCAGCTTCGCCGGGTCCGACCGGCTGATCCGGTCCATGATATGCATCAGCCCGTCCAGCTCGGTGCGTGACGTGCCGCGGAAATAGGTCTCGTAGCCGGTCTGGCGCAAGATCTTGTTGAACCCGGTCGGCGTGAAGTGCTCCGGGTCGGTGGCCTGGCGGAAAGCATCTTCGAGGATGCCGCTGCGCACCGCTGCCTGACCCTTCGGGTCTAGCGCCTTGTACAGCGCCAGCTGTGCGGTATCGCCTTTCCAGTCGGCGCCGCTGCGCACAAAAGCGCCGTATACCTCATCCGGGTTGTCCGACTTGAGGGCCTTCGCCATGGTCGGCTGCTGGAACGGTAGTACGCGGTCCTGGTAGAAGCGGTTGGCCCGGTCATTCGCCGTCTTGAGCGCGGGGGTGGCCTCGGCAAAAGCGTCCATGTCGGCCTGCACTGCTTTGGCAATGTCCTTGAGCCACAGTGCACCCGTCTTGGTGGTGCCGGCGGTGGTGGCCTGCTCGGCGCGCCCACGGACGTCGGTCAGGAATTCGCGCATACGCATGTAGGTGTTCGGCACTGCGCCCTCGGCGGCTTCGGCCAGGGCCTCCTCGCCCTCATCCGGCGCACCTTCCAGCCGCTGGCGCCAACGGGAGATAAGCTGCAGTGTCTGGCTGTCCACATCCACCACGGTGCCGGCCTTTTTCTCGGCGTCTGCCAGGGCCTGCAGGGTGGCATTCGGCGGCACATCGGCTTCGCCGGCAATGCGCTCCACCTGGTCGAACAGGTCATCGCTGGACAGCTTCATGCGCAGCCACTTGAGGTTGCCGGATGCCTGCATAACGCGGCGAGCATCGGTGCCAGCCTCGTCCACCATGCGCAGGATCGCTTTCGCTTCACCGGAGCGCCGGCTGTCACTGGCGGCGACCTCGCGGATCTTGTCAAGGCTGGTGTAGGTCATCGACTGCATCTGCTTGTTCTGTGCACTGAGCAGCTTCGACGCAGCGGACTGGGCCTGCTTCTGCTGCAGGCGCAGGTCGATGTTCAGGCCAGGGATTTGCGAGTTCAGCAGCCGACCCTCAATACCGCGCAGGATGCGACGGTTGTTGTCGTAGTCACCGGCAAGCAGGTCGACACCCCAATCCTTGCTGAGCTTGACCAGCGCTGAGATTTCTTCGTGCGCCATCTGGTCGGCGATGGCACCTGCTGCGTGCCCGGCACCCTTGGTGACAAGGCGCGTCACACCCTCACCAATCATGCCCGATGGTGCACCGATGCCGACTTGCGCAGCCTTCTGGCCAGCGATGCCCCCAGTGCCACTTGGGTCCACGGGTTCCACACCAGCGCCTATGCCACCACGCATCGCTGCCATAACAGCAGCCTGCCCCTTGGGCGCGAGCTTCGCCACCCACGCCGGTAGTGCACCGCTGCCGCCGGTTGCCATGCTGGCCGGGTTGACGATGTTGCCGACCAACCGGCCAATGTCGAACCCACCCTCACCGACCGCGGCGCGGTACCGCTCGAGAGCCTTGGCTTCGCCGGCTTCCGTTTCAGTCTTGGTCTGGCCAGTCGGGCTCAGGCGGCGCTCGACGACGTCGGGGATCGCCCACCGAAGGTCGGTAATCTGCTGCACAGCTTGGATCGGATCGCGCAGGATGCCCTGGCCAAGACCGCGGGTAATGTCCTCGGTGCCGGACCACTCCGGGCGCTTCCCGGTGCGCTCGTAGTACTCCTCGGCGACCTCGGCCTTCTGCGTGAAATACTCCTCGCGGGAGATACCGGTGGTGGCCGCGGCCTGGTCCAGCTCGCGGTTGCGCTCGATGAGGTCGTCGGCGGCGCCGGCCCAGTCCTGGCGGGGATTCTCGGGGGTGACGTCCGGGGTGCTGGGCACGTCGGTGTCGCCCATGGCCTGCTCGATCCGGGCCAGGTAGTCGCGGGTCTCGGTGGGCATGTTCTTCATGCCCTGTTTGTCGAGGTTGCCCATGCCCCAGTTGTAGGCGGCGCGGGCGGCCTGCCGGTTGCCCTTGTAGCGGTTGAGCAGCTGCGAGTAGTACTTGGCGCCGGCCTCGAGGTTCTGTGCCGGGTCGAACGGATCTTGCACACCCAGCTCGGCGGCCGTGGCCGGCATCAGCTGCATGAGCCCCTGTGCACCGGCGGGCGACACGGCACGCGGGTTGAAATTGGATTCGGTCTTGGCGATGGCGTGCAGCTCGCGCGGGTCGAGCTTGTACTTCTGCGCGGTGGCCTTGATCAGGTCATCGAAGTTGCCCGGCTGGGCAGCGGGCGCTGCGGGGGTGGCATACTTCTGCCATGGCCCGGCAGCAGACACTTGCGACGACGCCGGCTCAGTGGCCGGCGCTTCCTGGTATTTCTCCCAAGGCCCGGCCATTAGCGTTTTCTCCAACTGCGCGGATCTGCGGGGTTGCCGCCCATAAACTCGTAACCGTCTTCCACAGCACCGACAGCGGGTGCACCGGCGGGCTGCTGCTGGCGCGGCTCGGCGCGGCCCGGCAGCTCATACAGGCGGTCGGTACTCTCATAGTCGGTCGACATGTTCTGCTTGAGCTTCCCGAGGGAGTCGACAAGCACGCGCAGGCTCTCACGGGCCTGCTCTACGCTCTGGGCTTTCTCGAGGTTGACGAACGCCTTCTGCGCCTGCTCCTGCTCGAAGTTCGACAGCTGGCCGAACGACACGCCGGAGTTCTTGAGCTTGATGATCTCCTGCAGGCCACCGACCGAGCGCAGGCGGTTGATCACTGCCGCCGCGTCTGCAGCGTCGCTGCCCGGAATGTTCGGCACCGAGCCGCGGACACCAAAGTTGCCGGCCAGGCCAGGGTGGTTGATCACCTGCTTGGCGAGCGCTTGTGCGTTGTCGATCTGCGATGTGGCACCGGCGAACTGCTTGCGCAGGGAACCACGCTCGACGTTGTTCTTGAGGAACTCGGCGCGCTGCTGGCGCTGCTCTTTCTCGGCTGCGGTGTCAGCCTGCTTCGCTGCGGTCTCGGCCTGCTTCGCGGCGCGCTCCTGCTCCGTAGTCCAGTTGCCCTGCTTGCGCTGGGCCTCGGTCTCGCGGAACTGCTGCTGTGCACCGAACTGCTGCTCACGCTGGCCGATGGACTGCTGGAACTGGCTGGCCTTTTCTGCGGCCTGGCGCTCCTTGAACTGCTGTTCGGTCTCCCAGCGCTGCTGGCCAAGGCCAAGCTGTGCACCGCGGATATCGACGTTCTGCTGAGCGGTCGGGCGGAAAGGCTGGCCAGCTTGGTAGCCGCCGGCTGCCGGGTCGTAGATGTGCTGCACTGCTTCACCAGTGGGCAACTTCTGCTCGAACTGCCAGGGCATGCGCGGGGCAGCAGGGGTTTGCGGTCCGAGCTTGGCCAGGTCGCCGATGGCGCTGTAGTCGCCGGTGGACTCGAGCACCGCGCGGGCCAGCGGGTTGTTGGCCAGGATGTTCGGGTCGCTTTGGATCATGCTTTGCACGCGGGACCGGGCGCGGTTCTCGCTTTCCTGCTTTGCGGCTGCAGCGGCAATCTGCTGCTGCTGGATCTGGCGCAGCATCTGCTGTTGCTGCAGCTCCTGCATCTGCCCCTGCTGCTGTGCGAACCCCATGCCGGCTTGGCCAAGGCGCGCACCAAAGCCAGGGTTGTTGGCCTGCGGGCCGGACTGGGCGAGCATCTGCAGGCCGAGCTGGGTCAGCGGCTGGTTCATGCCGGTCGTGAGCCGGGTGTTCAGGCCCTGCAGGATATCCGCGAAAGTTGCCATCACCCCTCCTACATGAACAGGCCGAGAGCGCCGCCCGCGAGCGCACCCCACGGCCCGAACATGGAACCAGTTGCCGCACCACCGAGCGCGGACATCATGCGGTTGCCGCCACCCTGTTGGCCCGACATGGTGCTGGCGGTTGTGCCACCCTGAGACGCGTTGAGCATGGCAAGGTAGTCGGATATCATGCTGTACGGCAGCTGCTGCTCGTAGTTCCACCGCTGCAGGTTCGCGTCGATTTGCGCCTGCTCGTCGGCGGTGCGCTGCTGGCCGATCTGCTCGAGAGTCTGCCCAGGCATCAGCAGGGACTGCTGCACAGTGGGTGCCAGCGCAGCGAGACGTCCGGCAGCGGTCATGCCTTCGCCGAACAGGCCCTGACCGAGCCCACCAGCAGTGCCAAGGCCGCTCAGGCCGAGTCCCGCCAGTTGCCCGCCCAGTGCACCGCCTGCTTGTACCGCCTGCAGACCTTGGCCATACGCCTGGCTGCCCATGTTCGCGGTAATGTCGCCCACGGTGTCAAGGTAGCCGCGTGCGGCGATGCCTTCTGCGATGCCTTGGCGCGACCCACCCATCTGGCCGGCGCCGATAGCGCCCTGGCGGATGCCGGGCATCACCTGCTCGGTGAACTGCTCAGTGACCGGGCGGATTGCCGACTGCATGGCCTGTTGGAAATAGGGGTTGTTCTCGACGTCGCCGGCTGCCAGCAGCTGGTTCATGCCTTGGGTAGCACCGGGAAGGCCAGCACCGAGGCCGTACTGCCCGGCACCCATGAGGCCCTGCGATGCCCCCAGCGCCTGCCCGGCACCGATGTTGGCGAAGTTGGAACCGATGCCCATGCCATACATGGCCTGCAGCGCTTGGTTGGCTGCCTGCTGTTGCTGGCTCGTGGCGTCGATCTGCATGTCCTGGCCGGTGCCTTCCAGTGCATTGGGATCTGCGACGGTCGAGGTCGGGAAGTACTGCGGGCCCTCACCCAGCTGGCCACCCGGCATGTACAGGTCGCGCAGTTGTTTGTAGCCAGTACTCAGGTACGGTTGCACACCGCTCCAGGGATCGGCCTTTTGCACCGTTGTGCTGCTTCCGCCGCTCTTGCTTCCGCCGCCCATCACAACCTCCGGTACGTATGAATCAGGCCTTTTTCCATCCCGTTAATCTTGGCGGACCCTGGCCGGGACATCGCCGAAACGTGGGTGCACTGCATGTCGATTGCCCACTTTTCGACGTCCTGTTGAATTTTACGCCAATCCCGCGGGAACTTCCCGCAAATCATGAATATCTGGCACTCGCGGGCTCTTGGCGAATCCAGGATCTGCGTGATGACAATCCCGTAGGCATCGGCCTCATCGACCACTAGCCAAAGCTGCATGTCCCGCTCCTGCAGGTAGAACTTGATGTCCTCCGGCAGCCAGCGGTACTCCTTGATCTTCTTGAAGCAGCGCGCCACCAGAGGCTCCACGAACCCCCACACTTCGTCAATGTGCTGGCAGGGCACCGGTGCCAGGGCGGACATCTCAGCGACGTCCCACGATGGCGCGCGGGGCGATGCCGCCGCCTTGGGCAAGGTAGCCCTGCATGCCCGGCATCTGGCGACCCTGGCCGGCGACGGGGAGCTGCCCCAACGGCTGCTGCGGCTGTTGCTGGCCCTGGCCCATGGACATCATCTGCGGGCCAATGGTACGCATCATGGACGCCATGTCGGGCATCCCCTGCGGCTGTGCACCAAGCATGCCAGCCATCGAGTTCATACCTTGCGCCTGCGGTGGCATGCCCGGCATCTGCTGCCCGAGCCCGAAGCCCTGCTGACCTTGCTGGCTCTGCTGGAGAGCTTGCAGGAGGCCCTGCGGCAGGCCGGCGCCCATGGACTGCATGCTCTGCAGCCCGGCCGGGAGTTGCCCGCCGTTCTGGCCCATGAAGTTGCTCAGATAGTCCATGAAACCCGCCATGTCGATACCCTCAAAGTTTGGACCAGGCACCGCTGATCCGTGCGTAAACGCCAGCCCCGGTGCCGGGGTTCCAGTCTGTGCCGTCTGCGAAAGCGATCATCCCATCTTGCGGCCTTTCAGGCTCGCTGTGAAGCACTTCCAGCTGGAGCACCGTGGGCCGGTACATCTCAGCGGCAACGCGGCTCAGCTCGTCATACAGCCACCCAGGGATGACATCCTCGCCGGGGTGTGTCGGTTCGTAGCTCATAGGTACATCCCCGAGGATTCGGATTCGACTTCAATGGCGTGCAGATCGAAGTCGACGTCCTGCGAAGACTCGATCCTGATGCTCAGGAAGCGCCCACGCTTGAGCACAACTACCTCGGCGGTGGTCCCAATCATCTTGGTGGTTGCCGTGTAGACCAGTGCACTGTCCACGTCGCTCTGCACCGCTACCTTGAAGGTGATGTTGTTGGAGTTGACACTCACGGTGCGGAACCGGATGCGCCGGATGAACTTCACCGACTGCAGGTCGATCACCCGTGCGTTGTTGTCGATCTTGAGTGGCGCGGCCCACATGCCCTGGCGCTCGAGGTAGAACGGCAACGCGGCGCCAAACTCGCTCGATCCAATCTCGGTCTCGATCAGGCCAGTAAGGCGGGTTGGGCTGGCCAGCACCAGGCGCTTGCCCGGCGGGATCGATGACATCTCGGACCATGACCGGACTTCGCTTTCCCAAGTGGTGAGCACTGTGTCCCAGTTCTCGATGTAGTCGGTCGACTGGATCACTCCAATGTCGCCACCGGACACGTTGTCCACGGTGCGGACGCCCCAGGTATCCTTTCGCCAGTTCCACATCAGTACCTTGGAACAGTAGTCGTCATCGCCGGTCGGCACGAATATCCAGATCTCGGTGGTCACTGGGTTGGGTACCATAAAGGTGCGCTGGTAGTTGGTCCCGTCGATGTTGTCGTTCAGCCAGTTGCGCCACTTGTCTTGCCCGATGGAGCGGAGCGTTGTGCCGTCGTGCACGTACACATCGAGGTCGTTCCCGATGAAGCAGTGGTACTGCTCGAAGGCGGCAACGCACCGGCGCGACAGCAGGCCGACACCCTTGAAGATCTGGTAGAAGCGGAAGATGAACGCGCCGCCGATATACTGCATGCCGTAGACCGAGTCCTCCTTGTAAACGATGTTCACGTCGCGCAGCGGCAGACAGTCGATCACGGTGCCATCGGTGTCGCTGAGCGACGTTTCACCAGCGTCCGAGGTGGTGTCTGCCTCATTCCAGGTGCTGGGCACAGTGAGCGGGTCGGCGCTGGCGGACCACTTGACCATCTGCCGATACCGCGTTGCACCCTTGGTGACGTCCAGCGCCACGAGGAAGTTCTTGAAGGCGCGTAGGCAGTTTGTGCGCGTCGTTACGGTGGTTGGCCAGTTCGCCAGGTCGGACAGCCGGCATGAGGAAGTTGGCGTCAGCTGCACCTGCGGCACATCCAGACCGTTGTTGAGGAACAGCAGCCCACCGAACACACCCCCTGTCCACAGCTCGGTGGCGTCGGTCGTGTACGCGCGGTTGGTCGCCGTGCCCGACACGGTGGCGCTCTGGCGGGTAATGTCGAAGTGCGTGTTGTTCGACACGGTGAACACGCTGGTGAGCCCGGCGTAGCAGAAGAACGGGGTGCCATCGAAGTTGGAGTGTGCGAAGACACTGTAGGCGGTGGTGGACAGACTACCGAAGACCACGCGACTCCCGGCGACCTTGCGGGCCACGTACCCGTCGAACCGCACGTTCTCGCAGTCCGACCATGCGCCGTCCGGGAGTTTCAGTGCACTGACGTCCGCTACTGCACCGATAGCCCCAACTTCCTCTACCAGCTTGATCGGCATGTCAGGTGCTCCGGGTCGGGAGGTTGAGCACGCTATCGAGCCTGGCATTCTCCAGCTGGTCGAGGCTCAGGCTGGAAAGGTCCTTGGTGGTCACGTCACGGAGCTTCTGCTTCTGCGCGACAAGGGGTGCCGTTGGGCGCCCCTCTTCCAAGGCCCTGATCACCTCAACGTCTAGCTGGGCAAGGCGGGGGGCACGCTCGACACGCACCCGGTCCCAGAAGATGCCTTCCGCCCGCGCACGGTTGACACTCACAGTGCCGGCGACATTCACCCAAGCGTCGCGGAACCCACGGGATGCCGGCAGGTCGGTGTGGTCGACCACTGCAATGTCAGTGGCACCAGTGGGGACATCCTTGGCGATGATCTGCTCCAGGGTCAGTCCCGACCGCATGACCGGGACAAGAACAGCCGTGACGCCGTTGTGGTTAAACACTACACGCTGAACCATCACACACCCCCACCGGTAAACGTCACGGACAGGTTAGAAGAGTCCTGCAGCGCAGAAGCGCCATCGCGGACGTCACATGTGGCACCCGTAGCCGTCTTGTCGGTAGCGCCGCCTGAGTACGTGCCCTGCAACGACAGGGAGTGCACACCGCTTGCCGCTGAATGCATGGCCGTTGCGTAGTCGGCATTCACTGCGTTATTCGTGAAGTTGACTCGGAAGCGCCCGGTCGCCGTGTCCGTCAGGCTGGACACGTTGTAGCTGTCCCTGGCGGTAAGGGTGCCAGTCATGTCGAGGGCCACCCAGGCGTGTGGCATGTTCCCAGCAATGAATGCACCGGCCACACAAGTGCCGGAGATTGTGACCGTGCTGTTGAAGAAGGCGGCGCCGGAGACGGTCAACGTGGTGCCAAGGGTGACTGCCCCGCCGACGGACAAGGCACCCTGCAGGTGCGCTGCGCCAGAGACGGTCAGCGTGGTGCCAAGTGTGGTCGCACCACCGACAGAAAGCGTGCTCTGCAGGTGCGACGCACCAGAGACGGTCAGCGTGGTGCCAAGTGTGGTCGCGCCGCCGACAGAAAGCGTGCTCTTCATGTGTGCAGCGCCGGAGACGGACAACGTGCTGCCGAGCGTGGTGGCACCGGAAACGGACAGGGTGCTCTGCAGGTGCGTGGCACCGGAGATTGTCACTGCGCCAAGGAACTTGGCCGCGCCGGAGACGGTCAGCGTGCTGCCGAGCGTGGCCGCGCCGGAGACGGACAGGGTGCTCTGCAGGTGCGTGGCACCGGAGATTGTCACCGCGCCGTGAAATGCGTAGGTCCCGTTGGAGGTCAGGGGGTACTGGTGCACACGCCAGGTCGCGCCGTCGTAGAAGATGCGACCGCCAGACTCCGGCCCGAAGGTAAACGTGGCGGACCCTTCGATGCTGGTGCCGCCTGTGGGGGTCAGGATCACGACGTCCGTGGGGCCTGGCACATGGAGGTCAAGGTAGAAACCTGCCGTCACAGATGCAATGGCAGGCAGCGACACGGTGTGGGTGATGGTAGCGCCAGTGGCCACGGGCACGTTGAGCAACCCGGTGTTGTCGGTGGAGAGCACCGTGTAGCCGGCGCTGCAGCTGACGTTGCGCGCGAACCCGTTACCAAGGTTCGGGAACGTCGCCTGCAGCACGCTTTTCAGCAGCCGGAGGTGGTCATCCCCCCGCCCAACCGGGTCGGATGACAGGGGGTTCGTGGCCACCAGTTCAGCGATGTAGGATGCAGTTTCCAGTGCCATTGCCGGCCCCTCACATAAATGGTTTCATGCGCCGTAGGCCGCGGATGGCCACTGTTTTCTCGTCCAGCTTGGCTACCACAGTGGCCAGCCTGCCGCGTTTTTGCATGGCCTCGGCGTAGTCCTTGATGCGGTTCTCGAGAATATCCACTTCGGCGTGAAGGCGAATCAGCTCCTCAGCCTCATTGGTCCACACACTCGACGCTGACGCACTGGCGGTCATCGAGTAGCGCAGGCTGTAGTACGCCTCAGCGGTGCGCGTGACGTTGGGGACCGGGTGCACAATGAGCGTGTCGTTGTCGATTGTCCAGTACAGCGGCACACCTGTGTAGGCGTCGTCGAAGTCCAGGTCCAGGATCTCCTGCAGCGTGCGGTACCGAAGTTCGGTGCGGCCAGGCGTCAGGTGGAGGCTGATGGACTTGATCTGCGAGCGGTCGGGGAGGATGGTGCCAAGCGCGTAGTTCGACGTGGCCGACAACGTGAAGGTGGTCGGCGCGGTGTCGAGGAACCAGAAATCGTTGTCGTTGTAGAACCGGACCGCGCTGAACACGGCCCGGTCGATCTCGGTGGCTTGAGTGGACTCGTCGATTTGCAGTTCATCTGCAATGCGCGTCCTCATGTCTCCCAAGGTGGCCATGATTCAATAAGCCCCACGAGTTGGGCGCGGTTTTGCTGGGCGCTTGGCAGTGATTTTTGGTGCCGGCTTTCCCGGCTTCTTGGCTTTCTTCGGCATGGCCGTCTCGCTCCGACTGGGTTATGCATTGCGCAATGATACTCCTCTATGCTATGGCTTTGCCAGATAGTCGGCCCAGCCTTTCCGGTTGCCAGGGACCGCCAGCATCTCCTGCAGCTCGGCGTACCACTCATCCGCGTAGTCGCAATTGCGGTACTCCTTGAAGCAAGGGGTACCAAGCGTGTAGTGCACAAGGGATGCCGACCGGTCATGGTCGTATTCAGTGACCAGCCAGTTCCAGGTGTGCGGCAGTTCGCCAATCAGCTCATCGTCGAGCCAGCAGAAGCGGTGCAGGTAGGCCCCGGTGGACCCCATGACCACTTCCGGCTGTAGCCGCTGGTTGGCCGGGTGGCCACAGTTCCACAGGATCACCGAGGACCAGTTCTTGCGGGGGTAGTCCTCATTCTTGTTCCCAAGGTACTTCTGCTTGGCCTTGGTCTTGTACTGGTGCTTGACCACCTGCACAGCCTTGCTGGAGTCGCGCAGGCGCCACAGCTTGGTAATATCGTCCCGGCACAGCATGTCGCCGTCTGCGAAGATCGCCCAGCCGATGAAGCCGCACAGGTAGGGCACCAGGAACCTCGAGTAGATGAACTGGTTGCTCCCGTCCTCATGCTGCTCCCGGTAGTGGTTGCGCATGGTGTTCAGCGCCAGTGGCGTGAACGACACCGGCGCAGTCGCGCGGCTCAGCACGCTGTGGGTGAACACATCGTAGGCGACGGCTTCGCGCGGGTCGTGCCCAACGAACAGCCGGATCATGTCCATGATCAGTACCCCTCACGGGTGGCAACAATGCTGACAGAGTGGCCAATGACCGCCTTGTACTCGATGACATCGAAGTATTGGCGCACCACGTCGAACCAGAACTCCGGGTTGCGGACCAGGATGTGTGCGTTGCGGCCGTCGGCCAGCACCCGCTTCGCCGGGCGGCACGCGATGTTCAGGTAGACCCCACGCAGCACCAGGCTGTCGATGTGCTCCATCACGTTCGTCAGGTACAGTGGCTCCACATGCTCGAGCACGTCGGTGCACACCAGGAGGTCTACCGGGGTCGGCTCTGCGGCATACTCCGGGATGGCCGGGTCATAGCCGGCGAACTTGAGTGCGCTCACGCGCCGGGCGTGGGCGGCGAGGGTGTTCCCCCCGCACCCGTAGTCCAGGACGGTCTCAGCTTTCAGTCGCTCGGCGACCTGCAGGACCTTCGGCAGGTGCTTGAAGCCCCGCACGCCGAACCCGTCGTTGTCTTGGTGGGCACGCGCGTTCAGCGCGCGGTACTCGTCACTGATGGTGTTCATGCCTTGTACCCCTTGCACAGTTTGTCCACGACACGCTTGGCCTCAGCCAGCGGGTGGCCCCAGTCATCCGGCTTCTTCTGGCGCAGCAGCTTGACGCTGCCGTACCAAGGCATGGTGTCCTGCATGCCGTAGCGCCAGCTGGCGTGCAGCGGCGTGAGCACGTAGGTGGGAATCCCCATGGACCCGGCCACATGCACCAGGGTCTGCGCCACGGTCACGACAAGGTCGCAGGCCGCGGTCATGGCGAACACTTCGTCCATGTCCATCCCCATCGACTCCGGCCAGAACAGGTATCCATTCTTGCGCGCGTCGACCTGTGCACCCTCGCCATACTGCAGCGAAATGGCGGTCCCCTTCTTGGCGAACAGCAGGTCGCTGGCGCGCACGGTGCGCTGCGCGAGGCGGGTCGACTTGGTGCCGCCTTGCCATGCCACCCCGATGTAAGGCCCCGGCCCTTGCATGGCGTACTGCCGGCGCCAGTAGGCCACGCGCTCGGGGTTGGCCTTGAGGTAGGGGGTACCAGGGAAGTCAGCGTCGGTCTGGCGCAGCAGCATACCCAAGCTGCCCAGCGGGATGCAGGCGTCGAACGGCTTTTCGTGCGCCTTCATCGCCTGCTCGTTGCCGTAGGTCACGACGCCGAACGTGCGCTCCACGGTATCCATCAGGCGGGCGTCGACCTCAACCACGGTGTCCGGGCAGCGCGCGAGCACCTCAGGCAGCATGGACAGGAACATGATCTCGTCGCCGACACCTTGTTCGCCGTGCACCGCCAGGCGCTTGCCGGGGGTGCCGTCCCACATCGGGCACCCATAGTCGCGGCGAGTCGACACGGTCTGCACCTGCGGGTGGAAACGGCTCTCGTGGTCCTTCCATGCCTGCGGCCAGTCGCGCACGGTGAGCCCGGCGAGCGCCCGGTTCCAGATGGCGTTCGGGTTGTCAGCGTTGTAGGACAGCGCGCGGTTGATGAACCCCATCGCCGTTTCCGGCTGGCAGGAGTCGGCGTAGGTCGCCGCCATGTTGTTGAACAGCTCGGCGGACGGGCCGATCTTGAGGCCCTCTTGCCAAGCGCCCCGTGCCTCCTCAATGAAGCCCTCGGCCTTGAAGGCGCACCCGAGCGCTGTGAAAGCCTCGGGGGTGGGGTTGATCGAGACGGCGTTGGACAGAAGGTTGATCGCGAGGCCGCTGCACCCCTGGCGCACCGCGGCGTCACCGATCAGGTACAGCACACCTGCGTTGAAGGGCTCCATGTTCAGGAGCTGGTTGTACAGTGGTACGCACTTGGCGTATTCGCCGATCTTGTGGTAGCCCACGGCTTCGGCGAGCATTTTTTCTGCTGGAAGTTGCATGTGTCACCCTCTGGCTTCCGTTACTGCCCGGTTTTTGGACCACTCGGTGCCTTCTTCTGGCTGGGCTGGACGTTGCTCTTGTTGGGCATCGCCGGCTCGTTGTTGAAGTAGGATTCTTGGGTCTTCGGTGCTTTTTTGGAGCACCCCTCGCGTTTGTCAATCATTTTCTCGCCTCCAAAAAAATGGCCCCCGAAGGGGCCTAGGTCTCGCCGCACGTTCAGTCATCCATAGAGTACAGCACGTAGCCGGCCATGGAAAACGAAGTCGTGGTGGTGCCAGCCTGAACACTGACCTTGAGCAGCGCGTACTGCACCGCGGCATCGTCCGAAAGGCTGATGCGGGTCGGGGTCCAGGTGGTGGACGGGCGGAACATCACTGCGCCACCAGTGGCCGACAGCACCTGAGTGCCCATCTGGGCAATCGAGGATGCAGAGCCATCGGCGTCCTTCGCCAGGAACACGTTGGCGGTCGCTTGGGTGTCCGCACGGTGGCCCATGCGGATTGCGCAGTCGAGCACCATGGCCCGGTTCGGGATCTTGCAGCAAAGGACCACGTCCCCGGCAGCGGCCGAAGCCACGTCCGGGCGGTTGAATACCTTGCTGACAGCACCCTTGTAGACGTTCTTGGGCTGCACGCCGGGCAGGGCTGCACTGCAGGTGAAAGTTGCCATGATCTAGCCCCCGTTAGCCTTGAGCCGGCGCGTAGCCAGCAAGGGTGATGACGCCGTAGTCGACGCTGTTGTAGACGGCCTTCTTCATACCGAAGATCATGCCAGCCTCAACGCCGAGCTTGTTCTTGTAGTCGAACAGCTCTTCCGTCCAGCTCACGCTGGAACCGCCGTCCTGACCATAGCCCATGATCATCGCTTGGGCGCCGCACAGTACTGCGCGACGGAAGTCGGTTTCGGCACCGGTCGCCGGGGTACCAAGGGCACCGAGGGTCGGGAGACGGGTCGACTCGTGGAAGATCACGTTGTTGTAGACACCGATGGCGCCGGTGAAGATCCCGCTTTCCTTGCCGCCTTGCACCTTGGCCTTTTCGATATCCGCCCACTGGGCGGTAGCGGTCTGGCCGCGCAGCTGGAACACTGCGTTGGTATGCAGGAAGGCCACGTAGTAGGAGTCGCCACCCATCTTGATCGGGCGGATCATCGGACTGCGGGTCTTGGCAATGGCGACAGCCTTGTCGAAGTCGCGGAGGGTCAGCGCGTTGCTGGTGCTGGCGGTCAGCGAAGTGGCTGCTGCGTGGTCGCCGCCGTACACGACGGTGGTCGGCGCGAGGGTCGCGTTGTTGCCGGTGTAGCGGGTGTCGGCCTGGCTGGTGTTGCCGCACAGCTGGTTGAAGAACGAGACGTCGAGACGCTCGGCCCACCAGTCAGTGAGGCCCAGACGGGCTTCTTCACGCACAGAGAACGGCACACGCTGTTCGGACATCTTGCCGGCCGAGCGCACCGCGTGGCGCAGCTGGTCGATAAGCAGGTCATCCGAATAGGTGGTCAAGGCTTCTTCGCTGCCTTCCAGGGTGTTGTCACCTTGGATACCGTCACCGGTCAGGAGCATGCGCAGGCCGCAACGAATGCGGTCGCCCGGACCTTTCTCGAGGTCGTTCTTCATATACACGACAGCGTTGGAATCGCTGCCGATGAATTTGGAGAACCAGGTCTGCTTGAGTGCTTCGTGCAGGAGTTTGCGACTCCACACCTTCACTGCGAGCGGGTGGTTCACGCCGTAGTTGGTATCAGCCATGATGGCATCCCCGTGAGTTTCGGTTAGTTGATTGGCCCTCTGTTTTGTCCGAAACGCTCGGAAGTGCGGTCAGCAGATACGCCCTGCAGCGGCGGTAGCACCTTTGTGTGTGCTTGGCAAGTGTATCCCAAGTGCACAGTGGGTGAAAGGGTCCCCGGTTTATTTTATCGCGCGGCCGGGGTCCGCGCTGCTGGGCGGGTGACACCGGACCCTGCATACACAGCATACCTTTGTCGGGTGGTAGAATGAAGCTCCACAAGCGAGGGTGACGACATGTCCGTTATGAAACTGCTGCAGGTGGTGCTGTCGAAGGCCGAAAAGGGCCTCTGGTATGACCACGATGAACGCGGGTACGACGCGAAGGGTTGGGGCATCTGCCTCAAGCTGTTCTCAGGGATCATGTACCGACCGATCACCAAACCGAAGTACTGGTTCTCCAACGACTGGGTGCCGTCGAAGTGGAACGAATTCACGCCGGAATACCACTGGCTGTTGAAGATCCCTGTGGTCCTGGCGCCGTTCGTGTCGGTGGCATTCGGCGAGCGGGGTTTCTACTTCGGGTTCAAGGTGTTCAGTCTGGATTCCGAAAAGTACCGGCGCATGACGAACAAGACGGGCGAAGCCCTAACCTTTTCCGTCAGCACCAGGAACACCAGGTGGAAGTAGGCGGCGTGGCAGCTCTTCCATGATCCGCCTCTTTTCCTCGGGGCTGTAGGTATTCCAGTCCCGGATTTCCTCCTCGGTCCTGCCGCACCCCCGGCACTGCTTTTCGCTGGGGGTGCATTTTCCCTGGCAGGGGTGCGTCCTACGTCCGACCGTGGGGGTCATGCGGGGTCTTGTTGGTGACGCCTTCCACACACTCGCACGGGAAGCATTCGCACAGCTCGCACATGAAGGGCACAGCGGGGCTGTAGGAGGTGTGTACCTCGCTCGGCGGGTAGCGCAGCTCCAGCATCAGCTGCAGCTCGTGGATGGCCTTTTCAATGTCCTGCCGGCCCTTCCCACCTTCCTTGTCGTGGCGCGTGATGCGCTTGAGCACTGAGCCCTCCAGGAAGCCCAGCTTGTTCGACTCAATGTACTGCACGGGCTGGATGGTGCCTTGGCGGTAGTGGGAACCGCCGACTTGCTTGTCGAGTGCGCTCATGTTGTCACCCTCAGAACTTCGGCCGTTGCTTGGAACCGCGCTCGAGTTGCGACCAGTATTTGTCGAACTCGGCATCGGTCATGTTGGCAATGGCCTCGAGACTGGCCCCACCCTGCTCATCCGGTGCGCGCGGGGCGCCTTGGACATTGCTCAGGCTGGTCGGCGCAGCTTTGGCCGGCGGGGTGCCGGGGGCCTGCGGGGGCACGGTGAAGCCCAACGCCTTGGACATCGCGTACATGACAGCCGCCGGGTTCTGCCCGCGCTGGGTGGCGGCAAGGGCGATGCCTTGGAAGTCGCGTTGCAGCTGCTGGTGCACAGTGACGGGGTCGGCTCCGAACGCTGCATACTCGGCCTGCTTCCGGGCAATGAAGTACTCCACCGCCTGCGGGTAGTCGGGGGTGGTGGTCTTGAACTCCTCCTCGGCCGCGGCCACACGCTGTGCCAGCACCTGGCCCTGCTGCGCGGCTTGTTGCTGCTGCAGGGTTTGCTGCTGGAACTGCCGCATCTGCTCCATCTCGCGGCGGACCAGCTCTTCTTTCGCGGCGATGTGCCCTTCGGGGTCTTCGATGAACGGCGGGATCTCGACGGCGGGCTGCTCGGGGTGCGCGGGCGGTGCCATGCGCTCCATCAGCTGGTTGAACCGCTCCTGCATCTTGGCGGACAGCTCGCGCTGCTGGCGCAGTTCGTCCTGCAGCTCCTGCCGGCGGGTACGCTCCTCCTGCAGGGCAGCCAGGGGGACGTGCTTGCGCGAGGCTGGTGGCTCGCCAGGTCCATCAGCCGGCAAGAGGTCATCGGGAATCCCCGTAGACCCCAGTGCGCTGTCGTCGGTGCCGGAGTCCGGCAGCGTCGATTCGTCAAGCATGGGCTGGTCGCCCAGCAGTTCACTGATGTTGTCACTCACGGTGTCACCCTCCAAATTCGCTGTGCGCGAAGATCTTTTCTGTGTCGGCGATGTTGAAAGACATGTCGATCTGTGCTGTCGAGGCCCCCAGGTTGGTGAACTGGACCACATACGACGTGTTGGCTTCCAAGATTACTGCATCCTGTGTGTCGGTGAAACCAACTTGAGCGTTTCCCGTTGCCGTCCCGGCGCGGAGGGTTGCGGAAAAAATCACGGCGCCGACTGTCGCGGCCACCCCAGTCTTCACGGTCGCGGGTGGCGCTTTGGTACTGGACAACCTGCGGTTGGCGAACTGTGGGTCGGTCCCGTCCGTGAACGTGACTTCGTGTAGGGCGATCTTGCACAGGGGTGTCGTCGTCGAGTACTTCCGGTTGTAGATGACAACCTCGCGGGCGCCCGTCGTGATGCCAACATTGTAGGTGCCGGCTGCTGCTATGTCCCCGCTGAAAATGTCGTACCGCCACACCCGCCCGCGCTCGAGCAACAGCGCCTCTTGGTCCTTCGTGGGGAAGCTCATCAGATCACCATGGCGACAAGATACAGGAGTTCTTCGTACTCATCGTCCTCATCGTAGGAAGCCTTTGTGGTAGCCACCAGGGCTGGCACGGGCTTCGGCGCCACCAGCGGGGGTACAGGGATTCGGGCCGCGGCGCTGGCCAAGGTCAGGGTGAGCGCTGGGGTGTGTACAACCCTGTCGGTCATGTCCTCAGGCAGCGCGGGCGGCGGGGTGTCGAATACCTTGTCCAGGGACCATGTTTCCGCGGTCTCCTCAGGAATCT